>Ga0335075_10013853_pt1 | contig 12131 bp, 14 predicted proteins | sample Lox_Sample_24_FD_206723 | JGI IMG/M metagenome (GOLD analysis project Ga0335075, IMG submission 206723) | Soil microbial communities from Loxahatchee National Wildlife Refuge, Florida, United States - Lox_Sample_2.4 | ecosystem: Environmental > Terrestrial > Soil > Wetlands | place: USA... | reverse complement strand
GGACATCAAGGAGCTCGCCGACGTCGAACTCGGGCCTGGCACGCTCTACGGCGCGCTGGACCGGCTGGAGCGCCTCGGCTTGATCGAGTCGCTGCCCGCCGACGACCGGCGCCATCCCTATCGCATTACCGCGCCGGGGGCGGCGGCGCTTCGCGTGCACCTCGATTCGCTTGAGCGGGTCAGCGCTGCCGGGCGGCTGCGGCTGCAGCTGGGAGGCATCTGATGGACGACTCCCGGGCGGCCAGGCTGGTCGAGGTCGTGCTGCGGTGCTACCCGGCCCGCTGGCGGCGGCGGCACGGGGCGGAGGCCGCCGAGCTGGGCGTGCTGCTCATCAGGGACGGGACCCCGGTCGGCTCAGTTGCCTGGAGCTACCTGGCCGGCGCGGTGCGGGAATGGCTGACGCCACGCTCCGGCTGGCGCGCGACCGCCGTGGCCTGCGCGCTGCTGGTCGCGGTCTGCTCGCTGGGCGCCTCGGCGGAGTTGCTGGCGTCGGCTGGACCGGCTCGGGCAGCCAGCACCAGCCAAGCGCACGTGCCCGCGCATTGCCGGGCTGGCTCGCTCGAGTCCGTTCCGGGCGTGGTCCGCGCCATGAGCTACCCGCAGCTGCTGATCTGGGAAGCCGGACATGGCTGGCCCTGCTGACGCGGGCCCCGCCGAGGCAGGATCCGCGTCGACTGATCCTGATGACGTCCGCCGGCGGAGGAGCCGGCGGCGGAGGCGGGCGCTGATTGAAACGGCTGTCACGCTCCTCGTGGCGGTCCTGCTGGCCGGCTTGGTGCGGGCGTTCGTGTTCCAGACGTTCTGGGTTCCCACGTCCTCCATGGTGCCGACGCTCGCCGTGAACGACCGGATTCTCGTGCAGAAGGCGTTCTTCACCTGGCATGACGTCCACGAGGGCGACATCGTGGTGTTCAGCCAGCCGCCACTGGACCATTGCGGCGGGCCGCAGGGCGACCTGGTCAAGCGCGTGATCGCGCTGCCGGGGCAGACGATCTATTCCTCGGGCAACAGCATCTACGTGAACGGGCGGCTGCTCGCCGAGCCCTACTTGCCGCAAGACGACCCGCTCGGACCGCCGATCCCCGATGCCAGCAGCCAGCACCCCTACCGGGTGCCGCCTGGCGACTTCTACGTGCTTGGTGACAACCGGGCGATCTCCTGCGACAGCCGGTACTGGGGGCCGATCAAGGGCTCGAGCATCGTCGGGAAAGTCGTGCTGGTGTGGTGGCACAACGACCGCCCCGACTTCCACGGGGTCTGATCCCCGGTGACTCACATATAGAAGGCTAGGTTTGCAAACCTGAGTTTGGAATGCTAGCATTCTAATTGTGAGTGAGACGCCTGGCGTTCGGGAGACCGCCAACCAGCTACGGGTCGCCATCGGCGCGTTCAAGCGCCGTATCCAGGAGGTCTCAGCCGAAGGCGAGCTGAGCAACCCGCAGCTCACTGCCCTGTCGCGGCTCGACCGGCTCGGGCCCGTAACGACCGCCGGACTGGCCAGGCACGAGCAGATCTCCCCGCAGGCGATGGGCGCCACGATCGCCAGCCTGGAGAAGCTCGGCTTGGTGGCGCGGAGCGCGGATGCCGCGGACGCCCGCCGCTCGATCCTGAGCCTGACCCCGGAAGGCCAGGAGGCCGTCCGCTCGGGACGCAATGCGCGGGTCGACACGATCACCGCCCTCCTCGAGGAGTCATTCGCCGACAGGGAGATCGAGATCCTGGCCGCCGCGGCGCCCCTGATTCAGCGCCTCGCCGATCTGCTGTGAGCACTGCTCCGACCAGCAAATGGAGCCACCATGTCTGCCTCACCTGAGGCACGTTCTTCCGCCGCGCCCAGCGATGCAACGCTCCCGCGCGCCCGCCCGTTCTCGTGGCAGTTCACCACCCCGCTGTTCATCGGGTCGGCCCTCAATCCCATCAACAGCTCGCTGATCGCGACCGCCCTGCTGCCGATCGCGCACGGGATCGGGGTGCCGATCGGGCAGACCGTGGCACTGGTCACCGCGCTCTACCTCGCGACCGCGATCGCGCAGCCCACCGCCGGGAAGGCCGCCGAGGTTTTCGGGCCGCGCCGGGTCTTCCTGGTGGGGATCATCCTGGTCGGCGTCGGCGGGCTGGCAGGCGGGTTCGCCCAGGACCTGCTCACGTTGCTGGTCAGCCGGGTGCTGATCGGTCTCGGCACCTCGTGCGCCTACCCGACCGCGATGCTGCTGATCCGCCGCCGCGCCCAGGACGCCGGGCTGGACAAGCCGCCGGGCGGCGTGCTCGGCGGCCTGCAGATCGCCGGGATCGCCACCGCGTCCCTCGGACTGCCGGTCGGCGGCGCCCTCGTCGGCACGCTCGGCTGGCGATCCGTCTTCTTCGTCAACGTCCCGGTCGCGCTGATCGCGCTCGTCGCGGCACTGGCGTGGGTCTCGCCCGACGGGCCGCTCAGCCACCCGCTGCGGTTCCGTGACCTGGCCGCGCGCCTCGACCTCGTCGGCATCGCCGGGTTCGCCCTCGCGATGATCGCGCTGCTGCTGTTCCTGTTCGAGCTTCCGGCCGTGCACTGGTACCTGCTGGGCATTTCCGTCGCGCTGTGGATAGCGCTCGTGTGCTGGGAACTCCGAGCCGGCGCGCCCTTCCTCGACATCCGGATGCTCGCGTCCAACAAGGCGCTCACCAGCACTTACCTGCGCTTCGGCCTGACCATGCTCTGCCTGTACGTCGTGCTGTACGGGATCACCCAGTGGATCGAGGCCGTGCGGGGACTCAGCGAGACCGAAGCCGGCGTGATAGTGCTCCCGATGACGTTGATCTCCGGCCTGGTCATCGCGCCGATCTCACGGCGGAACCTGGTCCGCGTCCCGATCATCGCCGCGGCGATCGGCTGCCTAATCGGCTCGGCTGGGGTGCTCATCCTCAGCCGGTCCGCGTGGATCGGCTGGGTCGTGGTCATTATGGTGATCTTCGGCCTGGTCATGGGCTTCGCCGCCGCGGGCAACCAGACCGCCCTGTACTCCCAGGCGCCCTCCGAGCAACTCGGTACCGCCTCCGGGCTGCTGCGCACGTTCGGCTACATCGGCTCGATCGGGTCGTCGGCCATCACGGGCATCGTCTTCCACACCAGCGTCAGCGACAGCGGCGTCCACCTCATCGCCTGGATCATGATCGGCGTCAGCCTCGCCCTGGTCCTGATTTCCGTCCTCGATCGCACCCTGCCACGGAAGACCACGACATCAGGAGCCTGATCGCCCACGGTCCGCACCGGTCCCGACCGGGAGCCACACGGAGACATGAGTGGGCTGGAACGCCTGGTGGACCGCGCCGACCAGATCATCCCGCACGGTGTCCAAGTCGCGTGACCGCGGCAACTGGTGCCGCCCGCGGCGCCCGCCAGATCCTGCTCACCGGACAACCGTACGAGCGGAGCGTCCTGGGAACGTTACGAGCGGCCGCGAAGATTTCCCCAGGCGAGGTAAGCGTTTGGGGTCTTTCACGGGTTAATGGGTGTGAGCCAAGACAAGTCAGGGTTCGCGGACTTCTTCGCGGACAGCTGGGAGCCCTGCCTGACGGTGGTCGCCGCCAGCACCGGCAACATGGCGCTGGCCGAGGACCAGGTCGCGGAGGCGTTTGCCCGGGCCTGGGCGTCTTGGGCGAAGGTGAGCCGCCACCCCGCACCGCGAGCGTGGGTGGTGCGCACGGCGCTCAATACGGGGGCGTCGTGGTGGCACCGGCGTGGCAGGGAAACGCCGCTGGCCGATCACGACATCGTGGCGAGCCGTAGCCAGGGAAACGGCCTGGATGCTGTCGTGCTCACCGCGCTGCGCCGCCTGCCCGCCCGCCAGCGCGAGGTGATCGTGCTGCGTGTCTTCCTCGACCTGGACATCGGCACGACCGCCAGACAGCTGGGCATCGCGCCGGGAACCGTCCGTGCTCACCAGGCGCGGGCTATGACAGCCCTTCGTCGCGAACTCACCGCCGCCCGCGCTACAACGGAGATGGAATGATGAACGACCACGAGCAGATAAACGACAGCGTCCTCACCCGCGAACTGCGGGAATCCCTGACCGGCATCGCCGCGCCACAGCGGCCGCCGCTGGAGACGATCACGGCCAGGGGCCGCGCCTACTGGCGGCACCGGCTGACCGGAATCGCGGGCCTGTCAGCCTCTGGTATCGCCGCAGGCGCCGCGCTGGTCCTTGGGCTGACCGGGGTCCTCGGCCCGGCCCCGGCCCGAGGCACCGGCACCATCCGGACCGCGGCCTTCATTCTGGTCAAGCACGCCAACGGCACGGCCACGCTGACCATCAACCCGCGTGAGTTGCTCGACACCGCGGCCCTGCAGAACGACCTTAAGCAAGACGGCATCCCGGCGTTGGTCACCTCCGGAAGCTTCTGCTCCTCAGATCCCGCGCCCGCCGGCTTCTCGCAGGTGGTTTCGTTTTATCCGTCCCTGCCGCGGTCTGGGTTCTTGCGGGTGCCAAAGGATGTGCACCCCACCATCACGTTCAACCCGGCTGCGATGCCAGCGGGCGCCGAACTCAGCTTCGGCGACTTCCAGCTCAGCTCGCGGCAGCAGGCCGACTTCATGCTCGTCAACACCAGCTCCTATACCTGCACCAGCACCCCGCCGTCCGGGGGCCTGCCGGGTCCCGGCGCGCAGTTCCAAGTCGATCCCCCCGGCCCGGCCGGATCGTGACCGCCCCCTGGCGGGGACCAGGGTGACCACCAGGGTGTTTCCCTGGGTTGCCGCAGGGGTTGAAATCGTTAGCGTAATCCCTAAGAAAGCCTTCAGGGAGGGGCAACGGGGATGAGCGAGAACCACACTCGTGACGCGGGCGAGATGGAGGACCAGCAAGCGACATGGCTCGGGGGCGACGACCTCCATGAGGGCTACGCCGAGATCGGCGACCAGCGGCTGCACTACGTCGAGGCAGGACAGGGGCCGCTGATCGTTCTGCTGCACGGCTTCCCCGAGTTCTGGTACGGCTGGCGGCTGCAGATCCAACCGCTCGCGGCGGCGGGATTCCACGTCGTCGCACCCGACTTGCGCGGCTACAACCTGTCATCGCGGCCGAAGGCCGTCAAGGCCTACGACTCCGACGAGTTGACCGCCGACATCCGCGGTCTCATCCAAGAACGCGGTGCCGACTCCGCGCTGCTGGTCGGTCACGACTGGGGCGGAACCGTCGCCTGGGACCTCGCGATGAACCACCCCGAGGTCGTGGACCGGCTGGCCATCCTCAACGCGGCCCATCCGCGGAAGCTGTCCCAGGGACTGCACCACCCCGGCCAGCTCAGGAAGTCCTGGTACTTCTTCTTCTTCGACCTCCCGGAGCTGCCCGAGTCCGTCGTGCACGCCAACCGCTGGCATTTCTTCCGGCACTTCCTGCACGACGCCCACCCGGCTTACACGCCGGAGGAGATCGATCACTACGTCGAGGCGTGGTCGCAGCCAGGCGCGGCAACCGGGATGATCAACTACTACCGGTTCTCGGTGCGTGAGTCGCCGAAGAAGGCCGCCGCGGCGCTTCGCCCGATCTCGGCGCCCACCCTGGTCATCTGGGGCGAGAGCGATCACTACCTCGGCCCCGAACTGGCCGAGCCCGAGCCGGACGACGTACCCAACCTCGACCGCGTCGAACGCCTGCCCGACGCGTCGCATTGGGTCCATCACGACGAGGCTGAACGCGTCAACCAACTGCTCATCGACTTCTTCGCCCCCGCCCGGCAGGGAGCACAGGCATGACCGAAGGCGCACAGCAGACAGCCACCGACACGACCACTATCCGGTCGTTTCCGGTCGGTTTTCCTGAGGCGGCCGTCACCGACCTGCGCAGACGCGTAAACGCAACCAGGTGGCCCGAGCGTGAGACGGTCACCGACGACTCGCAGGGCGTGCGGCTCGCGCTGATGCAAGACCTCGCGCGCTACTGGGCGACCGACTACGACTGGGGCAACTGCGAGGCGAAACTGAATGCCCTCCCGAACTTCCTGACCGAGATCGACGGGCTCGACATTCATTTCATCCACGTCCGCTCCCGGCACGAGGACGCGCTGCCGCTGATCGTCACGCACGGGTGGCCTGGCTCGATCATCGAGCAGCTGAAGATCATCGAGCCGCTCACGAATCCCACGGCCCACGGCGCAAGCGCGTCCGACGCGTTCCACCTGGTGATCCCTTCGCTGCCCGGCTACGGGTTCTCCGCCAAGCCGGCCACCACCGGCTGGGACCCTACCCGCGTCGCCCGCGCCTGGGTCGTGCTGATGAAGCGCCTCGGATACACCCGGTTCGTCGCGCAGGGCGGCGACTGGGGTGCGGCTGTCACTCAGGCGATGGGCGAACAGGCCGCACCGGAGCTGCTCGGCATTCACTCCAACATGCCCGGGACCGCTCCGGCCGCGATCAACAAGGCGGTCCAGCGCGGTGACCCGCCCCCACCGGATCTCTCCGCCGGGGAGCGACGCGCGTACGAGCAGTTGAGCAGCTTCTACGCCAAGCACGTGGCGTACGCGCAGTTCCTGTCGACGCGCCCGCAAACGCTCTACGGGCTGGCGGACTCACCCGCCGACCTCGCGGCGTTCATCCTTGACCACGGCGACGGTACCGGCCAGCCCGGTCTCGTCGAGCAGGCTCTCCAGGGGAATCTGCAGAGCGATCTCACACGGGACGACATCCTCGACAACATCACGATGTACTGGCTGACGAACACGGGAGTGTCCTCGGCTCGCCTGTACTGGGAGAACAAGGCGGACTTCTTCGACGCCAAGGCCATCACGATCCCGTTCGCCATCAGCGTGTTTCCCGATGAGCTCTATCAAGCCCCGCGCAGCTGGGCAGAGCGCGCGTACCCGCACAACCTCATCTACTACAACAAGGTCGACCGAGGCGGCCACTTCGCGGCCTGGGAACAGCCAACCCTGTTCGCCAGCGAAATGCGGGCCGCCTTCCGCTCACTTCGCTAGCGGGGCCAGCCGGACCAGGGCGGACTTGTCGATGAGCAAGGTGGTCACTGCCAGGTTCGGCTCATCACCTCGGGCTCGGCCAGGTCGCCGAAGGTGCTGGCGAAGCGCTCCAGATCCCTAGTGCTGACCAGACCGCTCGTGACGGCGGCGTCCTGGGCGAGACGGCGGCGCACATACTCGTTACGCGACAACCCCAGGCGGCTGGCGTGAGAGTCCAGCGCCGCGATGACGTCATCGGGTCAGACGTCAGGCGAGCCACTGGTCGGCGAGTTTGCTGGCGTCCAGCAGGAACTGATCCAAAGCGGCGTCGTCATACCCCGCGTCCGCCACCAAGGCGACCAGGAGATGCTGCTTGGCCGTGATCGCTGTCCGGGGATCGAGGTCCTCGACGTTGCTCTTGCCGAGCACCGCGCCGATTAGCCGCTCAGCTGCATCCGGGTCGACGACCTCGCCCGCGCGGTCGGGACGAGCGCGGACGTCAGCGACGTACGCGATGATGTCCTCGGCGCTCGTCTGGCCGTTGAAACGGCGGTTTACGGCCTCGGAAAACGCGGCGTCCGCCAGCGCGGTATAACCCGCGGCGTCAACGGACCAGTTCAGCTGTTCCAGGAGCTCCTTATGCTCATCGGGCCGTCCGGCCAGCTGCGCACGCAGGGCCGCCAGTTGCTTGCCATTCACCGGCATGGTCATCCACCTCTCGGCTCATGGTCCTGCCATGAACGCACACACGAAGGCCTGCTGAAGCTGGCGCATGACGGTCTCCCCGGATCCCGGCAAACCTATTCTCTTAACGGACAGCCTGCAATAATTGTGGATAACTGGCGGCCAGAGGGAAGAGCGCCACGGCGTGGACCAGGCCACCGCCGCCTGATCTGCGATGCATTCGCTGATGCCGATCGCCGGTAGTGGTGCTGTCGGCAAGTACGGACCTTTTCGCGACCGCGGAAGGCTAAAAGTGCCGTGACAGAACTCGGGTCGCTTTTCCAGGACATCATCACAGATCATTCTCGTACGCCACGGCACGCGGGCCTTCGGGAGCCGTTCGACGCCGAGGTTTGCCAGATCAACCCGCGTGGCGAAGACGAGGTGACGATGCGGGTGACGCTGAGCGACGCCGACAGCCAGCCAGTGCTTGCCGACGTGTCGTACCAGGTGCTGGGGTGCACGATCCACCAAGCCAGCACCTCCATCATGGCTGACCTGATCATCGGCAAGACCGTCGGCGAGGCGATGGCCATCAGCGACGCGTTCCTGGAGCTGATGCACTCACGTGGCGACATCGAGCCAGACGAGGACAGGCTCGGCGACGCGATCGCACTCGTGGGCGTCTCGAAGTATCCGTCCAGGGTCAAGTGCGCGCTGCTGGGCTGGATGGCTTGGAAGGACGCAACGAAACTGGCGCTCAGCCGACGGGACTAGACGGCGCGCCCGCTCACAGGCTCGGCGCCGGCGAGGTCGGCGTGCTTCGTGGTGGCCCCGGTCTCTTCACCCGGGGAAGCTGGTACCGAGGGTGACCTGCTCCCAGGCGTCGATATCCGCGGTCAGTTCCTTCGCAATGTCGCGAAACTGCGTGAGTGCATCCGGTCCGAGAACGAGCAGCCGCGGCGGGTCGGGACTCTGGACCGCGGTGATGATCGCCTGGGCTGCCCTGGCCGGGTCGCCAGGCTGCCGACCGTGCCGCGCCGTGTCCTGCTCGCGGCGAGCGCCCACGGTTCCGGCGTAGTCGCCGATCATTTCGGGTGGCTGGGCGACGTTGCGCAGGAAGCTGGTGCGGAAGGCGCCGGGCTCTACCACCATGACGGCGATCCCCAGCGCCTGGACCTCCTTGCACAGCGATGCGGTCAGGGCTTCTAGGGCGGCCTTGCTGCCCGCGTAGTATCCCGACCCGATGGGACAACTCCGGGCACCGATCGAGGAGATGTTCACGATCGTCCCGCTGCGCTGCTCGCGCATCTGGGGCAGAACAGCGCGGATCAACGCGGCCGGGCCGAAGAAGTTGGTGGCGAACAACTCCTGGACCTGGTCGTCCACTGCCTCCTCGACGGCTGCTCGGTAGCTGTGGCCGGCGTTGTTGACTAGTACGTCGATGGCGCCGAAGCGCTCCTGCGCGACGCGTGCGACGTCATGCACCTGGGCAAGATCGGTGACGTCCAGCGATAGCGCCAGTGCGGTACCGGGATGGGACCGAGCGAGGTTCTCAACGCTGGCCGCGTCCCGGGCCGTGACCACGACGTTCTCGCCACGATCAAGAACTGCTGTGGCAAGCGCTCGTCCGAGGCCGGTCGAGCAGCCGGTGATGAGCCAGGTGGCCATTGTGCTTTCCTTTCGCACTCGGGCGGTACAGACGATGTGTCGTAGCGCCAGAGCCCGGAGCCGGCGAAGGGGTCGTCGCCTGAAATGCCCATGCCATCAGCCTGCCGGACCTGCGCCCGGCGAAGAAGACCGCCTCGTTCCTAGTAATGACACTGCCAGGAACGCATCACTTGATTTCTGATGTCTGGCCCAGTCCGGGCTAGCCGCGGTGCGGTGGGATTACTGGTCTCGCGCAGGGAAGGAGACTTGCCGCTTGCCTCGGCAGACATGCTTAGGTGCTGTCGTGGAGTAGGTTTGCCACTTCGGTGAGCAGTCCCTGGAGCTGCTGCAGCTTATCGGCGCCCAGTCGGCTGTTGAGTTCTTCGTCGAGCTGGTCAAGGATGCGGGCGCAGGCGTCGGCTTCGTCCCATCCGCGCTGGGTGAAGCAGACCAGGGTGGCTCGCCTGTTCCTGAGGTCGGGGCGTCGTTCCACGTAGCCGTGTTCTTCGAGGTAGTCCACCAGATAGCCGACCGACTGATTGGTAAGCCTGGCCCGTTCGGCCAGCTCTCCGATGCGCGCTCCCTCCGGCCCCAGGTTCTGGAAGATCGCCATGTGGGCCGGACGGATGTCATCGAATCCCATCCTCTCCAAGCGGGCCTGCACGTACTCCATCACCCGGTGGTGGCCAGTCCTCATGAGCATTGCCAGGTCGTTCCCGGCACGCAGCCGCACGGTGTGAGCAGAGGTCTCGCCTCGTGAGGTCATCCGACCATAATGCCAGACATCTGGCTATTGAAGGTCCATGGCGCCAGGCTGCTGGTACCGGCGAGTCCGGCTCGACGGGGCCGCTCGCTGCTTGACTCAGGCCGGCCCTTCGTGGCAGCCTTCTGTTACCCAGACATCTGGATACATTGGGTCTGGCAAAAACTGGCGCCTGACGCAAGCGGCGTGGAGCGCGAGGAGAGAGGAATTCCATGGCTACCGAACAGGACAACGCCGCAGTAGTCCGCCGGTTCTGGGACCTGGTCTGGAACAACGGGGAGTTGGCGGCCATCGAGGAACTGGTGGATGACGACTTCACTAATTTCGGCATCCGGCAGCCGGGTGGCCACGACGCGCTGCGGCAGATCGTCACGGCGTGGCGCACCGCGTTCCCCGACCTGTACATCCAGATCCAGGACGAGATCGCCTGCGGCGACGTAGTGGTGCACCAGGTGATCACGCGCGGCACGCACTTGGGCGAGTTCCCGCCCGGGATCGGCCCGGGCCGCGTCATGGACGCCATGCCGCCCACTGGCCGCTCCTTCGAAGCCGACCAGATCCACATCCACCATGTCCGCGACCGCAAGATCGCCGGGCGCGCTGGGACCCGCAACGACCTGCTCATGCTCAGCCAGCTCGGCCTCCTGCCCGGCATCGAACCGGTCAGCGAGTCGGCCTGGCGTACCCAGCTGACTCCTCGTCCCGCGCCGCCCGCCTGAGCCAGCACGATGCCGCCGGAATTCACAACGACGACGGGCCCCGCTCGCCCCGGGGCGCGCAACGTGCTGGGCCTGACACCATGACGGACGATGTCGTGGTGATCGGCGGCCGGTGCGCGGGAGCCCCGGCCGCGATGCTGCTGGCCCGCGCCGGGTTCTCGGTGCGGCTGCTGGAGCGATCTGCGCGGCTGGGCGACGTGGTGTCCGGGCACCTGATCAAGCCGGCCGGAGTGGCCCGGCTGCGCCGGTGGAAACTGCTGGACGCCGTGCTCGCCACCGGCTGCCCCCGGCTCGATGACCGGGTGCTGTGGCTGGGCGGCCAGCCCCACCGGCCGCCGGCACCCGAGCCCGGCCTCAGCCCGATAGGACCGCGCCGGACGGTGCTCGACCCGATCTTGCTGACCGCGGCCGCGGACGCGGGCGCCGAAGTGGAGATGGGGGTGTCGGTGCACGGCCTGCTGCGCCGGGGCGGGCGGGTCACCGGAGTGGCAACCTCGGCCGGAGAGCGGCGGGCGCGGCTGGTGATCGGCGCGGACGGCCGCAACTCGCGGGTCGCCAGGCTCACCGGAGCCGAGACCTACCATGACCACCCGCCGGTCACGTTCGCGTACTACACCTACTGGCGCGGCGCCCCGGCCACCGGCGTGCACGCCTGGCTCGAACCCGGCCGGTTCTTCGGCGTCTTCCCGGCCGGGGACGGCCTCACGCTCGCCTTCGTCCAAGCACCACGCCGCGACTACGCCGCGTTCCGCCGTGACCCCCTCACCGCCTACCGGCGCGAGCTGCGGTCCCGTCCGGCGCTGGCCGGCCTGCTCGGCGACGCGGTCATCGCCGAGCCGCTGCGCGGCACAGCCGCCCTGCCCACCTTCTTCCGGACATCGTCCGGGCCGGGCTGGGCGCTGGCCGGCGACGCCGGCCACCACAAGGACCCCGTCATCGCCCGCGGGATCGCTGACGCCTTCCGCGACGCCGACCTGCTGACCACGGCTGTTACCGGCGGCTGGCACGGCGACCTGGACGCCGCACTGACCCAGTACGGGCGGCAGCGCGATCAGTGCGCCATCCCGCTCAGCGACGCGAACCTGGCCGTCGCCCGGCTGGACATGGCAGCCGCCACGCTGGGCGCTGCCTGGTTCCAGATGAGCGAACTCGAACAGGCTCTCGACCCCCCCGCCGCCATCAGCGCCTAGCCACCCCGCGCAGCCGCATAGCACGCCGCCCGCCAGAAGGCCGGTCTTGGTGATCGTCCTCATAACGGCCACGCGATGCGAGGAATCTCGACAAGCGCTGTGCGCATCGAGCGGACGGCGCATCCGGTTCCGCGAGGCGGCGTTTCCGCAGATCAGAGGGACTGTGTGGTCAGGGGCGGGGTCGAACCGCCGACCTTCCGCTTTTCAGGCGGACGCTCG
>Ga0335075_10013852_pt1 | contig 12132 bp, 12 predicted proteins | sample Lox_Sample_24_FD_206723 | JGI IMG/M metagenome (GOLD analysis project Ga0335075, IMG submission 206723) | Soil microbial communities from Loxahatchee National Wildlife Refuge, Florida, United States - Lox_Sample_2.4 | ecosystem: Environmental > Terrestrial > Soil > Wetlands | place: USA... | reverse complement strand
AGATCACCCCGATGGACGCCCTCGTCGCCCGCACCCGGGTGATGAACGAGTGGCGCGCGTTCCCCGCGATGGACCCCGACCTGCCCGACGAGCTGCTGCCGCCCGCCTGGCCGCGGACCGCGGCCCGCGAGCTGTTCATCGCCAGCTACGACCTGCTTGGCCCGCTCGCGGCCCGCCGGGTGAAGCAGATCATCGCCCGCTACAGCCCCAACCTGGCCTGCCGCGCGGCCTACCACAGCACCAAGCTGACCGTCTCCGCCGCCGAGGGCTAGAGGATTTATCCCGAACGTCCCCGTGGTGACTGTCGGCGGTGCCCGCTTCTTGCTGTTATCAGCGCGGCCGGGCAGCCGACGGCCCCCCGCACCCCGCCAGGTCAGGACGGAATTATAGTCTAGTGAAGTATGTTCCGCAGAACATAGCATCAGCCTGGCATCCGGTGGCCGGGCTGGCCATCGCCTGCGTGCTGCCCTTGTTCTACGGCGTCACCAGCGCCGGGCTGCGCTCACCGCGCCCCGAGGGGCCCTAGCTGCTGTCGAGGAGTGGCTGCCATGAAAGCGGTACAGGTCAGAGAGTTCGGCCTCGAGCACGTGACGGTCGCCGAGGTGGCGGATCCTAGCCCGGGGCAGGGGGAAGTCCTGATCGCTACCGAAGCGGCCACCATCAACCCGGCCGACTTCGCCGTGGTCACCGGGGGTTCCGCGGGGCGGCTGCCGTGGGGGTCCGCTCCGCCCTACACGCCCGGGTGGGATCTCGTGGGGCGCGTCGTCGCGGCCGGGGAAGGCGTCGGCGCCGCGGTCATCGGGTCGCGGGTCCTCGGGTTCAGCTTGTGGTTCGAGAGCCTCCGGGGCACCCAGGCCGCCCTGGTCGCCCTGCCAGTCGGCAACGTCGTCCCCGCCCCCGACGGGCTGCCGGCCGCCCAGCTCACCACCGTCGGCCTGAACGGGCTCACCGCCTGGCGCGGTCTCGCCGACCTCAAGCTGGCCACCGGCGAGACCCTGGTCGTCACCGGTGCCGCCGGCAGCGTCGGCGGGTTCGCCGTCGAACTCGCCGCCGCGCGCGGCTTCACGGTCATCGGCGTGGTCCGCGACGACCAGGAGCAAGACGCCCTCGACCTGGGCGCTACGGCGGTTGTGAGCGCCGGCGACGCGGACCTGGGGGCGGGCGTTCGCGCGATCGTCCCCGGGGGCTCCGACGCCCTCCTCGACACGGCGTCCGTCGCCGGCCCGGCTCTGGCCGCCATCCGGGACGGCGGGAAGTACGTCACCGTCACCGCGCTTCCCGCCGCTGAGCGCGGGATCGACGTGTTCCGCGCCGGCGGCCGCATGGACGCCGAGGCGCTGCGCACCCTGGCCGACATGGCCAGCACGGGCCGGCTGCACACCCCGGTGGCTCGTGCCTACCGCGTCGATGACGTCCGCGTGGCCTACGAGGCTTTCGCCAGCCGGACCGGACGCGGCCGCCACGTGCTCAGCTTCCCGGGAACCTGACCAGGTCAGGTCAGCACCACGAGCTTCCCGCTGACGCGGTTGGCTTCCATGTCGGCATGCGCCTGGACGATCTCGTCGAAGCGGTAGACGCGGCCGACCGGCGCGACGGCGGTTCCGGCGGCGACGCTGTCCAGGAAGCCCTGGAGCAGCCGCGGCGGGAGGTCGGCCGCTTCGCCGCCGTAGGCGGTCAGCCGGACGCCCCTGGGCAGGTAGTCGATCGGATAGAAGTCGCGGACCGTCCACTGGTTGGACAGCATGCCGGTGAAGCAGACCACGCCGTGCACCCGGACCGACCGCAGCGTGTCGGGCAGCGTCGGAGTGCCGACGAGCTCGAGCGCGGCGTCGGCACCCTCGGGGACGAGCCGCCGGACCTGGGGTGCGACATGACCGTCGTCGATGAGCACGTAGTCCGCGCCGACGGCGGTGAGCGCATCGCGCTTAGCCGGGTCGCGGGTGGTGGCCAGCACGGTCATGCCGCGCTGCTTGGCCAGGACCGCGGTGGCCATCCCAACCGAGGACGTCCCGCCGCGGACCAGGATGGACTGCCCCGGCTGCGCGTCCAAGCCCACCTCCAGAGACCCGGACGCGGTCTGCAGCATCTCCGGTACCGCGCCAAGCACCGCCCAGTCCAGGCCGCTGCGGAACGGCACCACCTGGCTGACGGGCACGCACGTGTACTCGGCGTATCCGCCGTCGAACGCGCGGCCCATGCCGCCCATGAGGGCGGCGACCTGCTGCCCGGCCGTGAATTCGCCGCCCGGGCACTCCGCCACCACGCCGACCGCCTCGATGCCGGGCACCCGCGGCCACGTCACGCCCTCCGCCAGGCCCAGCCGCATGTGCAGCTCCGAGCGGTTCAGCCCGAACGCCCGGACCCGGATCAGCACCCATCCAGCCGCCGGTTCCGGTACCGGGAGGTCACGGATGACCAGGGCCTCGGGCGGTCCCGGGTGGTCCAGGACGATCGCGCGCATCGTTTCAGCCATCAGGGCTCCTAGAAGGTCAGGACAATCCGGCCCCGGTGCGGGCCGGAAGCGAACTCCGCGTAGGCTTCCCGCGCCTGTCCGGCCCGGAATTCACCCGCGACCGGCGTGTGCAGCTGACCCGCCGTCGCCATGTCGACGAGCGTCTGGAGCGCGTCGCCATCGGGCAGGCCGTAGATCTTCGTGGCCCGGATGCCGCGCTCGGGTTCAGGCGGGGTCGTGGACGTGACGTAGACACCGCCGTCCTTGACCGCGCCGAGCCCGGTGCTGCCGAGCGAGGTCGTGGTGTCGAACAGGGCGTCGGCGCCACCGGGCAGGAGCTTGCGCACGACCTCGCCGAGGTTGCCGTCCTCACGAGCGGCGACATCCGTCGCCCCCAGGCCCAGCGCGTAGTCGCGGTCACTCTCGGCAACCGCGGCGACGACGCGAATCCCGCGCGCGGCGGCGAGTTCCAGGGCGAAGCCGCCAACCGACCCCGCCGCGCCGGCGATCACCAGCGTCTGGCCGGGCTCGAGCGCGAGCTCCTTCACCGCGGCCCACGCGGTGAGCCCGTTCAGGGAAACGGTCGTGAGCTGCGCCGACGGCAGTCCGTCGGCCGCGATCGCGACATTGCCGCGCGGCAGCGCGACCAGCGACGCCTGCATCCCGTGCCCGGCCTCGACCCAGTTCGAGAAGCCGACCGCCCGGGACCCGACCAGGGACCGGTCAACGCCATCCCCCACGGCCGCGATCCGTCCGGCCAGGTCCCAGCCCGGTGTGTACGGCGCCGCGATACTCGCCGGGAGCCACGACGCGAACGCGCCCGTGACCATCGCCAGGTCCGCCGGATTGATCGTCGCCGCCTCCGCCGCGATCAGGATCTCCCCCGCCGCCGGAACGGGGTCGGGGGCATCCGCGAGGTGGACATGCTCGATCCCCCAGTTGCTCAGCTGCACCGCACGCATACCTGCTCCCTGGTCTAGTCAGAATAATTCACTAATCCCCTGGTGAGAGGGCGAGGCCGTCCGCGTAGCACCAGCCCCACTCCTGGTCACCGGACTGAGCCGCTATCACCGGGTGGCCGGTCCGCTGGTAGTGCTCGAACACGTGCCTGCCGGGCGAGGACTCGCAGCAGCTCGTCACGCCGCAGACCAGGCACCGGCGGAGCTCCACCCACGTCGTGCCCGCCCGCAGGCATTCCCCGCAGGCGTCCGGCGGATCCGCGGGGGCCGGCGGGCTGGCGATCATGCGGAGGTGGCCGCAGAACACACCGGGACCGGGTTCATCGTCGGAGGTCTCATGCCAGCCATTCATAGCGGCACTCTACTATATAGATTCCATGGAAGCAAATTCTTGAGTGTTAACATAGATTCCATGGAAGGTACAGCGAAAGGAATACCCGTGACCCGCACGCCGGTCGAGGCCTGACCGCCATGGCCGACGCGCGGCGCCTGCTCCGCGAGCTGGAGCGCGCCAGCGCCCAGCTCGCGGCGGCGGCGGACCTGCGGCTGCGGCGCGAGGCTGGCCTGCCGCTCGTCCTGTTCGAGCTGATGTCCGTGATCGCCAGCCGCGACACCTGCCGCGTCTACGAACTAGCCGCCGAGCTAGGAATATCGTCTGGCGGCGCGAGCAAGCTGGTCGACCGGCTGGAGGCCCGCGGCCACTGCCGCCGGCACCCCAACCCGGGCGACCGGCGCTCCTCGCTGCTCAAGCTCACCCCGGCCGGCGCCGCGCTGCTCGTTACGGCCCAGCGCATCGTCGACGCCGAGCTGGGCGACATGCTCCGCGCCCGCCTGTCCCGAACCGAGATCACCCAGCTCACCGCCCTGCTGCACGCCTTGCGCGCCCCGATGACGGACGACTGACCGCCGCGACACTCCGCGGTGCTGTCAGGCCGGCTTGATCACCCTCACCGAGTCCAGGCCGCCTACCGAACCGGAACCAGACACGCGCACGGCGTCCGAGCCGACGCCGCGGGCCACGATCTCCCCCGCCGTGAGCTCGCCGACAGTGCCCGCCGCCTCGAGGGTGACCACATCGTCCCCTTCGGTTCGCAGCGACCCGCCGACCGCCAGCCGCCCGATCCGCCCGCCGGCCTCGACGCTGACCGCGATGGCGCGCAGCCGGACCTGGACCCCGCGAACCAGGCTCTGGCCCGCACCGCCCGTGGTCGTTATGTCTTCGGCGATTTCCAGGAGCGGCAGGTCCTTGCTCACCTGCACCCCGACGGCGCCGTCGCCGTACGTCGCGATGCGCTGGAAACGGGCGCTGGCCAGGTGGCCGTCGTAGACGTTGAAGCCGCGGGCGCCAGCGCCGTGCGTGGTGACCGGCGCCTGGACGTCGAGCCGGTCCAGCGTGCCGAAACTCACGTACCCGATCCCGCTCGGTCCGTGCGTGGTGACCGGCGCGCGGGCGGTCCAGCTGCCCACGGCCCCCCAGCTGCCCAGCGCCATGTCGTTGGCGCCGTGGGTGGTGACCGGGCCGTCGTTGATCACCGTCTGGACGTGAGCGCCGGTGATGATGTAGACGCCGCCGCTGATCAGGTCCGGCGTGCCCGGCTCGATGCCGCCGTCGGTGTAGACCGGCCCGGTGCGGAGCAGGTCGACCTGGACCGGCCCGGCCACGAAGACGCCGCTGCCCCGGACCGGTGCGCCAGCCTCGCCAGCGCTGATCCCGGTGAGTGTGGCCGTCAGGCCAGCGGCGTCTGACCGGTTCCACAAGGTAAACGCGCCCTGCAGCACGTCCACGCCGAACCCGTGCGGTCGCTCCTCCCGGCCGCGCAGGTCGGCCGCGGCGATCGTCAGCCCGTCGACCTCGACGTGCCCGTGGCTGGGAGTCAGCAGGACCTGTCCCCGCGTGCGCACATGACGCAGCCTGGTCCGGCCCAGGCCGGCAGCGCTGCTGCCGATCGCGACCTCGCCGTCCGGGACGATGACCGTCACGTCCTCGAGCTGGTTGTCCGAGGTCAGCCGTATCCCTTTCGCGCCGAACCGGAGCGTGCCGCCGCGCAGCCGCGTGCCGGGTCGCAGCGTGATCGCCGGCATCCCCGACAGGGAGCCGTCGACCTCGATGTCGTCCGCCGTCGCGAGCGCGTCCAGGAGTTCCGCGGCGCTTGCGACCACCGTCATGAACGGCGGGCGGCGGCCGCGTTGGCCCTCAGCTCATCGGCGGTCTGGCGGGTGACGAAACCCTTCTGGCCCGGGTCGACCCGCCAGCTCTCGGCCAGGCCGCCCAGATCCACCACGTCGAAGCCGAACTCCTCGATCAGCCCCGCCACGAGCTGCTTGGCCGCCGCGTCGTCGCCGGCGATCGCGATCGCCCGCCGCTTCGGGTCCCCCGTGGGGTGCCCGTCACCGGACATGTCCGCGGCGTCGAGCATGCTGAACGCCCGCACGACCTTGCTGTCCGGCAGGTGCCGCTGCAGCACCCCCGGCACCGTGATGGTCCCGTCGTCGATCTCCGCGATGTGCCCGTCGCGCTGCGGGAAGTAGTTGATCGTCGCGATCACCACCTTGTTCCGCAGCGGCTCGACAGGGATCGACTCGACCGCCGTGATCGGCGTCGCGACGATCGCGAAGTCTCCCGCGCCGGCGGCTTCCGCGGCCGTCGCGACTCGCGCCGTCGGCCCGAGCTCCTCCGCCAGCAACGTCAGCGCGTCCGGCTTGCCAGAGCCGCTGAGCACGACGTCATAGCCGTGCGCGATCGCCGCCTTGGCGAGGTTGGAGCCGACATGTCCGCTGCCGATGATCCCGATCGTGGTCATAGGAACCGCCTCTCGCGAATAAGTTTCCATGGAAGATAGTATCACAGAATCATAGTGCGACCCTGCGGGCTCCGAGCGACCCGGAGCGCACCACGCTGGCCGCTACCTGATGAAGGCTTCTCCCGGTTGTCGCCGCGGACCGCCGGAGCAGGTCTTCGGCGTCGTCTGCCGCGAGTCGCTCCTGGTGCATCACGATGCCGATGGCGAGGCTGATCGTGCGCCCGGAAATCGCCTCGAGGGCCAGGTTCGCCGCTCGGTCTTCCGCACGTGCCACCACCGCCAGCAGCCGCTCATGATCAACCAGCGCGACCAGGTGCTTGACCATCAGGTCCGCGATCACGGCGTGGCTTTCCGAGGGCGTCCGGTCCGCCCACCAGTGCGTGACCACCCCGGCATACGGCGGGTAGCCGGTCAGGGATACCGCCAGGAACGGAGTGGCGAGCACCTGATCGGGGCCGGCCGGGCGGGTCGTGACTGGCTCGGGAGCGTCAGGCGGACTGGCCGGGCAGGCGACCCTGAACGGCGGCTCCGCCCCGTCAGACAGCTCGACCTGGCAGCCGTCGGCGAAGTCAGGAACGCATGCCCGCGGCAGCGCGCCGAATGTCACGATCGGATCGTCAGATCCGCGGAGCCGGCTCAGCGCGCCGATCAGCGCGGCACCGCACGCCGTGGGCACATCGGCTTGGTGCCGGAAGAAAGCGCCGAGGTTAGCCTCGGCGATGGCCGACACAGCGTTACCAGGGCTTATCCGGCCAGCCATGTCATGCCCCCGCACGGCCGATGGGTTCCGGCCCGGTCACCCGCGCGTGCGCCGGCAGCCGGGAGAGATGAAGCCTGAGCAGGTGATCCGCCGCGCTCGCCCGGCCGCCGGCGAGCAGGCCGGCCAGCTCGCGATGCTCGCGGGCCTCGCGTGTCATGAGCCGAGCGCGCGGCGCGGACGACCGGTCAGGAGCGAGGAGCAGCCGCGCGATCCCGGTGAGAGCCGGATCAGCCGTCAGCTCGAGCAGGCACAGGTGGAACGCCGTGTCTGCCCGGAGATAGCCGGGAACGTCTCCGCCGCGAGCCAGCCGCGCGGTGTCACCAGCCAGCTTCGTGACGAGCGCGAGCTCCTGATCGGACAGCCCTCGGTCGGCCAGCCTGCGCAGCGCGGACAGCTCCATGAGCAACCGCAGCTCTGTCAGTTCCCCAGGCTGGGCCGCGGCAGAGCAGCGGACGCTGGCGGCCATGGTGGTCCTCCCGGCGGAATGGTAGGGAAAAGGAGCCTCGGTGCAACCCAAGCACCGCGACCGCGCCACGAACACGAAGAACCGCACGAAAAACCGCAGGCCGGGGAAGCCGCGTGACCGCGACCGGCGGCGTATGCTCGGCGTGATCAGCGCCGTCCGGCGGACAAGGGAGTAGCCGTGGCCGAGGTGCCCCTTCCGTTCGCGGGCGTGCTGCGAGGGCTGCGTACCGAGGCCGGGATGACGCAGGAGGAACTGGCCGAAGCGGCGGGGCTGAGCTCGCGAGCGATCAGCTACCTCGAGCGGGGTGAGGTCTCGACCCCGCACAAGGACACGGTGCGGCTGCTGGCCGACGCGCTACGGCTGGCCGGCCCGGCCCGCGCCCAGTTCGAGGCAGCCGCGCGCGGCCGCGGCGGCGCCACCGGCGGCGCGGTGGCCGCGACGCGGACGCTGCCCCGGGACGTCGCCTCGTTCACCGGGCGGCAGCGAGAGCTGGCCGAACTGACGGACGCGACGGCAGACGCGGACGCGGGCACGGTGGTGACCATCCACGCGATCGGCGGGATGGCCGGGGTCGGCAAGACCGCGTTCGCCGTGCACGCCGCCCACCGGCTGGCCGACCGCTTCCCCGGCGGGCAGATCTTCGTGCCGCTGCACGGGCACACACCGGGACAGCAGCCGGCCGACCCGGCCGACGCGCTGGCCACCCTGCTGGCGACGATGGGGGTCCCCGTCGCCCAGATCCCGGCCAGCCTGGAGGCGCGGGCGGCGTTGTGGCGGGACCGGGTGGCGCACCGGCAGCTGCTGCTGATCCTCGACGACGCGGTCAGCAGCGAGCAGGTCCGGCCGCTGCTCCCCGGCTCTGGCGACAGCCTGGTGCTGGTCACCAGCCGCCGTCACCTGTCGGCCCTGGATGACACCACGCCGATCAGCCTGGACACCCTGTCGCCCGGCGAGGCCGCCGAGCTGCTGGCCCGCCTGGCGGGCCGGGCCGGGCTGGACCCGGACGACCCGGCGGTCGGGGAGCTCGCCCGGCTGTGCGGGTTCTTGCCGCTGGCGATCGGGATGGTGGCCCGCCAGCTGCGTCACCACCCGGTCTGGACGCCGGCCGGACGGGCCGCCGAACTGGCCGCGGCGGCGGACCGCGCTGAGCTGCTGGCCACCGAGAACCTGTCGGTCGCCGCCGCGTTCGACCTGTCCTACGCCGCCCTCGACCAGGACCGGCAGCGGCTGTTCCGCCGGCTCGCCCTGCACCCGGGGACGGACATCGACGCGTACGCCGCCGCCGCGCTGGACGGCTCCGGGCTGGCGGCCGCCCGGCGCGGCCTGGAAGACCTGTACGACCAGTACCTGCTCACCGAGGCGACCCCGGGCCGCTACCGACCGCACGACCTGATTCGCGAACACGCCCGCGCCCTGGCCGATCGCCTCGACCCCGCCGATGACCGGGATGCCGCCGTCGCCCGGCTGCTCGACTACTACCAGCACACCGCTGTCCGCGCCAACACCTTGATCGCCCGCCACACAAGCCCGGACCCGGCCGCCGCGGACCAGCCGGCACCAGCCGCGGTCCCCGTCCTACCCGACCCGGACCAGGCGCTGGCCTGGCTCCGGGCCGAGCGCGCCAGCCTGCTCGCCTGCCTCGACCACGCCACCCGCGCCGGCCAGCACCCACGGGTGATCGCGCTCACCGCAGGCTTGAGCGGGCTTTTGTACCGCGACGGCCCCTGGACCGACGCCATCACCTGGCTCACTGGCGCGGTCGCGGCCGCGGAGTCCATCGGTGACCGGCTCGGGCAGGCCAACGCGCTCACCGACCTGGGCGCCGTCCGGCAGCTGACCGGTGATTATCCGGTCACGACCCAGGAGCTGCAGCGGGCACTCGGCATCTACCGCGAGCTCGGCGACCGGCTCGGGCAGGCCGGCGCCCTCAACGCCCTCGGGAACGTGCGGGAAATGACCGGTGACTATCCGGGCGCGGCCGAGGCTCAGGAGCAGGCACTCCGCATCTACCGCGAGCTGGGCGACCGGCGCGGCCAGGCCGGCGCCATCCGCGATCTCGGAGAGGTCCTGCGGCTGACGGGTGATTACCCGGCCGCGGCCCGGGCCCTGGAACAGGCACTGGGGATCTACCGCGAGCTGGGCGACCGGCTCGGCCAGGTCAACGCCCTCGTCCGCCTCGGGGAGGTCCTGCGGCAAACGGGTGATTACCCGGCCGCGGCCCAGGCACAGGAGGAGGCGCTTGGCATCAGCCGCCAGATCGGCAACCGGTTCGGCCAGGCCCACGCGCTTCACTACCTCGGGTACGTGCGCCGGCTGACGGGTGATTACCCGGCCGCCGCTCAGGACCAGGAGCAAGCCCTGGGCCTCTACCGCGACCTCGGCGACCGGCGCGGCCAGGCCAACAGCCTCAGCGACCTCGGGGAGGCCCTGCGGGGGATGGGCGAATACCTGGCCGCGGCCGAGGCACTGGACCAAGCCCTGGGCATCTACCGCGCTCTCGGCGACCGGGGCGGTGAGACAGAGGCGCTCACCAAAAGAGGGGCGCTGTACCGGGTCAGCGGAGACCTCGCGCAGGCCGAGGGGTGTCATGAGCGGGCGCTAGAACTGGCCCGCGCCATCGACAGCTCCTGGGACGAGGCGCACGCGCTGGCCGGCCTGGGCCGTTGCGCCCTGGCCGCGGGCCGCACCGCCGAGGGAGAAGCCGGACTGCGGCAGGCGCTGGCGATCTTCCAGCGGATCGGCGCCGCCGAAGCTGCTGGCATCGCGGCCGAACTCGACGCTCGGTAGCGGCTCAGGGTTTGCGGGCGACGAGGATATCGCGCATGATCGCCTGGTCCACGCGGTGCCTGAAGGTCAGGTACGGGCCGCCGTCACAGACGGTCAGGCCGGCGGCGGCCAGCGCCGACGTCGCGGCGGCGCGCGCCGCGACGAACGTGTTCCACGAGATGCCGAGCGCGCCGCCCGGCCGCAACGCCTTCGCCCACACCGGCGCGGCTTCGGCCAGCAGCTCGAGCGGGCTGCGGGCCTGGGTCTTCGCCGCGGCCCCGGACCGGCTGGCGTGCTGCACGCCGTACGGCAGGTCCGCGACGACCAGGTCCGCCGACCCCGGACGGAAGAATTCGAGCAGCCGGGTGGTCTCCGCGTCCACCACGTCCAGGTGCTGCACGTCGCCCGCCTTGTACTCTTCCCTGGTCGCGGCCAGCGTCACCGTCAGGCGCCGCGCGACCACCTGCTTGTTCCTGCGCACCGGCGCTACATCGGCCTGGTGCTTCAGCCGCTTGTCCTTGAGCCACCGCTGGATGAACACCGCGTAGGCCTCGACGTCCCGGCGGTCGATGTCGCAGCCGCAGGCGTCGAAGCCGTACATCAGCGCCTGGTTCAGCGTGGTGCCGCGGCCGCACAGCGGGTCGAGCACGGAAAACCGGCGGGTGAGCATCTCCGGCGCGAACGCCGACGACAGCAGCGTGACGTTGAGCAGCAGCTTGGTGAACTGCTCGTTGGTCTTGCCGGCGTACTTCGGGATCGTGATGAGGTCGTCGCCGAACCGGTCGAGCCGTCGCAGCGGCACCGGGCGCAGCACGTCACCCTCGACGGCGAACAGGGCGTACATCGACGACAGGTTCGCCAGCAGGCGCGCGTCATGATCGGAGAGCCCGTCCGCGTCGAACGTGACGTAGCGGACGCCGCCGATGTCCTCCTCCCCGATCTCGCGGACCCGGCCGCCGAGGACCGCCGCGCTGAACACCGCGAGCTCCGCCCGCACCAGCGCCGCCGACGCGTCCGCGTACACGCGGTTATGCGACGGGAGGATCAGGAACGCGTAACGGCTCACCGGGAGAAGGCTAGCGGAGCCGGGTCAGGCGCAGGACTGGGTGGCCTCGGACTTGACCTGCGTGAAGTCCCACGGGTTGGCAGGGGCGCCGCCGCCGGTGAGGCCGGACGGGAGGCCGTCCGGCCAGGTGAACGTCGCGTAGGTCCAGAACCACTCGCTCACGGCGCAGTCCCTGGCCGGCTGGCTGAACGTCACCGTGACCTTGACCGAGTACTCCGGGCCCGCGGCGCAGTCGGGGTCGCAGCCGACGATCTTCTCCGTGCCGGTGCCGATGGCCTCGGCGGCGGTCCACGTCGGCCAGCTCATGTTCCACAGCACGGTCGTGCCGTCCCCCGACAGCGGGCAGCCGGCCTGGCAGCCCGGCGCGTGCGCGGTCGTCCCCGTGATGTCCTCGCTCTCGGCGAAGTAGACGTCGGCGCCGGACGGCGTGACCACGGAGGGGTGCGTTGCCACCGCCGACGGTGGGTGGCTGGCAGGCGTGGCAGCGGGAACCGCCGAGCCCGAGCTCGAGCTCGAGCAACCGGCGGCAAGAAGCGTGGTCATGGCAGTCGCCGCGGCAGGCATAAAGAGGCGTAGTACCGAGGTCATCGATCCCCCACAACGAGAAACCCGGAATGATGCCTCTAGGACGCCGCCGCCGGAGCACCGGTTGCGCCGATTCCGGTGACCGCCTGTTCCGGCCAGACCGACACGGCTTCCGGGTCAGCCTCTACCCGGCAGGTATCGCCGACGCTGAGGTCCGGCGCCGTGAGGGTCCGGGCCCGGAGCTCGACGCCGGAGGACAACTCCACCACCACCTCGATGACGCGGCCCAGGTCGACGACGTCGGTCACCCGGCCCTGACCGAGGTCGACGACCGGCC
>Ga0335075_10013851_pt1 | contig 12132 bp, 10 predicted proteins | sample Lox_Sample_24_FD_206723 | JGI IMG/M metagenome (GOLD analysis project Ga0335075, IMG submission 206723) | Soil microbial communities from Loxahatchee National Wildlife Refuge, Florida, United States - Lox_Sample_2.4 | ecosystem: Environmental > Terrestrial > Soil > Wetlands | place: USA... | reverse complement strand
GTCCTCCTCGGCATCCTTGATCTCGGCGCCGAGCGACTCCAAATCGAAATCGTCGCGCGCCACGGCGCGATCGGCGAGCACGGTCAGGCCGGCGGGCCCGACCTCGGCAAAGCCGCCGGTGACGACGATGGGCTCGCGCGCGCTGCCGCGATAAATGGTCACGATGCCCGGGCGAAGCACGGTCACCACCGGCGCATGGCCGGCGAGAATGCCCAGGTCGCCCTCGGCGCCCGGCAAATCCACCTGATCGACGTCGCCGGAGAACAGCACACGCTCCGGTGAGACGAATTCAAAGTGCAGTTCAGCCATGGACTAACTCCGTGGGCGGGTAGCGAAGAGCGAGTAGGGGTTTGTAAGCAAGAGCTAAATTTGTCCGCTACTTCCTGTTTGCCTTCCTACGCCGCCTCGGCGAGTTTCTTACCCTTCTCGACCGCCTGCTCGATGGTGCCGACCATGTAGAATGCGGCCTCCGGCAGGTGATCGTATTTGCCCTCACACAGGCCCTGAAAGCCGCGGATGGTGTCGGCCAGTTCGACAAACACGCCAGGCGAGCCGGTGAACACTTCGGCGACGTGGAACGGTTGCGACAGGAAGCGCTCGATCTTGCGCGCGCGAGAGACCGTCAGCTTGTCCTCCTCGGAAAGCTCGTCCATGCCGAGGATGGCGATGATGTCTTGGAGCGCCTTGTAGCGCTGGAGGATTTGCTGGACGCGGCGCGCTACCTGATAATGCTCCTCGCCGACGATCGACGCCGAGAGCATGCGCGAGGTCGAATCGAGCGGATCGACAGCCGGATAGATGCCCTTCTCGGCGATCGAGCGCGACAACACCGTGGTGGCGTCGAGATGCGCGAACGAGGTCGCCGGCGCCGGATCGGTGAGATCGTCGGCCGGCACGTAGATCGCCTGCACTGACGTGATTGAGCCTTTGGTGGTGGTGGTGATGCGCTCCTGCAAGGCGCCCATGTCGGTAGAAAGGGTCGGTTGGTAGCCGACTGCCGAGGGGATGCGCCCCAACAGCGCCGACATTTCCGAGCCCGCTTGTGTAAAGCGAAAGATGTTGTCGACGAAGAACAGCACGTCCTGACCCTGATCGCGGAAATATTCGGCGACCGTCAGTCCGGACAGGCCGACGCGGGCGCGCGCGCCCGGCGGCTCGTTCATCTGGCCATAGACCAGGGCGCATTTCGATCCCTCGACCGAGCCCTTGTGCGGATCCTTGTTGACGCCGGACTCGATCATCTCGTGATAGAGATCGTTGCCTTCGCGGGTGCGCTCGCCGACGCCGGCGAACACTGAGTAACCGCCGTGCGCCTTGGCGATGTTGTTGATCAGTTCCATGATGATCACGGTCTTGCCGACGCCGGCGCCGCCGAACAGGCCGACCTTGCCGCCTTTTGCATAGGGCGCCAGCAGATCGACCACTTTGATGCCGGTGACCAGGATCGCGGCCTCGGTCGATTGATCGGTATAGGCTGGCGCATCCTGATGGATCGGGCGCGTCTCCTGGTGCGGCACCGGGCCTGCCTCGTCGACCGGATCGCCGATCACGTTGATGATGCGGCCGAGTGTGCCGTCGCCGACCGGCACCGAGATCGGTCGGTTGGTGTCGGTCACGTCCTGGCCACGCACCAGCCCTTCGCTGGTATCCATGGCGATGGTCCGCACGGTCGATTCACCGAGGTGCTGGGCGACCTCGAGCACGAGGCGGTTGCCCTGGTTCTTGGTCTCCAGCGCATTGAGAATCGCCGGCAGATGGTCCTCGAACTGCACGTCGACGACAGCGCCGATAACTTGAGTGATATGTCCGACTTTGTTGGCCATTCTGGTCCTCTTATGGATAATTACAGCGCCTCGGCGCCGGAGATGATCTCGATCAGCTCCTTGGTGATCATCGCCTGGCGGGTGCGGTTGTAGGTGAGCGTCTGCTTGCGGATCATTTCGCCGGCATTGCGCGTGGCGTTGTCCATCGCCGACATCTGTGCGCCGTAGAACGACGCGGCGTTTTCCAGCAGCGCGCGAAAAATCTGCACGGCGACATTGCGCGGCAAGAGGTCATGCAGAATGTCCTCGGCTTCCGGCTCGAACTCGTAGGCCGCGCCGCCAAGCGCGTTCGCCGCGTTTTCGTCGAACACCGGCGGAATGATCTGCTGCGCGGTCGGTAGCTGCGCTATCACCGAACGAAAGCGCGAGAAGAACAGCGTGCACTTATCGAACTCGAAATTGTTGAAACGGGCGATGACCTTTTCGGCGACCATCTCGGCGTGTTCGAAATGCAGCGTCCGGGCGGCGCGCAAATCGACCATCTCGACGATTTGGCTTGCATACAGCCGGCGCAATTGGTCGTAGCCTTTGCGGCCGACGCAGAAGAACTTGACTTCCTTGCCTTCGCGCATGAGCGCGCCAGCGCGCTCGCGGGCCAACCGCACGATGGCGGTATTGAACGGGCCGCACAGGCCGCGTTCGGCGGTGCAGACGAGCAACAGATGCACGCCGCCGTTGCCGGTGCCGCGCAAAAGCCGCGGCGCCGTCTCCGACCCGGCGGCGGCTATGTTGCCGAGCACCTTGTCCATCTGCGTCGCGTAGGGTCGCGCCGCCTCGGCCACGGTCTGCGCGCGGCGCAGCTTCGAGGCCGCGACCATTTGCATGGCCTTGGTGATCTTCTGCGTCGCCTTGGTGGCGGCGATGCGGTTGCGTAGGTCTTTGAGCGAGGGCATGGCTTTGCGATGGACGACGAAGGACAGACGACGGATGAGGACGAACTCCGCGCAATCTTTACTTCATCCGTCCTCTGTCCTCCGTTCCCTGTCGTCCGTTCATGCGAAGGCCTTGTTGCGCGGAGGTCTTGTTACGCGAAGGTCTTGGCGTAGCTCTCGACCGCTGTCTTGAGCTTGGCTGTGGTGGCGTCGTCGAGGTCACGCGACTCGCGGATGCTGTTGAGAATTTCCGCATCTTTTTGACGGAGCGCGCCGAGCAGGCCATCCTCGAACGCACGCACGCGCTCGACCGGCAGCGGATCGAGGAAACCGTTGACGCCCGCATAGATGACGCAGACCTGCTCCTCCATCTTCAACGGCGAGAATTGCGGCTGCTTGAGCAGTTCGGTGAGCCGCGAGCCGCGATTGAGTAGGCGCTGGGTGGTGGCGTCGAGATCGGAGCCGAACTGGGCGAATGCCGCCATCTCGCGGTATTGCGCCAGTTCGCCCTTGATACGGCCGGCGACCTTTGGTCTGCGCCGAGGAGCCGACGCGAGATACCGAAAGCCCGACATTCACAGCCGGGCGGATGCCCTGATAGAACAGATCGGTCTCGAGAAAAATCTGACCGTCGGTGATGGAGATGACGTTGGTCGGGATGTAGGCCGACACGTCGTTGGCCTGAGTTTCGATCACCGGCAGCGCGGTGAGCGAGCCGGCCTTGTGATCGTCGTTCATTTTTGCCGCGCGCTCGAGCAGTCGCGAGTGCAGATAGAACACGTCGCCGGGATATGCCTCGCGTCCGGGCGGGCGCCGCAGCAACAGCGACATCTGCCGGTAGGCGACAGCCTGCTTGGAGAGGTCGTCGTAAATGATGACGGCATGCATGCCGTTGTCGCGGAAATATTCGCCCATGGCGCAGCCCGCAAATGGCGCCAAAAACTGCATCGGCGCCGGATCGGACGCGGTCGCCGCGATGACGATGGAATAGTCAAGCGCGCCGTTTTCCTCCAGCACCTTGACGAACTGCGCTACCGTGGAGCGCTTCTGCCCGACTGCGACATAAACGCAATAGAGCTTGATCTTCTCGTCGCCGGAAGCGTTGAGCGGCTTCTGGTTGAGGATGGTGTCGAGTGCGATCGCGGTTTTGCCGGTCTGGCGGTCGCCGATTATTAATTCGCGCTGGCCGCGGCCGATCGGGATCAAGGCGTCGATCGCCTTTAGTCCGGTCGCCATCGGCTCATGCACCGATTTGCGCGGAATGATGCCGGGAGCTTTCACGTCGACGCGCGCCTTGTGGTCGGCTTTGATCGGCCCCTTGCCGTCGATCGGATCGCCGAGCGCGTCGACGACGCGGCCGAGGAGGCCCTTGCCGACCGGAACCTCGACGATGGCGCGTGTGCGCTTGACGGTCTGGCCTTCCTTGATCTCGCGGTCGGAGCCGAAGATTACGACGCCGACATTGTCGATTTCGAGGTTGAGCGCCATGCCGCGTACGCCGCTCTCGAATTCCACCATCTCACCGGCCTGCACGTTGTCGAGGCCATAGACGCGGGCAATGCCGTCGCCGACCGAGAGCACCTGACCGACTTCCGAAACCTCCGCCTCCTGGCCGAAGTTTTTGATCTGCTCCTTGAGGATGGCGGAAATTTCCGCGGCGCGGATATCCATTAGCGGGCCTCTTTCATCGCGTGCTTGATGGCATTGAGTTTGGTGCGCAGTGAAGTATCGACCATGCGGCTGCCGAGTCTGACCACGAGCCCGCCGATGATCGCGGGATCGATCTTGACGTCAAGATCGACGTCCTTGCCGCTGACCCCCTTGAGCGCGCTCTTGAGCGCGGCGACATGATCGTTCTTGAGCATTTCGGCCACCGTGATCTCGGCCGTGGCCTCGCCTTTGTGCTGGGCGACGAGCTCGCGGTAGCCTTTGACCATGTCGCGCACTGCGAACAGCCGGCGGTTCGTCGTTACGAGCTTGAGGAATTGCGCCGTGAGCCCGCCGATGCCCGCGCGCTCGAGTACGGCGGAAAGCGCGTGCAATTGTTCTTCGGCCGAAAAGACCGGGCTGCGTACCAGCCGGGCGAGGTCGGGGCTTTCGGTGACGAGCGCATCGAAACGCTGCAAGTCCGCCTTCACCGCCTCGACAGCGTCACCTTCGCGCGCCAGTTCGAACAGAGCGGTCGCGTAACGGCCGGCCACGCCGGAGACCAAGTGTTCTTCGCCTACCAAGAGTTCTCTCTAACGGGTTCTTTCTAACGGGTTTTCTCTAACGTATTTTCTCTAAAGCTCGCGTGCTTTCCAGCGCGTACGTTCGGGCTTCTTTTGGATTTTTTCCGCAAGGCCTGCTACCGGCGTGAACGGCCGACTCAAGCCTTTGGGATTCTGGCGGGACCAAGGAGCTAAGGAGGCAGCGGGAGTGCCCCCGCAGCCCCGCGAAAATCGAGGTTTGCTAACATACCGCGTAGTGCGGTGCAACAACGCGGCACGCATGGGAAAGTGGCAACAATCAAGCATTAGTGTTGCTTGCATGCCCGACGCTGCTCATGCACCTTACGGGGCGACGCCGGGTTTTCCTCCATGTCCAGCCACCCAAGCCGGGACGGCCGTAAGGCCGGCGGCCTCATACGGCCCCTTTGCCTGCTCTTTATGGCCGGCGTCGCCATGCGTGTGACGCTTTTGGCGATACCGCCGGTGATCCCGCTCATTCACGAAGAACTGCGCATGTCGGAGACGCAGATCGGGCTGCTTATCGGCTTGCCGCTGGCCGTCTTCGCCATTGCCGCCGTGCCCGGCTCCTTGCTCATCGCTCGCATCGGCGTCGCATTGGCCGCTACGCTGGGCATGGCGCTGGCGGCTATCGCTGGAGCCGCGCGCGGCGCCGCCGTCGATGTCTGGACGCTTTACGTCGCTGCGATAGCTGCGGGCTTCGGCATCGCCATCATGCAGCCGGGCATGCCGATGCTGGTGCGCGAATGGCTGCCTGCACGCATAGCGCTTGGCACCATCGCCTATTCGAGCGGCATGGTGATCGGCGCGACTTTGCCGCCGGTTCTGACGCTGGCGTTCGTGTTGCCGCTGGCGGGCGGGTCGTGGCGGCTCGATCTGGTGCTATGGGCGCTGCCGGCGCTTCTCATCGCGGTGGTGTTTTTTCTTTTGAGTCCTCAAGACGGCGACCAGGGCCGGCGCGTCGACACGGCGCCACGGGCCATCAGCGGATTATGGTGGCCGGACTGGAAAAATCCGTTGGTCTGGCTTCTCGGCTTCGCTTTCGGCGCCAACAGCGGTCCGTTCTTCGCAGCCAACGCATTTCTTGGCGACTATCTTGTCAGCCGCGGCCAGGCACATCTCATCGGCTCGGCCCTGAGTGCGCTCAACGGCGCGCAAATCGGCGGTCTTTTTGTCCTGATAGTGATGGCGCGCTGGCTGCAGCGACGGGCATGGCCGTTTTTGTTGTTCGGCCCCGCTATGCTAGCGGCTTTTCTCGGGCTTATTTTCGTTTCATCGCCGCTCGGGATCGTCATATGCGCCGGGCTGGTCGGGATCGGTACCTCGATCACAATGACTGCCACGCTAGCGCTGCCGCCGCTACTGGCCGCACCTGCCGACGTTTCACGTACGGCTGCCGGCATGTTAACGATCACCTACACCTGCGCTATTGTCATCCCGACCATCTGCGGCGCGCTCTGGGACCTGACCGGCAAATCGTGGACCGCGTTCGTGCTGCCGTGCATTTGCTGCTCGGCACTGACTGTGTTCGGCACGTTCGCATCGCGCCATCCCTCGGCCACCGAAAAATTGGCCGCACAACCGGAATAATCGCCCGATGAACGCACGCCTGAAGAAAATCCGAGCAGGCAAGGCAGCGAAACAGCGCATGCTGCCGTCCGATCGTCTCGCCTATTCCGCCATCAACCAACGGCCGCCGCTGCAGCTGCCGGACGGCGCTCGCATGGTGCTGTGGGTTATCGTCAACGTCGAGGAATGGGATCCGAGCGCGCCGATGCCGCGCACCGTCCTTACGCCGCCCGCCGGTGGCTCGCCGATCCCCGACGTGCCCAATTGGGCTTGGCACGAATACGGCAACCGGGTCGGTTTTTGGCGCTTGGTCGAGGTTTTCGACGAATTCGCAATTCCCGCCGTGCTGGCGATCAATGGCTCCGCGCTCGCCGCCTATCCGCCGATCGTGCATGCGGCAGTCGAGCGCAATTGGGAATTCATCGGCCACGGCTTCACCCAGCGCAATATGCAGAACGTGAAGGACGAGCGCGGCGACATCCGCAAAACGCGCGCAGCGATTGTCAAGGCGACTGGCAAGCCGCCACGCGGCTGGCTCGGCCCCGGTCTGACCGAGACCTGGGAAACTCCCGACCTTTTGGTTGAGGAAGGCTACGACTACGCCGCCGACTGGGTGCTCGACGATCAGCCGGTCTGGCTCAAGACCCGGGGCAAGTCGATTCTCAACATTCCCTACACTCAGGAATGCAACGACGTCGCTATGATGCTCATCCAGCACCACAAGGCATCGGAATATTGCGACCGCGCGCTGGACCAGTTCGAGCAAATCTATGCAGACGCCGCGCATTCGGCGCGTGTCATGGCGCTGGTGGTGCACCCCTACATCATGGGCGCGCCGCACCGGCTGAAATATCTCCGCCGCGTCTTCGCGGTCGTCCGCGACAAGGGCGACGTAAAGTTCTGGACCGGCACGCAGATCGCCGACTGGTATCGCCGCTGCGGACCGACGGCGCCGTGATTGTCAACGACCACAGCGCGCGCAAACACGCGGCGAGGAGTGCCGGCGACATCCAGGCCCGGCTGCTGCTTATCTTGCTTTGTCTGAGCTGGGGCCTCACCTGGCCGGCGATGAAAATCGCTCTAGCGGGGATGCCGCCGTTGAGCATGCGCACGCTGACGGCGGCGTTCGGCGCGCTGACGTTGTTTCTGATCTGCCTCGCCAAGCGTTCGAGCTTCCGCGTGCCGGGCGCGCGGGCCTGCGGCCACGTCGTCGTCGCCTCGTTCCTCAATGTCGTCGGCTTCAGTCTCTTCAGCGCCTTCGCCCTGATGGCGGCGACGACGTCGCGTGTGGCGATCCTCGCTTACACGTTGCCGATCTGGACGGTGTTGCTGGCGTGGCTGGTCCTCAACGAGCGGCCGAACAGATCGCAGGTCATCGCAATCGCGTTATGTGCCGTGGGGCTTGCTATCCTGATCTATCCATTGGCCGCGACCGGAATCCCGCTGGGAGCCGTGTTCGCCGTCGGCTCGGCCTGGAGCTGGGCGGCCGGCACCGTCTACATCAAGTGGGCCCGCATCGACGCCGACCCCATGGCGGTCGCCAGTTGGCAACTCACGATGGCATTCTTCGTGATCGCCGGCTGTATGTTCGCATTTGGCGGCGGACTCGATCTGCACAACGCCCACGCCGGCGCGCTCATTGGCGTCGTATTCGCGGGAATCGTGGGCAACGGCATCGCCTATGGCTTATGGTTCGCAATTGTGCGGCGGGTGCCGGCGGCGACCGCCTCGCTCGGCATCCTCGGGATTCCGGTGGTCGGCGTGCTGGCTTCGATCCTTATCATCGGCGACCGGCCGACGGTCGCCGATGTGATCGGCTTTGCGTTTATATTTGCCGCGTCCGCCTGCGTGCTGGTGACGCCGGTGGCGGCTGCGAACGCGATGAACAAGGCTACGCCTTGATTCGCTGCGCCAGTTCCGCGATGCGCGCCACCATCGCGCTCTGCGGATCGGTGAGCGCGTCGATGACGCTGAAGTGGTTGCCGGGAAACTCGGTGTAGCGGGTGTCCGCACCGGCTTGCCGCCATGTCGCCGCCATCGTTCGGCTCTGGCGCTTGAACTCGCTCGTCTCGAGATCGCCGACCGCGGCATCGAGCGAGCGGCCTCGCGGTACCGGCCAGAACAGCGGCGAAAGGCGATGCGCCGCTTCGGCGTCAAGCCGCAGGTCCTGATTCATGGCCAGACCGATCAGTGGCGCAAGATCGAACACGCCGGAGATCGCGTAGCCAGCGGGCACGAGGTCGGCCGGCGCCTTGGGATAGAGCACGCGCCATTCGGTCGCCACCATGGCGGCGGCAAGCTGCCCGCCGGCCGAATGCCCAAAAGCCAGCACGCGCCGGCCGAATCGCTGCCACAGAAAAATGCAAGCCCGGCGCGTCTGCTCGATGATGTCGGCGATGGTGACGATCGGGCAGAGGTCGTAGCCCATGATCGCGACGGCGATGCCGCGGTCGTTCGGGCCGCGCGCCATGTGGCTCGAAGAACTGGGGTCGAATGCGCGCCAATAGCCGCCGTGGATGTACATGGCGAGCGGAGCCGTATCGCCGGCCTCGGGCAAGAACAGATCGATGAATTGCCGCGGCGTGTCGCCGTAGGAAAGCCCAAGCTCGGCGCGGTCGCGCTCGAGCATCTCGGCGCGATAAAGTTCGGCGTCGCGCGCCCAACGCACGAAAATCTCCGGATGCTCCGGCACGCGGGCGCGCAGATTGTATTCAAATTCGTAATCGACTTCGGCCATCGGGCTCTCCAGCGGCAAATGCGCGAATAACGGAGCCGGAAGGGCGTTGAAGACCGGCCGAGCGCGCGAACGACAATACGGTAGGTATTTCGATATCGCCCGTGATGAAAGAGGGGCAATCAGCGGCGGCGGAGGGTTTGCGACGGCAATAAGCCAAAGCGCGCGCGATAGTCCGCGGCAAAACGGCCCAAATGGTAGAAGCCCCAGCGGGTCGCAACTTCCGTCACGTTCATCTCGCCCGGATCGGCCGAACGAAGCTCGTCATGGACTCGAGACAGACGACGGTGCTTAAGCCAAGTCATCGGGGCAACGCCATAGCAACTGTGGAAGCCATGGTACAGCGTGCGCATGCTGACTCCCGAGCTTGTGACCACATCGCAAATGCCGATCGGGGAGGCGAGATTGTCCTCCATGAAGGCTTCGGCGCGCTTGACGTACCACGCTCGGCCGGGGCGCGGCGGCCGCTCGGGGATATCGAAGGAATGGACCAGCATCGCCATGAGTGTCTGCAGCGCAGGCCGTGCGCCCTGGCCGTGCCGCAGCAAGCTGTCGGGCCGTCGCGATTCCGCGCCCAGAAATTTGACGAAGTGCCCCAGGGTGGTGCCGGCGCCGGTCAACGCAACGATATCGGGAATAACTGAGGGTAACGCAACGTCCTCCCCGGCGAGCGTACGGACCTGAAATTCGGCATCGCGCGCATCGATGCCGACGACCAGGATTGCGCACTCGGCCGAACAGCCAAGGCGGAACGGCTTTTTTGGCAGTGCAATCTGCGCGCTTGCCGGCGTGGCGTGGAATTCGCGGCCATTCGTGTGCACGTCGAACGTGCCGGCGACCGGGATTTGCAGCAAAAACTGCGACTGCCGCTCATCGACGTCGATATCGACTCTGTCGCCGTACGCCAGCCTTGTGAAAGACAACGCGCCAAGCGAGTCGTGACGCAGCCGTGCATCGTAGGCCGCAGAGTTGGCAGTAAGCTGAAACGGACAGAACAATTCCGCCATCAGCTGGCGGACTTTGTCAACATTCCCAGTTCGGATCTCGAAAGACCGATCTGACATGGCCGTTTTCCACATTCATTTGAACCGATCGAGGACGCGCGATCAACGCTCGATTGCGGGCAAAGTGCCTCTTTTTTGCAACTCAAGGATAGGATTTGCAGCAGGCGGATAGCGTCGCGCCGACGGCAGCTCCTATTCTTTGATTACGCCATCAGGAGATCGCCATGTCGATGAGAGAGTCACAATCGAAAGCCGTGCTCGGAGGGCACGAGACGGTCAAAATCGCCGTCGCTCAGGTGCCTTCAGCGTTCCTCGATCGAAAAAAGACCATTGCACGGGCTTGCGCGACCATCCGCGAGGCCGCCCAGAACGGCGCCGCCCTGGTGGTGTTTCCGGAAGTCTGGGTCAGCGGCTATCCATTCTGGAGCGAGGGTTGGGATTCTCAGATACCGTCGTGGATAGACGCTCGGATGAGATTTCGTGAAGCGGCTCTCGTCATTCCGAGTGACGACACCGATCGCCTGAGCCAGGCCGCCCGCGAGGCCAACATCTATGTGGCGATCGGCTGCAACGAACTCGATTCCCGGCCCGAGGTGGAGACCATCTACAACACGCTGCTTTTCATTGGTCGCGACGGCAAGCTTCTTGGCCGTCACCGCAAGCTGCATCCGACGTTCTGCGAGCGCTTGTTTTGGGGCCAGGGCGACGGCACCGATCTGTTCGTGCTCGACACCGATATCGGTCGCATCGGCGGTCTGATCTGCGGCGAGAATTTGATGACGCTGGCGCGTGCCGCCTTGATCGCGCAGGGCGAACACATCCACATCGCCGTTTATCCCGGCGCATTCGCGCTGCATACGGGCCCGCGGCTCCAGGAGGCGGACACCGAAGGCCTGTTCTGGGGGCATGCGGCGACACGAGCGCATGCGATCGAAGCTGGCGCTTTCGTGGTGTGCGCGTGCGGGATACAGACCGACGACGATATACCCGCCGATTTCCCCTACAAGGGCCGCATGAATATCGACTGGGCCCACGGCGGCAGCTCGATCATTGCTCCGCTGGCCGTACCTCTGACCGGCCCGGACTATGGAACCCACATAATCTATGCCGAATGCCAGGCGGCAATGATCAAGGCAACCAAGGCAATTGTGGATACGGTCGGCCACTATGCCCGTCCGGATGTGCTGCGGCTGCTGGTGCGCCGTAACGACGTGTGGTCGCCCGCGAGCGCGCGGTTTACCGCGCCGCGCATCGATCGCGCCATGCTCGCTCCGGCGGCGGATCACCACGAAGTCGATCTCGACGCGGTTGAAGAACTCGCCGACACAGTCCTGTCGCGGGTCTGACGACGGCTCATCTCATCGCGCGAACCCGATCTACTCGCGCGAGACAGTCGTCGCTCGCCGCCGCAATCTTGCTCGCGTCAAAGGAGGCGACATTGGGCAATTCCGCAGAGCCGCTGTTGTCGTTTCCCGACGGTCGCACGCTCGTGGAGCACGACCGCGTTCATCGCAGCTGCTACACCGACGAGACAATCTTTCAGCAAGAACTCAAAAACATTTTCTACAAAACATGGATTTACGCGGGCCACGTCTCGCAAATCCCGGAGTCGGGCGACTACGTCAACTTTATGATGGGCCGTCAGCCTATGCTGCTGGTGCGGGGCGCGGGGGGTGAGGTCAATGTCCTATACAATCGATGCCCGCATCGCGGCGCCATGCTGTGCAACGAACACAGCGGCAACACCGGCCGTCTGTTTACTTGTTCGTATCATGCCTGGCAATTCGGGCTTGACGGCAGGCTTGCGGCATTGCCGTCGCCGGATGGCTACAAGGAAACGCGGCTCGGGAAGGGTGCTCCGGAAGCGGGGGTGAAGAGCGCCGCACGGGTGAGTTCCTATCG
>Ga0335075_10013850_pt1 | contig 12133 bp, 9 predicted proteins | sample Lox_Sample_24_FD_206723 | JGI IMG/M metagenome (GOLD analysis project Ga0335075, IMG submission 206723) | Soil microbial communities from Loxahatchee National Wildlife Refuge, Florida, United States - Lox_Sample_2.4 | ecosystem: Environmental > Terrestrial > Soil > Wetlands | place: USA: Florida... | reverse complement strand
GATGACCCCCACATAAGCCTGGTCCCCGGTGTGCCGCGTGTACCTGATCACAGCCGTGAGGGCGTTGGCCGCGTTCCACCAGCCGGTGGTCTCCCACAGGCCGGTGTGCCGCACGTACCACCGCTGTAGCGCCCGGATCGCCGCCCGGGCACGGCGGGCAGGCTGTGTCATCGCGCTCCCTCGCTCAGAACTTCCACCGACAACCTAACCAGGGACCCATGCCACGTCACGTGCGGTGCAAACACAACGACCTACGACCGGTCCGGAGAGGAGGACCGCCATCGACCGTGGCAGTGGTGATGGCGCATGCGAACTCGGCAGATATCTCATCCAGGCGCGACCCAACGTCATAAAACGATCAATACCGGGTAGTAGCGGCCTTCGTGGCGAGAGCATTCGCGTACCTTGTCGTCGGGCTGCGTTTCCCGCTCATCATCGGCTGGGCCGCAGCGGTGATCTTCGCGGTGCTTTTCTTGCCACCGCTGCCAACCTCTGGTGGGTTGTCCGACTTGATCCCGGCCGGATCTCCCGCCGCGAACGCGGACGCCAGCGCGGCACGACTGTTCGGCTATCCGCTCGAAGCGGGCGTAGCCATCGTGCAGCGCGACCCGCACGGCCTGCCGCCATCTGTCGTGGACAAGGCGGCACACGCCGCGCTCGCGTATGACCGTAGCGCCAGCATCCCCGGCATGATCGCTGTAGTCCCTGTCCCAAACGGCGCTGGTATCTCCCAGACGATCCCCGCCTCGCCCATCGGTGCGGCCGACCTGCTTGCCGGAGTGCGTAGGAACACCTCGACCATCGTCACGTACCTGGAGTTCCAGGCGGACGCGACGATGGGGCAGCAGGTATCGGACGCCCACGCGTACGCTGGCCGCTACCTGACGCACGTCGTCGGCGTGACCGGACCAGTGGCGGCGCAGTACGAGCAAGGGTCGATCATCAGCCACGACCTTGGCTGGGTGGAGCTGTTCACGGTGCTGGCGATCGCGCTGATCGTGGGCTTCAGGTTCCGGTCGGTGGCCGCGCCGCTCGCCGCGCTGGCGTGTGCCGGAACTGCGTACGTGCTCGCGGTCCGGATCGTGGCGTGGGGCGTGCAGCGTACCGGAATCACGCTCCCGCAAGACGCGGACCCCGTGCTCGTGGTGCTACTGCTCGGCGTGACCACGGACTATTGCGTATTCTTCCTGGCCGGAATGCGCTCGCGGCTGGCCGAAGGCGCGAGCCGCCTGCAAGCAGCGCGCGATTCGACCGCCGCGTCGGCCCCGATCGTCCTCGCGGCCGGGCTGATCGTGGCGGCGGGTACCGGGGCGCTTGTGGTGGCCCGCAGTGGCCTGCTGCGCGCCTTCGGCCCCGGGCTGGCGGCGACGGTGCTGGTGTCTATGGTCGTGTCGCTGACGTTGATGCCGGCGCTGCTTGGGATCTTCGGCGGCTTGATGTTCCGGGGAGCTAGTCCCAGCAGGTCACCCGGCTCCGGATCGCGGCTCGCGCGGCTCGCCACCTCCAAGCCGGTGGCGTTGCTGGTGGTCGCGGGGTGTGTCGTGGGGCTCGGCGTGGCAGCCTCGTACGCTCGCGGCCTGGGGCTGGGATCCCCGCTGATTAGCGAGATGCCGCCGTCGTCGGACGTGGCCCGGGCCGGGGCCGCCGCCGCGGCCGGGTTCGCGCCGGGGATACTCGCGCCGACCGAGGTGCTCGTCATCGGGCCTGGCGCCGGGTCGCAGACCGCGGCGGGTAACCGCCTAACCGGCGCCCTGCGTCGGCAGCCGGGCGTGGCCAGTGTCGTCGGACCATCGGCCCTTCCGGCCTCCTCGCCCAATCCGATGATCGCCAGGAACGGCGAAGCGATCCGTTTCGCGCTCATGTACAACACCGATCCGCTGAACGCCACCGCGATCGGGCAGGTGCGTGTTCTTATCGCGCGCCTGCCCGCGCTGGGGAGGGCGGCAGGGCTGCGCGGCGTCCGATACCAGGTCGGCGGGCAGACCGCGCTGACCGGCGACGCCATCAACGCGACCGCGTCGGATCTATGGCGCGTCGGGCTGGCGATCATGCTGGTGACGCTGCTGCTCCTGCTCCTGTTCCTGCGCGCTCTGCTTGCCCCGGTCTACCTGCTGGCAGCCAGCCTGCTCTCGGTGCTCGCCACGCTCGGGTTGACGGTCGTGATCTGCGACGCGGTCCTCGGATCGCCGGATCTGGTGTATTTCGTGCCGTTCGCGGCCGGGGTGCTGCTTGTCTCACTAGGGTCGGACTACAACGTATTCGTGGTCGGGCGGATCTGGGAGGAGGCACGGTCGCTGCCGGTGCGGGACGCCGTGTCCATAGCCACTCCGCGCGCCTCGCGAGCGATCACCACCGCGGGGATCGCGCTAGCGGCCAGCTTCGGGCTGCTAGCAGTGATACCCCTGGAGCAGTTCCGGCAGCTGGCGATCATCATGGCCGTCGGTGTCATGCTGGACACGATCGTCGTCCGGTCGCTCCTAGTGCCGAGCCTGGTGGCGTTGTCCGGCCGCGCCGGGATGTGGCCCGGTCACCAGAGACTTCACAGGCCTGCCCGGCCCGCGCCGGAATTGTCGGATGCCAGCCGCTGACGCCCGGCGTGGAGGCACGATGCCGATCGACAATGACATCTACGACCGGCTAGGCGGATCCTGGTGGGACGAGAGCAGCCCGCTCAACCTCTTGCACGGCAGCATGACCCCAGGCAGGTTCACCTACTTCCTTGACGTGCTCACGCGGCGAGGGGAAGCCTTGGCCAGCGGTTCGCGGGTACTGGACATTGGCTGCGGCGGCGGGTTCCTCGCCGAGGAATTCGCCGCCCTGGGCTGCCAGGTGACCGGGATCGACCCCTCGCCGGTGTCGATCGGCGCGGCCCGCGCCCACGCGACCGCCCACGGCCTGCACATCGACTACCGGACGGGATCTGGTGAGCGTCTGCCCGTCCCGGACTCGGCCTTCGACCTCGCGTGCTGCTGTGACGTGCTCGAGCATGTGTCCGACCTTGACCGTGTGATCAGCGAAACCGCCCGGGTGCTCAAGCCTGGCGGCCGGTATCTGTTCGACACCATCAACCGCACCGTGAAGAGCAAGCTGCTCGCGATCAAGGTGATGCAACAGTGGCCGCTGACCCGTGCCACCGACGCGGCAATCCACGATTGGGACATGTTCATCAAGCCCGGCGAACTGGCCGACGTCCTGCGGCAGCACGGCCTGGAGACCGGCGAGATGGTCGGCCTCGGCCCACGCGCCAGCCTCCCCGCCGTTCTCGCCAGCTTCATCGCCGCGCGCTTGGGCCGCATCACCTACGGCGAGTTCAGCCGACGGCTTGACATCGGACGGGTGAATGGCACAGGCGTCTCCTACATGGGGTTCGCCGCCAAGACCGATTCCGGCTTATTCATCAAATGGCGTGGTTTGCGTTCAGAGTCCCTCCAGTGGCGACGGGGACAGCGGAAGCTCCTCCCGCATGCCGGTCAGCACAGCGAGCCGCTGCACCTGAGGCGACAGAGCGGTGAAGCGCACCGAGCATTCCTGCTGCTCGGCCTGACGGCACGTCGCGAGCAGCATCCTCAGCCCGGCGCAGTCGATGAACGAAACGCCGGATAGGTCGACAAGCAAGTGGGTTCCGCTCGTCTCCAGCAGCCTCATCAGGTGTTCCTCTAGCCACGGAGCCGAGTTGATGTCGATGTCCCCGCTGACGTCGATGACCGAGTTACGAGTGGAACGCCGGTCCAGCAACGACAAGTACATGACTCTCCTCGCTCAGGGACGTTGGGTACTGACCGATGATCCCGACCGGATCCACTACCTGCATCCTGAGACCGGTTAAATGTCATGGGCACGCGTGATGTAAGGCCCTTACCGTAGAAGAGCGGATCGCGACGGCTCACGGTCAGCCGTTCAGGGCGGGCAAGTAACGGCGCGCGGGGCGATCTGAGGGGGGTGTGCGCCTGATAGGGCATGAACACCGCGAGGTCAGTGGTCGTCACCGGCCGGCTTCACTGAATTTAACTGACCTGTGGATGTGTCGCGCGTAGCGAGAGCGGAGTGTTCCTTTTGACAGCAAAAGTCGCTGCCAAGATCATGCCGATGGTGAACGTCACCTACTCGACGATCCCGGCACCGGGTTCCGACGGCGAGGATTACCTGGTAGCCGGACCGGACTGGTGGATCGTGCTTGACGGGGCCACGCCGGTCCCCGGCGCCGAAACCGGTTGCGTGCACAGCGTGCGATGGCTCGTCCGGCGGCTGGCCGCGGAGCTGAGCCATGCTCTGACGCGTCAGCCGGATACCTCGCTTCCGGACATCGTGGCCGCGTCGATCAGCGCTGTCCGCGCCGCGCATGGCGGGACATGTGACCTTTCCAACCCGGATAGCCCCTCGTCGACGCTCGCTGTCTGCAGGCAGCGAACCCATCGCGTCGAGTGCCTGGTCCTCGCCGACTCACCCATCGTGGTCGGCCATCGTGGCGGTGCGCTGACGATCGTGGCCGACGACCGGCTCGCTCACCTGCCCGGCGGCCGGCCGTACACCGGGGCGCAGGTGCGTACGTGGCGCAATCAGCCGGGCGGCTTCTGGGTCGCGAGCACAGCGCCGGAAGCCGCGCGCCAGGCCGTCATCCGCGAGTTCGACGGCGCGGACGTGTCCGCGATCGCCATGCTCACCGACGGCGCGACCCGGCTGATCGATCACTACGGGCGCAGGTGGGCGGACGTCTTCCCCGATCTGGAGGCCCTAGGGCCGCGATGGCTTATCGAACAGACAAGGCACGCTGAACGGGCACGTCCGCTGCCGCACGGCAAGAAACATGACGATGCGACGGCTCTCCTGATCACAATGCAATAGCGGGGCGGTTCCCCTTGAGGGAACCGCCCCGCCAGGTCACGCGGTCGCCGCTTGCTACGGCAGCGCGAGGAACCCGTCGGTGTTGCCCTTGGCGTCCGTGTAGAAGCCGACCAGGTCGCCTTCGTCGTTGACGCCGTTGACCGTGGTGGCGGTGGCGCCCCCACCGATGTCTACCGTGCTGAACTTACCGCCCTGCCAGACGAAGCCATGCGTGACGGCCGAGTTACCCGAGCCGGTGGTGTACATACCGACCACCTCATCCGAGTCGTTGACGCCCGACGCCTGGGTCGCCGACGCTCCCGGGAACGCGAGCGTGATGAACTGGCCGGTGTGCAGCTTGAGGAAGCTGTCGACCACGCTCGAGGTCTTGTTGTAGAAACCGGTGACGTCGCCGCGGTTGTTGATGCCGGCCGCGGTCAGGCTCGCCCCGAGGTTGTTGTTGGAAGCGCCAGGCGGCAGCACGCGGCTGAACCTGCCGGTCCGGATGTTGTATTCGTAGCCACGGTTCGTGCCGGAGCTGTTGGTGAAGAACCCGACCGCGATATCGGAGTTGTTGACGCCGAGCAGCTGGTCCACCGCCGGCTTCGCCGGGGTGCCCGTCGGGAAGTTCACGTTATGGAAGATTCCGTGCCACTCGTAGAAGCCGAAGTTGGCCCCGCTCTTGTTGGCCCAGAATCCGACGGTAGCACCGTTGTCGTTCAACCCTGTGACCTGCGTCTGTGCCGAGCCTGGGAAATTCTCGTTGCGGTAATCGCCCTGCGCGAACGGCGCCGACAGTTCGTACCCCTTGTTCGGGTGCCCCGCGGCACCGGAGCCGAAGTACCCGGCGATCACGCCTTCGTTGTTTATTCCGAGAAGCTGGTTGAACGTCAGGTCACGGTTGCTGTTAAGCGTGACGACCTGGTAGCTGCTCGCCACGGTGCTGCTCATCTGCATGGAACCGCTGGTAGCGTCCCCGGACAGCGCCAAGTTGTCGGCGCCCTTGCCGGAGTGGGTCAGTGCGACAGCTACTGACGCGACCACCGCTCCCGAAACGATCGCGGCTACACCGAAGCGAAGTCCGGTACGCCTGGGCGCCCGACGCCCTTCGTAACGGTCCGCAAGCTTCATGCTGGTGTCCTTTCGATAGGTGGCCCGGCGAGCGGGAAGCGGGAAGACCCGCTCGCCGTGACTCCACGCCGGCCTGCGCGCTGCCATTACGGGAGCTAACTAAGCGGCGGGTTGACGAGAGGACTCTACTGAGCGGCGGGCAATTCGCCCATGCATGCGGTAACTGCTTAAGGAGCATGTAAGCTCCGTCGCCAGGCCACCCGGAAACCGGCTACTCCGTACGCTTGGTGGCGCCACTCATGGCACATGCGGAATGGCCCGTTAATGCATCCTCAATAAAGCCGAAATAACCGCGAAAGCTTCGCGCCGCAGCCGCGTTTCGACACCAGCTTGCCTTTTGCATACGCTCTGCGACGACACGTCCGTTATATCCGAAATGTCCGCGCCGGGCCTGACAGTCGGCCAAGTCCAGGCGGAGTGCCGGTCGGGCTCGCGGCGGAAGTGCCGCCGCTTGCGGGCTCACATTGATCTGTGACGGTATGAGTCTGGGCTCGGACCGGGGCCTGGCCGTCCCGAGCCCAGACGTCATGAAAGGGGTGGTCTTGCCGACCCCTACGTCTGAAAGTCTTGCATCGCTTCCTGGTAGGAAGCTGAGGCGACGCTGGGAACCCTATAACTCTCGCACGGCCATGGTCGGCCGATCCGCCGCCACGGCAGGCTGGCGCTGGCGCGACTGGCGTTGCCTCGGCTGCCGTTGCTTCGGCTCCGGCTCTGCGCTTCCGCGCTCGAGAAATTCGGCGAGCCTCTCCGCCTCGTCGGCACTGAACCCGATGACGGCACGCGGCTGCCCCCATGGTTCCTTGAGCGCGTAGCCGACGTAGCCGACCACGGGCTGTGCCGGGGTGTTCGCCAAGCCCTGGAGCGTACGCCACTGCTCCCAGGCAGATTCCAGGCGCGCGGCTGCGCGTCGCGCGCGCGCAACCAGTTCTGGATCACGCATCGCGATCCTCCCCCTGTACTTTTCGATGCCCGGCTTCAGCCGGACCGGCCCCAGTGCGACGGGTGTGCGTGACGCGGGCGTTAAGGGTGCCCGCCGTGATCGCCTCCCGGACACTGGGGCCGACCCCCCAATTGACCGGACGAGCTCCGTGAGCACGGTGCTAGGGCACGCTCATCCGGGCGTGCTCTCGCGCCTGCCACGTGCTGCGACGGAACGCTACTCGGAACGCTGCTGCGGAATACCCGCAAGCAGAGCACGGACCTCGGTCTCCCGGTAGCGCCGGTGCCCCCCCAGCGTGCGGATGGACGTTAGCTTGCCGGCCTTCGCCCAGCGCGTGACGGTCTTGGGGTCGACACGGAACATCGTGGCGACCTCCGCAGGCGTCAGCAGCGGCTCAGCCTCGGGCGTACGTGCGGACATAAGTGCGGCCTCTCCTCCTGGATCGGTGTAGCGATCCTCTTTTTGTCTTTGTTGGCCAAGGCGCTCCGCAAGGAGCTTGTCGTTGATGTCCTCATATGGCCCACAGGGACCATATTGCCATCACCAGCGGTGACAAGTCGACCACCCGGTGCGAAGTTTCTGTCGCGGGATGCCCTGTTGCTCCGTGGATCGGCGTCACTCACCGTGATTCTAGCGATACTTATCGTCGCAACGGGCTAGATTCGGAAATACTGCCCGCGCGTCGCTCTTCACATGTAGCTTCGTCGCGCTTACCTGGGCAGAGACCGTGACCTCCGTCCCTGTAGCCATCTAGACACTGACGGTAAAGTACCATGCTCGAATCGTGATATTCCGCCACACCTCCCTTTTTCCCGATGATGAGACGACGACCGGACCATTACCCCGCCACGCCAGGACCATTACGCTTCTCTGATACCGTCTGACGCACACAACGTCCTTGTCACAGCTGATTGCACTTCGGTTGTGTACAGCGCGCGAGATGTCTCATATGTCACGCAGCATGCCGCATGGCATGTAGCACACTGCGTGATGCGTAACACGCAATGTGTCATATAGTACGCAAAGTAGGCCGCGACGGGGCCTCGCCGTCCGGATCCGGACGGCAATGCTGTGCGTGAGTACGGTGTGACAGAGGATCGGCGTAGTCATCAGGGCCGCAAACCGGGTACGGTTATACGTGTACGGATGCTGGCGAGCGCCTAGGTCCCCAAGGGGGATCTACGGCGGTTCTGTGTGTGTCACAGGGCATGCCATGAGGCAGGTTCTGTGTATGGCACCCGGAATGTCAGCGACATAAGCATCGAGGGGCCGTACGGCTCCGGACGTTCGAGGGGGTCGAGCCAATGGGGCGCGGCCGAGCCAAGGCCAAGCAGGTGAAGGTTGCTCGCCAGCTCAAGTACAACAGCGGCGGCACGGACCTTGACCGGCTGCGTGCGGAGCTGGGCGTCGCGGCGGATCGGCGGGACGGGGATGATGAGTCTCGCTACTCCGCGTATGACGACGACGATTCCGCGGACGAGGACTCCGACGGCGAGGACGAGGAAGACGACGAAGAAGACGTCTGGCCGAGTCCCGATCGCCGGCAGTGAGCAGCCGCCATAACGAGTCGGCACCGCACTAGCCGACACCGGCTAGCACGTACCGGTGCGCGCTAATCGCGCGCACCGGTCCTGGTGTTGGGTGGATTACGTGCTCGGTAGCGGTTCGAGCACGCCTTTGCCGCGATCGCTTTCCCCGACCGGAACCGGATACCGGCCGTCGAAACACGCCCGGCACAGCGAGCCGCCGGGCTGTCGCGTCGCGGCCACCAGTCCTTCCAGCGACACGTAGCCGAGGGAGTCCGCCCCGATCGCCGCGCAGATCTCGGGAACCGCGCACTTGCCCGCGATCAGCTCGTTCCTCGTCGCGAAGTCGATGCCGTAGAAGCACGGCCATTTCACCGGCGGCGAAGCGATCCGCACGTGTACTTCCGACGCGCCAGCCTCACGCAGCATGGTCACGATCGCCTGCTGGGTGTTCCCCCGCACGATCGAGTCGTCCACCACCACGATGCGACGGCCGACGATGACGTCACGCAGCGGGTTGAGCTTGAGCCTGATGCCCCGCTGCCGGATCGTCTGGCTCGGCTGGATGAAGGTCCGGCCAACGTACGAGTTCTTCACCAGGCCTTGCCCGTACGGGATGCCGCTGGCCTCCGCGTAGCCGATCGCCGCGGGTGTACCCGACTCGGGAACCGGGATCACCAGGTCCGCGTCGGCCGGGTGTTCCGCCGCCAGCGTGCGGCCGATCTGCACCCGGGTGGCGTGCAACCCCCGGCCGCCGATCGTGGTATCGGGCCGGGCCAGGTAGACGTACTCGAACAGGCACACCTTCGGCGCGGCGGCGGCGAAGATCCGCGACCGCACCCCACGTTCGTCCAGTGAGACCAGCTCACCCGGCCGGACCTCGCGCACGAACGACGCGCCCACGATGTCAAGGGCAGCGGTTTCGCTGGCCACCACCCACCCCGCGGCGAGCCGGCCGAGCACCAGCGGCCGGAATCCCTGCGGATCGCGCGCCGCGTACAGCGTGTTCTCGTCCATGAACACCAGCGAGTAGGCGCCTTTGACCAACGGCAGGATGCGCGCGGCGGTGGCCTCCACCCCTCCGCCTGCCTCCCCATCTCCCTGCACCGCCGGCCCGCGGACGAACAGTTCGGTCAGCACGTCCGTGTCCGATGTCGCCTGGATGGCTTCGTAGGTGGCGCCGGAAGGCAGCATCGCGGCTAGTTCGCGGGTGTTCGTGAGGTTGCCGTTGTGCCCCAGCGCGAGGCTCGCCATCGGGGTGGACCGGAACGTCGGCTGTGCGTTAGCCCACACCGAGGCGCCGGTGGTTGAGTACCGGCAGTGCGCCACCGCGATGTCGCCGCGCAGCGCGGTCAGCGACGGTTCGTCGAAGACCTGGGCGACCAGGCCCATTTCCTTGTGCACCACGATGCGCCTGCCGTCGCTGACGGCGATTCCGGCCGACTCTTGCCCCCGGTGCTGGAGGGCATGCAGGCCGTAGTAGGCGAGTTTGGCGACGTCCTCACCGGGCGACCAGACGCCGAAGACACCGCAGGCATCCCTTGGCGGGCGGTCATCTGGATCAAGATCGTGCGTGAGACGCCCGTCTGGCTTTGCCACCAAATCAGTTTAGTCCGGGGGGCGACCCCCCGGACCCCCCCGGCTGCGCGCCCGATCCTTCGGATCTTATCGGGCACGCATGAAGCGGAAATATCCGGACGAATCGACTATATCGGGCGCACACTAAGTGGCCGGGCTCACAAAGCGGTAGGTATGTGGACAGGTCGGCTCGGGCCCCGCTCGCCCGCACCGCCCCGGACGCCACCGCGGCCGCCCAGCCGAGGCGCCCCGTCGCGAGCCGGAACCAGGTGACCGGATCCGTCTCGATCACATTCGGCGGGGTGCCGCGCGTGTGCCTGGGCCCGGGAACACACTGCACCGCGGCGACCGGTGGCACTCTTACCTCTACCGAACGGCCAGGGGCGTCTGTCTCTAGCACATGCAGCAAGTGACGCACGGCCGACCACAGCGCCGCCTTCGGCGGTTCCTCCCCACGGTCAAGGAAGGTCCCTACCTTCGTCACGGTGGCGGGCCCCAGCGGATCGGGCTTGCGGGCTGGCATCACCCGAACAGTGCGGGCAGCGCTCCGGTCCACACCCGGGTGAGTTCCTCCAGCGGGACCGCGAAGAGGCCTTCCACCTCCAGGCTGTCCCCGCCGGTCGTGCCGAGCACGCGGGCGGGTACCCCGTGCGCCGCGCACAGGTCGGCAAACTCCCGCTCAGCTCCCGGCCGGACGGACACTACGGCCCGTGCCGCCGACTCGCTGAACAGCGCGGTGAACGGATCTTCATCCAGGCGCAGGTGGCAGCCGCGGCCACCGCGCAGGCAGGATTCGGCCAGCGCGATCCCGAGGCCGCCGTCGGACAGGTCATGCGCGCTATCGAGCAAGGCCGCCTTCGCGGCGCCGATGAGAGCCGCCACCCGCCGTTCCGCATCGAGATCGGGGACTGGGGGCCGCCCGCCCAGGTGCCCGTGCAGGACGTGCGCCCACGTGGACCCGCCGAACTCGTCCCGGGTCGTCCCGAGCAGCACCACCTGCGCCCCCTCGGTGCCGAACCCGGCGCCGACCCGCTGCCGCACGTCGTCGTGCACGCCGAGCACGCCGATCACCGGGGTGGGGTGAATGGCGGTCTGCCCGGTCTGGTTGTACAGGCTGACGTTGCCTCCGGTGACCGGGATGCCCAGCTCCGCGCAGCCGTCGGCGAGCCCGCGTACGGCCTCGGCGAGCTGCCACATTACCGCCGGATCCTCGGGCGATCCGAAGTTCAGGCAGTTGGTCACCGCGATCGGCCGTGCCCCCGTCATGGCGACGTTGCGGTAGGCCTCACCGAGCGCGAGCTGCGTGCCGAGGTAGGGATCGAGCCGGCAGTACCGGCCGTTGCCGTCGGTGGCGAGCGCGATGCCCAGACCCGTCTCCTCGTCCACGCGGAGCAGGCCACCGTCCTCGGGCATCGCCAGCACGGTGTTGCCGCGGACGTAGTGGTCGTACTGCGCGGTAACCCAGCTCTTGTCCGCCAGGTCGGCCGATTCGAGCAGCGTGAGCAGAGTGTCTCGCAGCGCGGCGCCGCCCCGCGGCCGGTCCAGACCGTCCGGGGTGGCCGCCCGGAGCGCGTCAAGGTCGTGCGGCCTGGTCATGGGACGCTGGTAGACCGGGCCGTCGGCCGCGGTCTGCGGGGCAATCTCAACGACCGTTCCGCCCTGCCAGGTCATGGTCAGCATCCCGTCGGCGGTCACCTCGCCGATGACCGTAGCCTCGACGTCCCACTTGGCGCAGACGGCGAGGAAGGCCGCGACGTTGGCGGGCGCAACGACCGCCATCATGCGCTCCTGAGACTCGCTCATCAGGATCTCGGCGGGGCCGAGCGACGGGTCGCGCAGCGGGACGTCGTCCAGCGTGACCCGCATCCCGGACTTGCCGCCGGCCGAGAGCTCCGTGGTGGCGCAGGCGATGCCCGCCGCCCCGAGGTCCTGAATGCCCTCGATCAGGCCCTCGGCGTACAGCTCAAGGCAGCACTCCACGAGGAGCTTCTCCATGAACGGGTCGCCGACCTGGACGCTTGGCCTCTTCTGCGCCTGGTTCTTACTGTTATCGGCGAACGTGGCGCTGGCCAGCACCGAGGCTCCGCCGACGCCGTCCGGCCCGGTCCGGGATCCGAACAGGATCACCTTGTTGCCG
>Ga0335075_10013849_pt1 | contig 12134 bp, 12 predicted proteins | sample Lox_Sample_24_FD_206723 | JGI IMG/M metagenome (GOLD analysis project Ga0335075, IMG submission 206723) | Soil microbial communities from Loxahatchee National Wildlife Refuge, Florida, United States - Lox_Sample_2.4 | ecosystem: Environmental > Terrestrial > Soil > Wetlands | place: USA... | reverse complement strand
GGCGATGCTCGCGCGCATGCGGTCGCGCGACGTGTTGCTGCCGCTGCTCCTCTATCCGATGAGCGTGCCGGTGATCATCGGCGGGGTGCGCGGGACGGCCGCGGCGCTCGCCAACCCGTACCTGCCTGACCAGGTGAACCTGTGGCTGTCCCTCTTGGTATGCTTTGACGCGGTGTTCGTGACGCTTGCGCTGTGGACCTTCGGTGCCTTGATGACCGAGGCCGCTCCGCGCGTCGCCAAGGAGGCCTGAGATGCTCGCGCGGAGCGTGCCCGCGATGCTGTTTGCCGCCCTCGCGATGTTCGGCCTGGCGCCGTTCCTCATCGCACAGGCGCCCTACGAGTCCACGATGGGGCTCGTCCAGAAGATCTTCTATTTCCACGTGCCGGCGGCGATCATGCTGTTCGTTGCGGCGTTCACCGCGGGCATCGCCAGCATCGGCTACCTGCGCCACGGTCGCGCGTCGAGCGACCGACTGGCCGAAGCCGCGGCCGAACTCACGGTGCTGTTCGGCGTCATGGTCCTGATCTCGGGACCGCTGTGGGCGCGCAAGGCGTGGGGCGTGTGGTGGCAATGGGACGCGCGCCTGACGTCGACCCTCGTGCTCTGGCTGCTGTTCAACGCCTACCTGCTGCTGCGCCGGTACGGCGGCCCCGGGTCGGAGAGGCTGGCGGCCGGCGTGGCGATCTTCGGCATGTTCAACGTGCCGTTCATCTACTGGTCGGTCAACGTCTGGCGGACGCTGCATCCCAAGACCACCGTCGTGCCGACCCTCGGACCGGAGATGCGGCTGCCGTTCTACTGGTGCATGGCCGCTTTCCTGTTGCTGTATCTCGCGCTACTGAAAACGCGCGTCAAGGTGGCCGAGCAGGAAGACGCCCTCGACCTCCTGTTGGCCGAGTCGGAAGGGTAAACGATGTCCATCATGAAGCGACTCGCGGGCATGGCCCTCCTCGTGCTCACGTTCTCGGCTGCGCTGCCTGCATCGTCGGCGGCGCAGGGCACCACCCCTCCGTCGACGACCGCCGCGCAGGACGAATACGTCCCGATCGACGAACTGCCCGAGGGCGAGAAGTTGCCGGCCGCGCCCTTCCTGGTCGGCGCCTACACGGTGCTCTGGCTGGCCATCCTCGTCTACCTGCTGATGCTCTGGCGCCGCCTGGGTCGCGTCGAGCGCGAACTGCAGGAGGCACGTCGCGCCACCGGCGCACGCTGATCGCGCGTGACCGCAGGGCACTTCATCTTCATCCCGGCTGTCCTGCTGGTCGGGATCGTGATTGGCTGGATTCTGGGATCGCGCGCCGCGACGGACGCGCTTCGCGGCCAGATGAAACGCGACGAGGAACGACGGGCGCGTAAGTAGGACACCTGCCAACAGGCAGGGCCGGCTGTCCCAGCCCAGCCCAGCCCAGCCCGGCCCGGCGCCAGGCCCATGGGGCCGTCCGCACTGTCGGTCGGCTCGGCGAGCGGACCCGACCTAGTCGCATGCGAGCGGGTGTTACCCAGCCGCGTGCGAGGAACCCTTCTCGGGCCGCGTTGGGACAACGGGCCCAACCTTCTCGAATTCAGCGGCCTTCGGCGAGGCGGGTGGCGAGCAGCTCGGGCAAGCCGGCGGCGCGAATACTGGCCTGGGCAGCGGCCACGTCATACACCACGCGGTGCAACGTGACGGTCCGCGCCCCGAGGTCGACGACGGCGTAGGCCGCGCGCGGGTCGCCGTCGCGTGGCTGGCCGACCGAGCCCGGATTCACCAGCCAGCGATCCTCGAGGCGAATCGACAGCGTCGTCCGCGTCCAATCGTCGCTGCTCTCGACGGTCGGATGGCCTTCGCCTGAACCGTACGCGCCCTGCACGTGGGTGTGCCCGAAGAGGCACAGCGGACGTCGGCCCATGGCGGCCGCGTCGCGGATGTCGTCGATCCACACCAGGTAGGCGTCCTCGTCGGCGGGCGATCCGTGCCACACCTCCATCACATCGTCGACGAGCAGGGGACCGCCGGGGAGGTCACGCAGGTAGCGGAGCTGCCCCTCGGAGAGATGCTGCGTGGTCCACTCGGCCGCGTCGCGCGCGTGCGAGTTGAACGCGTGCAGGTCCATCAGCCCGCAGACGGCCTTGTCGTGGTTGCCCCGGACGACGACGTGCGGCGTCAGTGCCCGGATGCGGTCGATGACCGGTCCGGGCTCGGCCCCGTACCCGACCAGATCGCCGAGGACGAGCAACCGATCGTAGGCCTCCGGCGGGCAGTCACGAAGGACCGCAGCCAGAGCGGGGAGGTTCCCGTGGATATCGCTGATGACGAGATAGCGCACGCTGTCGTCAGGTAAACGATGGCCGCGGCCGAACTGAACGCCCTACCAGCCGAGTTGATGAAAGAGCCGTTCGACGATGGCGTCGACCCGACCCTGCGCGTCCAGCCGCGTGTGTGCCTGCCGATAGGCCGCGCGGCGCTCCTCGAACAATTCCGCGAAGGCTTCCCGGTTGGCCGCGAGCGGGCGACGGCCATCCGAGGGCACACGGTCGACGATGCGCGCGAACGGCACGTCGAGCCACACACTGAGCCCGTCGGCGAGGATGTCGGCGCGGTTGGCCGGCTGCACGAACGTGCCTCCGCCCGTTGCGACCACGACGTTGCGCAGCGGCAGGAACGTGACGAGCATCTCGCGTTCGACCTGTCGAAAGTAGGCCTCGCCCTCCTGGGCGAACACCTGCGCCACGCTGCGCCCTTCGCGTCGTTCGATCTCCTCGTCCAGGTCGATGGCGCGCCAGCCGAGGCGCCGGCTCAGGGCCCGCGCCAGCGTCGTCTTGCCCGATCCCATGAAGCCGACGAGATACAGCTTGTCCTTGCGCGGCGTCATGTCCTCAACGCGTCGAGCACGTCGAAGAAGCCGGGGTAGGACACGTTGACGGCGTCGGCGCCCCGGATGATGGTGGGCTCGAGGCCTCCAAGCCCGGCGACCGCAAACGCCATCGCGAGACGGTGATCGTCGGCGGCATCGGCTTCGCCGCCGAGCAGGCGACGCGAGCCGCGGACGTGGAAGCCGTCGGGCAGTTCGTCGGCGTCGGCGCCGAGGGCGCGCAGGCCGTTGATCAGGGCGGTGATGCGGTCGCTTTCCTTCGCCCGCAGCTCCTGCGCGCCGGTCACGCGCAGCTCGCCGCCGTGCGTGGCGAGCGCGGCCAGCACGGGTAGTTCGTCGATCAGGCCAGGCACTTCAGCCGGCGTCAGCTCGAGGCGATTCAGCTGCTTGTGGCGGACCCGGACGCGGCCGACCGGCTCTTCGGCGTCGGTCCGCTCGACCTGGATGTCGACATCGGCGCCGAAGCGGCGCAGGACTTCGAAGATCGCCGTCCGACTCGGATTGAGGCCGACGTCGCGCAGCTCGATGAAGGAGCCCGGCAGGGCAGCGGCGGCACAGGCCCAGAAGGCGGCCGACGAGGGATCGCCCGGCACGGCGAGCGGCCGACCCGTCAGCGGTTGCTCACCCGTGATCCGGATGACGTGGCCCTGGACGTCGACCTTGGCGCCGAGGGCGCGCAGCGCACGCTCCGTGTGGTCGCGCGTCTGGGCCGGTTCCTCGAAGGTCGTGACACCGGCGGTCTGCAGCCCGGCAAGCAGGACGGCCGTCTTCACCTGCGCGCTCGGCGTGTCCGGGTGGTACGTGATCGGGTGCAGGTTGCCGCCGGTGACGCGCACGGGCGGCCGGCCGTTGAACGAGGTGACGTCGGCGCCCATCTCGGCGAGCGGCGTCACCACGCGCATCATCGGGCGTCGTCGCAGCGAGACGTCGCCGGTCAGCACGCTCGTGAACGGATGCGCGGCGAGGATGCCGGCCAGCATCCGGAGCGTCGAGCCGGAGTTGCCGCAGTCCAGGTCCGCGCTCGGCGACTGCAGTCCCCGCAGGCCGCGGCCGACTATCTGCACAGTGGGAACTTCGGCGCCGGTGTCCCGGTCGAACGCGGTGTGCCGCGAGACGACCGTCCCGAGCTGTTCGAGGCACCGCAACGTGCTCTGGCAGTCGTTGCCGGGGGCGTAATGCGTGATGCGCGTGACGCCTTCAGCGAGGGCGGCGAACATCGCGTACCGATGGGAAATCGACTTGTCGCCGGGCACCCGGACCACACCTTCGAGGGTGGTGGCGGGCGCAACGGTGACGGTCATCGTGAACTCGGCGGGCATGGCGGGCTTCACTGTAGCAAACAGTGGACCGTGTATCATGCAGGCCACCCCGACCACATGTCCGCAGACCGCGCCGCGCTCTCCCTGGTCCTCAACAGCCACGTCGACGTGCTCGATTACGTCCAGGTCGTGTGCGATCAGCTCTGTACCACGGTCCGGATGAACGAGGACGCGATGCACTGGGTGGGCGTCGCGGTCCGCGAATCGGTGGTCAATGCCATTCGCCACGGCAACAAGTTCGCGGCCGACAAGCACGTGCGCGTGCATTTCGTCCTCGAGCCGGCCGGCGCGCCGGAGTTCCTCGAGGTGAGCGTGCAGGACGAAGGCGAGGGCTTCGAGCCCGAGGAAGTTGCCGACCCGCTCGCGCCCGAGAATCTGCTGAAGTCGAGCGGCCGTGGCATCTTCTTCATGCGCAACTTCATGGACGATGTCGAGTTGCAGCGACGACCCGAGGGCGGCATGCAGGTCCGCATGCGCAAGCGCCTGACGGCCGAATAGCGACACATCGTCGAGGCGGCCTCCCCAGCGAGATGAACGCACCCGATCCCCTGTTGCTGGCGACGGCCGTCGAGGCCGTCCAGAAGGCCGGCGAAATCCAGATGGCCCATTTCGGTGGGCCGATGCGCATCGACAAGAAGGGCGAAATCGACCTGGTCACCGAGGTCGACGTCGCCGTCGAGCGCATGTTCCGCGCGATGATCGCCGAGCGGTTCCCCGATCATCAGGTCCTCGGCGAGGAGTTGCAGGAGGACGACCTGCGCACCCGCACGGCCCCCGGCTATTGCTGGGTGTTCGACCCCATCGACGGGACCACGAACTTCGCGCACGGGCTGCCCATCTTCTGCGCGTCGCTCGGCCTCGAGCTGGATGGCGAGGCGATCGTCGCGGCCGTCTACGATCCGACCCGTCGCGAACTGTATACGGCCGAGAAGGGGCAGGGCGCCCGCCTCAACGGGATGCCCATCCACGTGACGCAGGCCGACAACGTGTTGAACAGCCTCCTCGTGACCGGGTTTCCCTACACGGTGCACCAGAGCGACACTGGTGAAGAACTGGTGGCGCTGTTCGGACATTTCCTCGGCCGCAGCCGGGCGGTGCGGCGGCTCGGATCGGCGGCGCTCGACCTGTGCTACGTGGCCGCGGGGCGTCTCGAGGGTTTCTACGAGGCGACGCTCAAGCCGTGGGATTCGTGCGCAGGCGCCTTGCTGGTCGAGGAGGCCCGAGGGCGTGTGACCGATTGGTCCGGCACGCCCTTCCAGTCACGGATGCCGCAGGTGCTGGCGACCAATGGCCGCATCCACGACGAGATGCTCACGCTCCTGCGCGAGTTCCAGACACAACGCGAGGCCCGTCCCCGGCAGTGACGCCCGGCGGGGACACCCGTCGCGGCACATTCCTTGCTCAGGTGTCGTCTACAGAGACGGACGGCACACGCATGGGGCGTGCACGGCGCTCAGCGCTGGTCCGAGGGAGAGGGACGGTCATGGTGCGACGGTGGTTGGTGAGCAGTGCGCTGGTGCTGGCGGTGAGCAGCCCGGCGTTCGCGCAGGACGCGGTGGTCGGAGCCAACATCGGCGGCTTCATCCTGAAGGGCGAGGAATCGCGTGACCGCGACGACGTCCTGCGGCAGAACCTGTCGTTCCTCGACTTCGATCTGGCCGATTTCAACGGCGTCTCGGTCGGTGGCGACTTCGCGATCAGCCTCGGATCGTTCGTCGAGGTGGGCGCGGGCGTGAACTACTACCAGCGCACCGTGCCGACGATCTACTCGCGCTTCGTCGACGAGGACGGCACCGAGATCGACTCGGATATGAAGCTGCGGAACATCCCGATCGCGTTCACCGCCAAGCTGTTCCCGCTGACGCGTGACGCAGGGGTGCAGCCGTATGTCGGCGGCGGAGTACAGCTCAACCGCTGGCGGTACACCGAAGTGGGGGAGTTCCTCGACTTCGATACCGGCGAGATCTTCCGCGACAGCTTCACCGACGAAGGCACCGAGATCGGCCCGGTCTTCCTGGCGGGTGTCCGCTTCCCGGTCGGCGCGAATGCGCTGATTGGCGGCGAGTGGCGCTACTCGACGGCCAAGGGTGACCTCGATCCGTCGCTCGGCTTCTTCGGCGACAAGGTCGACCTCGGCGGCCACACGGTGCTGTTCACCGTGAACTTCAAGCTGCGCTGAAATCGGTAGGGACGGCTCGCCGAGCCGTCCGCTCATCATCGGGATCGGACGCGCCGGCGGCGCGTCCCTACCTAGTTGAGTGAAGCGGTCCGCGTGTAGAGCGCAACCCCGCCGCCTTCACACGTGCGGGTGAAGCCGTCGAGGAACGTCGGGTCTTCCTTGGCGAGCCGAAAGAGCTGATCACCGCCCTCGGCGCGCTCTTCGATGAGCAGGAACGCGGCGTGGCGCCGCGGACTCTTCAGCGCCTCGAACCAGATCTCGCCGATGCCCTCATGAATGTAGTCGTGGATGCCGAAGCCGTCGCGCGACGTCTCCTGCATGTAGTGGGCGAGTGAGCCCATGCTCACGAGGATCGGCTCTCCCTTCCAGCGCTCCACCAGGCACGCCGTGACAGTGCGGCGTTCGGCCTGATTGGCGCGATCCCACTGCGCCTCGGCGACCATCGGCGACGTCAGGCCGAGCGGCACGCGGTCGTAGGCGAGCACCGCCAGCACGAGTGCGACGACAGGGATGCGGAACGCTTTCGGCACGAGGCTGACCAGCATGCCGATGCAGGCCGCCGCCGCTGCGATCAACAGGATCATGTAACGGATCCTGAACGGATGGCCGCTGACGAACGCGTAGTATGGCAGTGCCGCGGAGCCACTGAGTGCGAGCGTGAACCACCAGGCCTGGCGCTGCGGATACACGAGGCCGTTCAACAGCACCACGACCGCACCGGCCGCGCCGGCCCAGGCCACCGGCCAGCCACCGACCCGGCCGAGCCCCCACCCGACCTGGACGAGCGCCTTTGCCGGTTCGCGGTACGCCGGGTTGTTGGGTTCGTAGAAGCCGCCGGTGACGAGCCATTCGCCGACCGTGGCCTTGCTGAGGATCAGGAACAACACGAGCGCGCCGGCGGGCCACAGGCCGACGCGCAGGGCCCGCATCGCCGACGGCAGGAATCCGCCGCCTGTGCGCCACAACGTGAGCCACGCGACGAGGCCGGCGCCGACCGTCATCGGCCACGACTCGTAGCGGGTGAGGCAGGCCAGGGCCAGCGTCAGGCCGGCCGGCCACGCCGGGCCGACGCCGCCTTTCAGCGTCCAGTCTGTCAGCAGGGCAATGCCGCCGATCGTGAGGCCGAGCAGGAGCGGCTCGGTCATCGGGGTGGCCTGCAGATAGAGCAGGTCGGGCTGGTAGACGAACACCGCGAGGGTCGCAACCGCCGCCGGAACGGAGCCCGACAGGCGCGCGACCAGCCACGCCAGCGACGCGGCCGCGGCGGCAAACGAGATCATCGAGATCGCCACCCCGGACGCACCGGTGCGGTACCACGCGTCCACCTGCACGGGCAGCGCGTTCAGCACGTGTGGCAGGGGCAGCCACACGGCGCCGATTTGCCGCCAGCCCGGCGTCAGGCTGTCGAAGATGCGCCGGGCGACGACCAGGTGGGCCTTCGCGTCGTAGTGGCTGAGCGTGAGGTCCTGGCCCGCGTAATACCAGGTGGCCAGCCCTCCCAGGGCGAGAGCCGTGAGGATGGCCAGGACGGGTACGAAGGCAGGGCGGTCGGTAATCGGCGGTCGGGCGGGCACGGGCGGCTATAATTGCGTGTTGCCGGTGGGTCGCGCCGGCCGCGTTCATGGTCGATCGGCGTCCGTCGCCGGTCGTGCAAATCGGGCCATAGTACCTCGGCGCTTCACACAGGTCGGCCCCGTATTCCCTGAGGCCCGACGCGCCGGGCCGCCTGGGGCCGTCGCCTGCAGGCTTCCTTACGCATGTCGAAAGTCGTCGCCGCCGTCCAAGCCTTCGCCACGGCCCTCGGAGCCCCCGGGCTCTTCCTCGTCGCATTGCTCGATTCGTCCTTTCTCTCGCTGCCGCAGGTGAACGACATCCTGCTGGTCTGGATGGTGGCGCAGAAGCCGTCGATGTGGTGGGTCTACGCAGCGATGTCGACGCTCGGCTCGGTGGCCGGCTGCCTGGTGATGTACCTGCTCGCGCGCAAGGGCGGCGATCGGCTCCTGCGCAAGTGGATGAGCCCCGAGCGCATCGAGAAGGCGCACGCGACGTTCAGCCGCTACGGCCTCCTCGCGGTGCTCGTGCCCGCCATCCTGCCGCCGCCGGCGCCGTTCAAGATCTTCATCCTGCTCGCTGGCGTCGTGCAGATCCCGCTCTGGCAGTTCATCGCCGCGGTCGGTCTGGGTCGCGGCTTCCGCTACTTCGGCGAGGCGCTGCTGGCGCGTTGGTACGGGCAGCAGGCAATGACCTTCCTCGACGAGAACCTGCGCCCCGTGTCGCTCGGCCTGGCCGCGGTCCTCGTGCTCGGCGGGATCGGCTACGCGCTGTTCCGTCAGCGCCGGACGCAGCAGGCCGACGCGGTATAATCCCGCGTTCATCTGATGACCCCCGAGATCTCGCTCGTCATTCCCATCTACAACGAAGCGCCCAACATCGAGGCGTTGTACGGGGAGATCACGGCGGCACTCGACCCCTGGGGCCGCACCTACGAGGTGCTGCTGATCGACGATGGCAGCAGCGATGGCAGCGCCGACCTCCTGGCACAGTTGCCGGGCCGCGACGCGCGGTTCCGGGTGATCAAGTTCCGGCGCAATTTCGGCCAGACGCCAGCCTTCTCGGCCGGCTTCGCGCACGCCCGCGGTCGCGTCATCATCACCTCCGACGGCGACCTGCAGAACGACCCGAAGGACATCCCGATGCTCGTCGCCCGTCTCGAAGAGGGCTTCGACATCGTCTGCGGCTGGCGCAAGGACCGCAAGGACACGCTGGTCACGCGGCGCATCCCGTCGATCATCGCCAACCGGTTGATCTCGCGCGCCACCGGTGTGGAACTGCACGACTACGGATGTTCGCTGAAGGCGTTTCGCAGCGAGGTGGTCAAGCCGCTCCGCCTGTACGGCGAGATGCACCGGTTCATTCCAGCCATCGCCAGCGAGTTCGGCGTGAAGGTGGCCGAGGTCGTCGTCAACCATCGCGCCCGTCGCGCCGGCACCTCGAAGTACGGCCTGTCGCGCACGATCCGCGTCATCCTCGATCTGCTCACCGTCAAGTTCCTGTTGAATTACGCGACGCGTCCGCTGCAGATCTTCGGGTTGGTCGGCGTGATTCTCGGCGCACTGGGCACGCTGATCATGGCGTACCTCGTGTTCGTCCGGCTGTTCCTGCATCAGGGGATTGCCGACCGTCCGCTGCTGCTGTTCGGCATCCTGCTGGTGTCGTCCGGCCTGCAGCTGCTGACGATGGGGCTGCTGGCGGAACTGCAGGCTCGGACCTACCACGAGTCGCAGGACAAGCCGACCTACGCGATTCGAGAGATCATCGAGGCCAACGTCGAACCTGGCCCGCCGCTCGCGGCAGCAGGGCTCCGGGGGCTGCCACGGGGGTGAAGGCCCCACGCGAGCACGACGCGCGGATCACCGTGATCCAGCGCGAGCTCTTCGACGAGCGCAAGTCGAAGGCGCAGCGCTACGCCGACCTCGTCATCGGGCGTCCTGGCCTGCTGGCGCTGCTCGAGTACGAACTCATCATCCTGCTCTGCAGCGGCCTGCCGGGCGCGCTCGGTTTGTTCCTGCGCTCGAAGCTCTACCCGCTGCTGCTCGGATCCTGCGGTCGTGGTGTGGCGTTCGGCGCCGGTGTCGTGCTGCGCCATCCGCACAAGATTCACATCGGCGACAACGTCGTTGTCGACGACCAGTGCTGCCTGGACGCCAAGGGACAGGACAACCAGGGCATTCGGGTGGGAAACGGCGTGTTCCTGGGGCGAAACGCGATCCTCAGCTGCAAGAACGGCGACATCATCATCGAGGACGAGGCCAACATCGGCTTCAACACCGAGATCTTCTCGGCCTCGCGGGTGCGGGTGGGCAAGAAGGTGCTGATTGCCGCCTACACCTACCTCGTGGGTGGCGACCACCTGTATGACCGTGTCGACGTCCCCGTGCTGGACCAGGGGCGCACGGCGGCGGGCATCGACGTCGGCGACCACGTGTGGCTGGGTGCGCATGTCGTGGTCACCGATGGCTCGCGGGTCGGGAGGGATGCGATCATCGGAGCCGGGGCGGTCGTCGTCGGCGAGATCCCGGAGTTCGCGATCGCGGTCGGCACCCCGGCGAAGGTCCTGCGCGATCGAAGGGAAGCCGCAGGAGGGTAGGGGCGCCTCTCCGAGGCGCCCGAGATCGGACGGCTCGGCGAGCCGTCCCTACCAAGTCGACATGGACGATCCGACGGTCAGCGCCCAAGCAGACGACCGGACGGAATTCGGCCGCGACACCGGCCGATGAAGCATTGCGAACGTAAGAACCTATGTGCGGCATCGTAGCCATCGCCGATCGTGATCCGCGCGCCCCGATTTCGGGCGACCTCCTGCATCGCATGGTGCGCACGCTCGTGCATCGCGGGCCGGAGGACGAAGGCGCGATCACGTGTCGCGGTGCCGGGCTGGCAATGCGCCGGCTGTCCTTCATGGACATCCCGGGGGGACAGCAGCCGTTCAGCAACGAAAGCCGCGACATCCACGTCGTCGGCAACGGCGAGATCTACAACTTCCCGGAGTTGCGTGCCGAGCTGCAGTCGCTGGGGCATCACTTCCGTTCGGGCTCTGACATCGAGGCGGTCGTCCACGCCTACGAGGAATGGGGCTACGAGGCATTCGCCCGGCTGAAGGGCATGTTCGCCGTCGCCCTGTACGACGAGCGGACGCAGGCGCTCGTCGCGGCGCGTGATCGGGCCGGCGAGAAGCCGCTGTTCTACGCGCACACCCCACAGGGGCTGTCGCTGGCCTCCGAAGTGAAGGCGCTGCTGGCGAAGCCGGACATCTCGCGTGAGTTCGACCTCGCGGCGCTCGACCAGTTCCTGACCTACGAGTACGTGATCGCGCCGCGCACGCTGTTCACGCACATCCGTAAGCTGCCGGCTGCCCATTACCTCGTCTACCGGGAAGGTCGGGTCCACACGGCGCGGTACTGGGATGCGGCCGACGTGCCGGTGCGCACGTGGGAGGCCGCCGAGGCAGCCGATGCCGTGCGAGCGGCGCTGGCCACTGCCGTCGACCGGCAGATGATGTCGGACGTGCCGCTCGGCGTGTTCCTGTCGGGCGGCATCGACTCCAGCGCGATCGCGGCGTTCATGGCCGATGCGGCGAAGCGACGTGGCGTCGCGGTCACCAGCTTCAGCATGGGCTTCAGTGACCAGAGCTACAACGAGCTGCCGTATGCGCGAGAGATCGCACAGCGGTTCGGCCTCACGCACGTCGAGGACATGGTCACTCCCGACGTGGCGTCGCTGTTCGATCCGCTCGTTGCGCACCTCGACGAGCCGTTCGCCGACGTCTCGCTGTTCCCGACCTATCTGGTCTCGCGGCTGGCCCGTCAGCACGTGAAGGGCGTGCTGGCCGGCGACGGGGGTGACGAGGTCTTCGGCGGCTACGACGCGTACGCGGCGCAGGCCCTCGCGGCGAAGTGGTCACGCGTGACGCCTGATGTGGCGTGGCGGCTCGCAGACCAGGCGGCGCAGCTGATTCCGCCGTCCGAGCAGAAGAAGGGCGCGCTGAACAAGATCAAGCGCTTCCTGAGCGGCGTCACCGGCAACAGCGCCGACCTGGGGCACTACCGGTGGATGACGTTCATGGACACCGCGTCACGCCAGCGTCTGTACATGCCGGCGATGCGCGAGGCCGCGCTCGGTGGCGACGTCCACCGCGAGGTGCGCGAGGCACTCGGCGCCTACAAGGCCGACGATGCGATCAACCGGGAGTTGTACGCCGACCTGCGCGTGTACCTGGCCGACGA
>Ga0335075_10013848_pt1 | contig 12134 bp, 11 predicted proteins | sample Lox_Sample_24_FD_206723 | JGI IMG/M metagenome (GOLD analysis project Ga0335075, IMG submission 206723) | Soil microbial communities from Loxahatchee National Wildlife Refuge, Florida, United States - Lox_Sample_2.4 | ecosystem: Environmental > Terrestrial > Soil > Wetlands | place: USA... | reverse complement strand
CCGAGGCGCGCCCGCTCCTGGCCGCTGTCAGCGAGCACGGCCTGCACGCTGCGGGTGAGGGATGCCTCCATCCGCTCTCGCACGCCGGTATCGGCGGCCTGCCGCCGGCGAGGGGACGGCGCGCCTGGCGGATGCAGCGTCACCACCAGCGGGATGCCGAGACCACGGGCCCCGGCGACCGCGGCCACGCCACTGGTCCAGGACTGCGCGTGCACGACGTCCGGCGCGCTGTGCCGCCAGCGATCGGCCAGCTGGTCGGCGAACCCGGCGATATGCGGGAGCAGCAGGTCACCGGGCGGCGGCCGCCGCGGCGCCGCGTCAACCACCTCGACTCTTACCCCGGGGCGGTCGGCCGCGTGGCCGCGCGCCGCGGACTGCCGGAGCGAGTAAACCGTCACCTCGTGGCCGGGCCCGGCCAGCGCGGTGGCCAGCGGCAGGACCCGGCGCTCGGGCGCGCCAGGGTAGACGTCGGCCGGCGAGGGAACGCACAGCTGGTCGGCGATCAGGGCGATCTTCATCGGTTGAGGCTCCCTCGTCTATGTCGGATCGAGGGCGGGCCCGCCTCGGAGTGCGTTTATCGCTTCCCCACGGCGGCTCTCGTAAACAACGGTGGTCGGCCGGGCGGCGACGGCGGGCCGTGGCGGTGCGCGGCGGCCCGCGGCTGCGGCGGGGAGCGTCGTGGCGCCGCAGGTGGGGGCCGGTGCGGCGGCCGTGTGGCAGGGCGCACGACGGGTAGGGCGGTTATCTAGGCCGCGAAGGCACCCGCCCGGTCCGCGGCCGGCCGGCCGGGATGCCCGACGGCCACGGGCGCGCCGACCCGAGAGGAGCACGATCATGGGATCAGACAGCAACCCGCCTTTTGTCGACGCCCAGTACTTCACCGACCTGGACGCCTACGTGTATGAGGCGGTCGCCACCCTCGAGTACTCCGGTAGCCCGGTTACCAGCAGCGAGATCGTCGCGGCCACCGACCTCGATGACCACACGGCGGGCGACGTGCTCGACGCGCTCACGGAGCACGGGATCCTGCGGCGCACGCGATCCGGGGGCGAGGACGCCTTTGCGCTGGCCCGGCGGGACTGGAGCGCCACACCGGACCGGCCATCGCGCTGACCGTTCATGACTGGAGCCCGGCGTCTCATGCGGGAGGCGCCGGGCTCCTGTGTCCGCGGCTGCGGGCCCCGGTTCAGCGCTGCCCGGCGCGGACGTCCGCCTCGACCCGGTCGCCCAGGTTCTTGTCCACGTTGCGCCAGTACTCGAAGGCGCGCTGGAGGACGGGCTCGCTCACCCCGTCCAGCAGGTGACCCGTGATGTTGCTGACCAGCCGGTCCCGCGCGGCGTCATCGAGCACCTCGCGCACCATCGTGCCCGGCTGGCCGAAGTCGTCGTCCTGCTCGCGCAGGGTGTAGGCGGTTCGCACCATCTCGCCGTCGGAGTGCCAGCTGGCGGGCTTGTAGTGCTCGCTGTCGGCCTGCGGGCCGCCCTTGGAATTCGGCGCGTACACCGGATCGGAGACGTTGGCCACCCGCATCGAGCCGTCCTTGCTGTAGCTGTGCACCGGCACCTTCGGCGAGTTCACCGGGATCTGCTTGTAGTTGACCCCGAGCCGGGCGCGGTGCGCGTCGGCATAGGAGAACCCGCGGGCCAGGAGCATCTTGTCCGGGCTCAGCGCGATGCCGGGCACCAGGTTGTTCGGTTCGAACGCCGCCTGCTCCATCTCGGTGTGATAATCGGTCAGGTTGCGGTCCAGGGTCAGCCGGCCGACCTCGATCAGCGGGTAGTCGCCGTGCGGCCACACCTTGGTCAGGTCGAACGGGTTGAACCGGTAGGTCTTGGCCGCCTCGAACGGCATGATCTGCATCTTCAGCGTCCAGCTCGGGAACTCGCCCCGGGCGATCGCGCCGTACAAGTCGGCCTGGTGGTAGTCGGGATCGGTCCCGGCCAGCCGGTCGGCCTCGGCCTGGGTCAGGAAGTCGATCCCCTGGTCGGTCTTGAAGTGGTACTTGACCCAGAACCGCTCGCCCGCGGCGTTGATCCACATGTAGGTGTGCGAGCTGTAGCCGTTCATATTCCGCCAGGTCTTCGGGATGCCCCGGTCGCCCATCAGCCAGGTCACCTGGTGCGCCGACTCCGGGGACAGGGTCCAGAAGTCCCACTGCATGTCGTGGTCGCGCAGGTTGTTGTTCGCCCGCCGCTTCTGCGACCGGATGAAGTGCTGGAATTTGAGCGGGTCACGGACGAAGAACACCGGGGTGTTGTTCCCGACCATGTCGTAGTTGCCCTCGGCGGTGTAGAACTTCAGCGCGAAGCCGCGCGGGTCCCGCCAGGTATCCGGGCTGCCGCGCTCGCCCGCGACCGTGGAGAACCGGATCAGCGTGTCGGTGCGTGCGCCGGGCTGGAACACCCCCGCCTTGGTGTACGCGCTGACATCGCCGGTCACCTCGAAGTGGCCGAACGCGCCCCCGCCCTTGGCGTGCGGCTGGCGCTCCGGGATGCGCTCCCGGTTGAAGTTCGCCATCTGCTCGATCAGGTAGTGATCTTGCAGCAGGACCGGGCCATCCGGGCCTACGGTGAGCGAGAACTCGTCGCTCTCGACCGGAGTGCCGGCGTCGGTGGTCGTCGCTGGCGGATGCTTGTCTGTCACTGCCGTGCCTCCTGTCGTGCTGGGTCGCCGGTGTATCTGGCGCTCTGCCCGCGTCGGTGTGGTTAAACATGGCGTCAACTCACGGTTGACGAATGATCGGGCGTCAACTTAGGGTTGACCACATGGCTGACGTTCCTGTGTCGCTCGACAACCTGATCTCCTACGTCAAAACCATCCGTCCCCAGGCCGGCGCGCTGGAGAACCTGTCCGACGCGGTCAATGTCGCCGCGGACCTCGATGACGTGTCCGACGCGCTGATCGGCCACTTCGTGGACCAGGCCCGGCGCTCGGGCGCGTCGTGGAGCCAGATCGGCGCCAGCATGGGCGTGACCAAGCAGGCGGCGCAGAAGCGGTTCGTGTCGCAGTGGGAGAGCGCCGATTTCTCCCGTTTCACCGACCGCGCCCGCAACGTGCTGGCCGCGGCGGGCCGCGTCGCGGCGGGGGCCGGCGCGGGCCAGGTCGGCACCGGCCACCTCGCCGCCGGCCTGCTGAGCGAGCCCGACGGGCTGGCGGCCAAGGTCATCCACGGCGCGCAGGTCACCGACGAAGCGGTCCTGGCCGCGCTCGGCCTCGAGGCCGCGCCATCCGGCGGCGACACCGACGTGGCGGCGCTCCGGCAACTCCGCTTCACCGAGGCCGGCCGGGCCGCGCTGCGCGAGACGGTGATGATCGCCCTGCGCAAGCGCCATAACTACATCGGGACCGAGCACATACTGCTCGGGATCCTGCATGCTGACGACGACACCGGGCAGCGACTGGCCGGGCTCGGCCTGACCGCCGACCGGGCCGAGCAGGCGCTGGCCGACGTGTTCGCCAGGATGCAGGCCAGCCGGCACAGCGCCGGATGACAGACCGGAGGGTTCAGTGAAGGCACTGGTCAGCTGGGAAGACCCGGAGGGCACCAAACACCGGTGGGCCATCGCCTACGACCCGGACGACGTCGAGGCGCGGCATTTTCTCGAGGGGCTCGAGCTGCACGCCCGGTTCCGGCTGGAGACGTTCGACGCGGACGCCGCGGGTAACGTGGCGACTCCGGAGCGCCCGTAAACCCCTCGGGTTACCATGATTCGGGCGAATAGGCGCGGCCCACTCCATGCCGTGCCAAGTCAGACGTGGGCTCGGGTGAGGCCAGGTGACCATCCAGGCGTCGCAAGACGAGGCCGTCGGCGGGTACCGGCATGAGGCCTTCCTGTACTCAGGGCTGCCCGAGTTCCTGTCCGGGACGACGTCGTTCATCCGCCGGGCGGCCAGCGCCCGCGACCCGGTCCTGGTCGTGGTCAGCAGCGAGAAGGTCGGCCTGCTCCGCGAGCGGCTCGGCGACGAGTCCGCGCACGTCGACTTCGCGGACATGACCGAGGTCGGCGAGAATCCGGCCCGGATCATCGCGGTCTGGCAGGACTTCGTCGCCGGCCACCCCGGCTCCCCCCACCTGTGGGGGGTCGGCGAGCCGGTGCACCCGGATCGCTCGCCGACCGAGCTCGCCGAGTGCCAGCTGCACGAGGCGCTGCTGAACGTGGCCTTCGACGCGGCGACCCGGTTCTGGCTGCTCTGCCCGTACGACCTGGAGGCGCTGGCCGACGACGTCATCGACGACGCACAGCGGTCGCACCCGTACATCGCCCACGGGGTCGACCGCCGGGCGTGCAGCACGTACCGGCCGATCGACGTGACCGACCCGTTCAACCGGCCGGTGCCGCCCCGTCCCGCCGCCGACGTGCCCGGCCTGTCCTTCGAATCCGGCGGCCTGCGCCTGGTGCGGGCCTTCGTGGCCGAGCAGGCCGAGCGGGCCGGACTGAACGCCGAATCGTCTGACGCCATGGTGCTGGCGATCAGCGAGATCGCCGCCAACAGCATCCGGCACGGCGGCGGCCAGGGCGAGGTCCGGGCCTGGACCGATGGCCGCTCGCTGGTCTGCGAGGTTTCCGACCGCGGCCACATCACCGCGCCGCTGGTCGGCCGGGAACGCCCGGCGCCCGACGCCGGGCAGGGGGCCGGCCTCTGGGTGGCCAACCAGCTATGCGACCTCGTCCAGGTCTACTCCTCGCCGCACGGCACCACGATCCGCGTGCATTGTGCCTTATGACGGCCGCCGGCGCGGCCACGAGACCGGCGGGCCTCCTCCGGGCCCGGATGCGGCGGGGGCCGGGGCGTTCAATCTGATGGTTGTTCTGTTGATTGTTGAGCTTGGGCCCGGCCGCCGACGCGCTGTACGATCTCGGCCGCGAGGTCGCGCAGCTTCATGTTGCGGTTGTTCGAGGCCCGGCTGAGCGTCGCGAAGGCCTGGTCGGCGTCGCAGCGCGACTCGGCCATGACGATGCCGATCGCCTGGTCGATGACGGCCCGGGAGTGCAGCGCGTGCTCCAGTTGCGCGGCCAGGTCACGGGCCTCCGCGTAGCGGCCGACGACCACGATCGCGGCCGAGGCGGGCACGGTGAACAGCGAGATCAGATCCTCGTCCAGCTGGCTGAACCCGTCCTTGTCGTGACTGGACAGGTTCAGCGCGCCGAGCCGGCGGCCGGCCAGGCCGAGGCCGGCCGACAGGTAGCTGCGCAGCCCCATCTCCTCGGCCAGGCTGGTGAACTCGGGGAAGCGCTGCTCGGCCTCCTCCAGGCTCCACCGGTTGACCACCTGACGGCGGGCGGCGTCCAGGCACGGGCCGTCCTGTAGCACGTACTGACGGCGGTCCAGCTCACGGGTCTTGTCGTCGGTGGCGGCGATCGTGCTCGGCTGCTCCCGGGCGTCGAGCACGGTGACACTCGCCGCGTGACAGCCGGGGATGGAGCGGATCGCCAGCGCCAGGATGCTCTCGAGAGTGTCGCGGACCGACTCGTTCTCAGTCAGTGTGCGGGCCAACTCGGTCAGCGATTCGACGAGATCCTCGTACCGTTCGCCAAGCTGAGATGGAGACGTCTCTTCGTTGGCTACCATCCTCGTCCCCTCCGAGGCTGCAGCCGTCCTGGGATGCGCGCATGGCTGACTCCCGCCACAATCGACAGGGTAGCCGCGCTGCCGGACCACCTCAGCCGAGAATATCGCGGAGGCCTGCGCTTCGGTCAAAATCCGGACACGTATGGTGGGCCCATGGGGGAGCGGACGTGGCTCGGCTCGTGGCCGGCCGTCCGCCAGCTGACCGGGACGGACCGGCTCGGCCTGGGGGCGGCGGTGCGAAGCAAGCGCACCGACGAGCTGCGGCCGAGAACCGCCCAGGCCGACCAGGTCGTCAAGTCGGTCTGCCCCTATTGCGCCGTGGGCTGCGGGCAGCAGGTGTTCGTGGCCGGCGGCCGGGTCACCCAGATCGAGGGGGACCCGGATTCGCCGGTCAGCCGCGGCCGGCTGTGTCCCAAGGGTTCGGCCAGCCTGCAGCTGACCACGGGCTCGGCGCGCCAGTACCAGGTGCTGTACCGGCGGCCGCACGGCGCGGAGTGGGAGCACCTGGACCTGGACACGGCGATGGACATGATCGCCGACCGGGTGATCGCGGCGCGGCGGGCCGGCTGGCAGTGGGAGCACCACGGGGTGCCCGTCCGGCGCACGATGGGCGTGGCCAGCCTGGGCGGCGCGACCCTCGACAACGAGGAAAACTACCTGATCAAGAAGCTGTTCACCGCCCTGGGCGCGATCCAGATCGAGAACCAGGCGCGGATATGACACTCCTCCACCGTCCCCGGTCTGGGGACTAGCTTCGGGCGCGGCGGCGCGACCAATTTCCAGCAGGATCTGCGGAACGCCGACTGCGTCCTCATCGAGGGCTCGAACATGGCCGAGGCCCACCCGGTCGGCTTCCAGTGGGTGATGGAGGCCAAGGCCCGCGGCGCCACCGTGATCCACGTGGATCCGCGGTTCAGCCGCACCAGCGCGGTCGCCGACCTGCACGTGCCGATCCGGGCCGGGGCGGATATCGCGTTCGTCGGCGGCCTGATCAACTACGTGATCAGCAACGAGAAGTACTTCCGCGACTACGTGCTCAACTACACGAACGCGCCGGCCATCCTCACCGAGGACTACGCCGACACCGAGGACACCGGCGGCGTGTTCTCCGGTCTGGACGCCCAGGAGCGGACCTACGACTTCACCACCTGGCAGTACCAGGGCGAGGAGGTGCGCCCGGCCAGCGGCACGCGCGGCTTCAGCCCGGAGCAGCTCCGCGAGCTGCGGCAGGCGGCGCGCGGCGAGGCGCACGGCTCCGGCGGCGCGGCCGCCTACCCCAAGCCCGACACCGACATGACGCTGCAGCACCCGCGCTGCGTGTTCCAGGTGCTCAAGCGGCACTTCGCCCGCTACACGCCGGAGATGGTGGCCAAGGTCGCCGGCGTGCCCGAGGAGCTGTTCGAGCGGGTATGCCGGGCGATTACTGAAAACTCAGGACCCGACCGGACCACGGCGTTCGTCTACAGCCTGGGCTGGACGCAGCACACCGTCGGGGTGCAGTACATCCGCACCGCGGCGATCCTGCAGTCGCTGCTCGGCAACATGGGCCGGCCCGGCGGCGGGATCATGGCGCTGCGCGGCCACGCGTCCATCCAGGGATCGACCGACATCCCGACCCTGTTCGACCTGCTGCCCGGCTACCTGCCGATGCCACACAAGCACGGGAACGCCGACCTGGCCAGCTACATCGCGGCCGAGACCGTGCGGCAGGGGTTCTGGGCCAATACCCAGGACTACATGGTCAGCCTGCTGAAGGCGTGGTTCGGCGACGCCGCGACCGTGGACAACGACTTCTGCTACGGCTACCTGCCGCGCCTGTCCGGCAGCCACAGCACCTACGAGACGGTGCTGGAGCAGATCAACGGGACCTGCAAGGGGTACTTCCTGTTCGGCCAGAACCCGGCCGTCGGCTCGGCCAATTCCCGCATGCAGCGGCTTGGCCTGGCCAACCTGGACTGGCTTGTGGTGCGCGACCTGGTGATGATCGAGAGCGCCACCTGGTGGAAGGACGGCCCGGAGATCGAGACCGGGGAGATGAAGACCGAGGACATCGCGACCGAGGTGTTCTTCCTGCCCGCGGCGGCGCACACCGAGAAGGACGGGAGCTTCACCAACACCCAGCGGATGCTGCAGTGGCACCACACCGCGGTCGAGCCGGCCGGGGATGCCCGCAGCGACCTGTGGTTCGTCTACCACCTCGGCCGCCGGATCAGGGCCAAGCTGGCCGATTCGGGCGATGAGATGGACCGGCCGGTGAGGGACCTGACCTGGGACTATCCGGTGCTCGGCGCGCAGAACGACCCGGACGCCGACGCGGTGCTGGCCGAGATCAACGGCTGGGACGCCACCGGTCAGCCGCTGTCGTCCTACACCCAGCTGAAAGCGGACGGGTCCACGGCCTGCGGCTGCTGGATCTACTGCGGTTCCCGGGCCGGCGGCGTCAATCAGACCGCGCGGCGCAAGCCGGGCCGCGAGCAGAGCTGGGTGGCGCCGGAGTGGGGCTGGGCCTGGCCGGCCAACCGCCGGGTGCTCTACAACCGCGCATCGGCCGACCCGGCCGGCAAGCCGTGGAGCGAGCGCAAGGCGCTGGTCTGGTGGGACGCCGAGGCCGGCCGCTGGACCGGGCACGACGTCCCGGACTTCGTCGCGGACCGGCCGCCGTCCTACCGGCCGCCGGCCGACGCGACCGGGGTGGCCGCGATCTCCGGCATCGACCCGTTCATCATGCAGGCCGACGGCAAGGCCTGGCTGTTCGCCCCGGCCGGCCTGGTGGACGGGCCGCTGCCCGCGCACTACGAGCCGCAGGAGTCGCCGCTGCAGAACCTGCTCTATGCGCAGCAGCACAACCCGGTGCGGCAGATCATCGCCGGTCCAGAGGACCGTTTCCAGCCCAGCGGCAGGCAGCCGGGGTCCGACGTGTTCCCGTACGTGACGACCACGTACCGGCTGACCGAGCACCACACGGCGGGCGGGATGTCCCGGTTCCTGCCGTACCTGTCCGAGCTGCAGCCCGCGTTCTTCTGCGAGGTATCGCCGGAGCTGGCCGCCGAGCGCGGGCTGGAGCACATGGGCTGGGCCACGATCATCTCGGCGCGCGGCGCGATCGAGGCCCGGGTGATGGTGACCGGGCGGATGACCCCGCTGCAGCTGAACGGAAGGCGGCTGCACCAGATCGGGCTGCCCTGGCACTGGGGGCCGAACGGGCTGACCGTCGGTGACTCGGCGAACGAGCTGGCCCACCTGTCCCTGGACCCGAACGTGCACATCCAGGAGGTCAAGGCGCTGGCCTGCGACATCCGCCCTGGCCGGCGCCCGCGCGGGCCCGCCCTGCGCGACCTGGTCCGCGACTACCAGCGCCGCGCCGGGATCACCGCAACGACCGGAACGGAGATGTGAAGTGACCGATCTTCCCGGCCTGCTTCCGGCCAGTCTTCCCGTCATCGACCCGGCCGAGCGGGCCGGGTACGCCGACCATCCGCCGCGGCTGGGGTTCTTCACCGACACCTCGGTCTGCATCGGGTGCAAGGCGTGCGAGGTCGCCTGCAAGGAATGGAACGCGGTTCCCGAGGACGGCCTGCTGCTGACCGGGATGTCCTATGACAACACCGAGCAGTTGAGCGCGACGACCTGGCGCCATGTGGCATTCATCGAGCAGATCGGGTCCCGGGGCGACGGACCGCCGGGCCCGGACGGGTCGCCCGGCGGGCTGCCGGGCGCGGCCGACGGATGGCCGGGCGCAGCCGACGGGACGCGCTGGCTCATGGCCAGCGATGTGTGCAAGCACTGCTCCGAGGCCGCCTGCCTCGATGTGTGCCCGACCGGGGCGCTGATGCGCACCGAATTCGGCACGGTCGTGGTGCAGGACGACATCTGCAACGGCTGCGGCAACTGCGTCTCGGCCTGCCCGTTCGGCGTCATCGCCCGCCAGGAGGTCGACGGCGGTGCGCACAAGTGCACGTTGTGCTACGACCGCCTCGGCGACGGCCTGACCCCGGCCTGCGCCAAGGCGTGCCCGACCGAGTCGATCCAGTTCGGCCCGGTGGACGAGCTGCGGGAGCGGGCGCAGGCGCGGGTCGGTGAGCTGCACGAGTCCGGCGTGGCCGGGGCCCGGCTGTACCTGGAGAACCCGGAGGACGGGATCGGGGGCGGCGGGGCGTTCTTCCTGCTGCTGGACGAGCCCGAGGTATACGGCCTGCCGCCGGACCCGGTGGTCACCACCCGCGACCTGCCGCGGATGTGGCGTCACACGGCCGTAGCGGCCGCGGGGCTGGCGGTCGCCGCGTTCGCCGCGTGCCTGCACGGCGCCAGGGAGCGGTCGTGAGCGACGGCGGGCCCGCTCGCCGCGGCGCAGGCCCGGGCCGCGCGGGCCGGGGCGGCGAGGAGCCCGTGGTCCCGAGGGCGCGGCCCGATTCGTACTACGGCCGGCCGGTGCTTAAGAAACCGGTATGGGAGGCCGAGAACGTGGCCAGCTACCTGTTCTTCGGCGGGCTGGCTGGCGCCTCGTCGTTGCTGGCCGCGTTCGCCCAGCTGAGCGGGAACCGCGAGCTTCCCAGGGTGTCCAAGGTTGCCGCCGCAGGCGCGATCGGGGTGTCGCTCGCGGTGCTGGTGCGCGACCTCGGCCGCCCGGCCCGGTTCCTCAACATGCTGCGGGTCTTCAAGGTCACCTCGCCGATGAGCATCGGGTCCTGGCTGCTGACCGGCTACGGCCCGGCGGCCGGCGCGGCCGCGGCCTCGGCGGTGACCGGGCGGCTGCCGCGGACGGGGGCGGCGGCCACCGCCGCCTCGGCCGCGCTCGGATGCGGGGTGGCCACGTACACCGCCGCGCTGATCTGTGACACGGCGGTCCCGGCCTGGCACGAGGGCTACCGGGAGATGCCGTTCCTGTTCGCCGGGTCGGCGGCCTCGGCCGCGGGCGGTCTCGGGCTGCTGGCCGTGCGCCCGGAAGGATCCCGGGAGGCGGCCAGGTTCGCCATCCTCGGCGCGATGGCCGAGCTCACCGCGAAGAGCCTGATGATGCGCCGTCTGGGACCGGCCAGCGAGCCGTACCAGGTCGGCCGGGCGGGCCGGCTCATGGAGGCGGGCGAGGTGCTGGCCGCGACCGGGCTGGCCGGCGCCGTGCTGTCCGGCCGGAACCGCCTGATCGCCGCGCTGTCGGGGGCCGCGCTGCTGGCGGGCTCGGCCCTGACCAGGTTCGGGGTGTTCGAGGCCGGGCGGGCGTCCGCGCGGGACCCGAAGTACACGGTGGGACCCCAGCGGGAGCGGCTGGGGCAGGCGACGGCCGGGGCACCGGCCGCGGTCAGGCCGGGTACCTGATCCCGGGCTGGGCGACCATCTCCTGGTCGTGGCGGCTGGGCACCTGCAGCTGGACCGCGCATCCATCCCCGTCGGACCGGATCTCCATCCAGTCGCATATCTGATTGGTGAGCCAGAGTCCGTCCCCGTCACCGGGCTCCAGTTCGGCCGGACGCAGCCCCAGGAACGGGTCGCCGATGGTGCCCCCCGGCTGGCGGAAATCGCAGACGACCGCGCCCGGCTGCTCCCAGGTCCGGACCGCCGCGCCGCCGGGCGGCTGGCGCTTCAGGTAGGCGCCGACCTCGCTGACCGCCAGGACCAGCATCTCGGCCCGGTCGCCTTCGACGCCGTATTCGGCCGCGCGATCGGTGATGAACCGGCGCAGGGCGCGCAGGTCTCCGTTGAACGAAAAGGTCACGGCATCGGCGGGCGGGTCGGCCAGCGGCCCGGCGTCGCGGGAGCGCGCGAACGCCGCCGGGTCGACGTACTGCGCCGACGGGGCCGACCGTTCGCCGGTGACCAGCACCGGGTGGGTGCAGAGCGCATCGGCCGCGATGTCGCCGCCCAGGGTGCGCGCGTCGTAGGGGCAGATCATCGAGATGCTGGTGGCCGCGAGCGCGACGTTGAGTGCCGACTCCATCCGGGTCCAGGCCGTTATCTCGCGGGCGGAGCGCCCGGCCCAGACCGGCTCGGCCAGGATGCGCACCCGGGCGGCGCCGCCCGGAATCCCGCGGCTCTCGGGGTTCGCGATTGTCGCTCTCTCGCGCGCGGCGGTGCGGGTCCTCCAGTACCGGTAGAACGCGGCCACGCGCTGCGGCGGCCGGCGGCCGAAGAACGCGGACTCGGCGTAGTCCACCTCGCCGGCCCGCTTGCCCAGGGCGGCGCCGATCAGTTCCAGGTTGGCTGGCGTGGTGACCGCGAGCGCGGGCTCGCCGAAGGCCAGGCCCTCGGCGAGGAACGGCACCGCTGTGTCCAGGAACTGCCGATCGCTGTCGTAGACGCAGACCCCGTGCCGGAACGTTCCGCCAGTTCCCTCGGTGCTCATACGACCGCTCTCCCCTGCATGGTGCCCACGGATTTCGGCGCGGCTCCGCGGCCCGGCAGATCCAGGGTCAGGCCAGGGGTGGAGTCCCAGCCGACGATCCGCAGCACGGTGATGAGCTGCGGCGGGACCTCGTGCAGCACGACCGCCCGCCGATGGCCGGGACGGCCGTTGAAGCTGCCCTCGCAGCCGTCGATGCCGGTGGCGCAGACGATGGCCCGCAGCCCG
>Ga0335075_10013847_pt1 | contig 12134 bp, 8 predicted proteins | sample Lox_Sample_24_FD_206723 | JGI IMG/M metagenome (GOLD analysis project Ga0335075, IMG submission 206723) | Soil microbial communities from Loxahatchee National Wildlife Refuge, Florida, United States - Lox_Sample_2.4 | ecosystem: Environmental > Terrestrial > Soil > Wetlands | place: USA: Florida... | reverse complement strand
GCCACATTCCGTATCGTGCTGAAGGAGTCCCACCCGACCTTCCTGGAAAGCATGTCCGCGATCACAGTGCCGATCGTCATCATCCCGAAGGAGAATGCGGGCGCGCTGCCGCAGCAGCTTCCGGCGGTCGGCACCGGCCCCTATGAGCTCGACCGGTTCGTGCCGGACAGTTACGTCAAGCTGAAACGCTTCGAGGGCTACACGCCTGATCCGCGCTACACCGACGAAGACGGTTTCGGCGGCTACAAGCAGGCCTGCCTGGATACGGTTACGTTCCGCATGGTGCCGGAGCCCGGCGCGCGCGTGGCCGGCCTGGAGACCGGCGAATTACAAGGCGTCGAAGACGTGCCCACCATCGCGCAGAAAAGACTCGCCACAAATCCGGCAATTCACCTTCTAAAGCTCGATAATTTCTGGTTGAACGTTATGTATCCCAATTGGTCGGCGCCGCCGACCGACAATCTGAAATTCCGCCAGGCGGTCCAGGCAGCGGTCGGTTTTGCCGACATCATGCAGGCGGCCAGCGACGGCGCGTGGAAGCCCAATCCATCGCTGCAATATCCCGGCTCGACCTATTACACCGAGGCCGGGAAGGAGCTGCTGGACCAGCATGATCCGGCGAAGGTCAAAGAGTTGCTGAAGCAAGCCGGCTACCACGGCGAGAAGGTCGTACTGCTGACCAACAAGGACTACCCGACCCTTTACAACTCGGCGCTGGTCACGGCGCAGCAGTTGCAGGCAGTCGGGATCAATGCGCAGTTGCTGGTGCTGGATTGGCCGAGCGCGTTGCAAATGAGCATGAAGGGCTCGGCGCCGTGGAATTTCTTCTTCACCGGTTGGATCACTTATGTGGCACAAGGCGGCATGCAGACGCTGCGCACCATGGCTTCGCCGGCTCCGGTGTACACGCCGCCGGGCGGCACGGCGCCGCCCCAGTTTATGAAGGATTTCGATGAAGTTCCAAACGGTACCACATTGGCTGCGCGTCAGGTGGCGTTCGCGGACGCGCAGAAGCTTGCCTTCGAGGACGTGATGGTGATCCCGTTCGGCGTCATGCCGAAGGTGCAGGCCGTGCGGGCGAATGTCGAGCACTACATTCCCTTCTACAACCCGCGCATGTATAATGTGTGGTTCAAGCAGTGACCCTAGGAGGCTCCCCCATGTCGCAGATGCTCGCCGGACGCGCCGCGTGGACCGGGGCCGAGCTTGAACGCTCCGGCGACTGGATCCGCACACTCGATGACCGGCAACGTCAGGAGATCGATGCGGCACTTCGCGAAGCGAAGCGACACACCACGGGGCCGTTCGATTTCGGCAAAGTGGATTTCCCTCTCGACAGCACCGCCGCGCTGCTCGCCGACATCAGCGATGAGTTGGAGAGCGGCCGCGGCGCCGTGCGGCTGCGGGGGCTGGACGTCGCGCGCTATTCCGAGGACGATCTGCGCCGCATTTTCTGGGGTCTCGGCTGCCATCTCGGCACCGCCCTTTATCAGAACGCACGCGGCGAAATCATGGGCGAGGTGCGCGACGAAAGCCGACTCTCCGAGAAAACCTATGCGCCCTTGGAAGCGGGCAGGATCGTCTCCTCGCGCGCCCGGGCGCGTTCGACCGGGCCGCTGCGCTGGCACACCGATCGCTGCGATGTCATCGCGCTGCTCTGCGTGCGCAATGCCCGCGCCGGAGGGGTCAGCAAGCTTGCCAGCATCGTCACGATCTACAACGAGATCCTGCGTCGGCGGCCCGACCTGCATGCCCTGCTCTGCCAGGACTACTGGCGCTCCCGCCCCGGCGACGAGGACGGGCAGCATCCCGAGCGCGCCTTCCCCCTGCCGGTGTTCGGCGTACTCGATGGCAAGCTCACCTGCCAGTATTCGCGTACCTATGTCGAGCAGGCACAGGAATTCTCCGAAGTACCCCGATTGAGCACCCTGCAGAACGAAGCACTCGACCTGCTGGCCGAAGTGGCAGACGACCTGCCTGTTCTCCGCCTTCGAACCTGGCGACATTCAGATTCTGAACAACCACGTCGTGTTCCACGGCCGCACGGCTTATGACGACGATGCGGCATCAGGCCAGGACCGGCTGCTGCTGCGGCTTTGGCTCGCTATGCCGGACAGCCGGCGCCTGCCGCCCGGCTTCGACGTGCTGTGGGGCAGCACCGCCGCCGGCGCCATCCGCGGCGGTGTGGTTCAACCGGCAACCGCCAGTCGAACCCCGGTGCCGTAGGGACGTTGCACCCCCGGCGGCGGGGGTGCAAACTTGCAAAACCGGCGCCAAACGCCTTTTCTTGAGACAAGAGGAAAGCGACCGGAGGGCCAGTTGGCCGAATACGAGCCGTGGGCCGCGAGCCGCGCGGCCGAGATCATCGCTGCCCATGCCGGGCAGGAGGGAGCAACGCTGCCCATCCTGCACGCAATGCAGCAAACGTTCGGGTATGTCCCGGCCCAGGCGATCCCGCAAATCGCCGAAGCGCTGAACCTGACCCGTGCCGAGGTCCACGGAATCGTCAGCTTCTACCACGACTTCCGTCCTGCCCCGCCCGGACGGCACGTGCTGCGGCTCTGCCGCGCCGAGGCGTGCCAGTCGCTGGGCGCCGACCGCGTGGCGGCCGAGGTACAGGCGCGGCTCGACGTGGACTGGCACGACACCACCGGCGACGGGGCGGTGACGCTGGAGCCGGTGTTCTGCCTGGGCCTCTGCGCGGTCGGGCCGTCCGGCATGCTGGACGGAAAGCCGCTTGGCCGCCTTGACCCGGCGCGGGTCGAAGCAGCGCTGGACGCGGTCAGATGACCCGCGTCTTCATCTCCCGCGATGCGGCATCCCTTGCGCTGGGCGCCGATACGGTCGCCGCGGCGTTGGCGGCGGCAGGCTCGGTCGAGTTGGTGCGTACCGGCTCGCGGGGCACGTTCTGGCTGGAGCCGATGATCGAGGTGGAGACGCCAGCCGGGCGGATCGCCTACGGCCCGATCCAGCCGGACGCTGTCCCGGGCCTGCTCTCGGCCGGGTTACTCGCCGGCGAGGCACACCGGCTTCGGCTGGGCCGGCCGGAGGAACTGCCGTTCCTCGCCGCGCAGACACGCCTGACTTTCGCTCGGTGCGGCGTGACCGACCCGGTGTCGCTCGACGATTATCGCCGCCATGGCGGGCTGAAAGGGCTTACACGGGCGATCGAAGTCGGGCCCGCCGCTAGCATTGCGGCAGTCACCGACGCCGGGCTGCGCGGGCGCGGTGGCGCCGGCTTCCCCACCGGCATCAAGTGGCGCACGGCTGCCGAGGCCAGGGGCGCCCGCAAGTTCATCGTGTGCAATGCCGATGAGGGGGATTCCGGCACCTTCGCCGATCGGATGCTGATGGAAGGCGATCCCTATTGCCTGATCGAGGGCATGGTGATCGCCGGGCTTGCGGTGGGGGCGACAAAGGGCTGGGTCTATACCCGCTCGGAATACTCGCACGCGGCAGCAACCTTCGAGCAGGCGCTGGCTCATGCTCGTCTCGCAGGGCTGCTGGGCGCCGACGTAATGGGGTCCGGCTTTGCCTTCGATATCGAGCAGCGGATCGGCGCCGGCGCGTACATCTGCGGCGAGGAGACGTCCTTGCTCGACAGTCTGGAAGGCCGGCGCGGGCAGGTGCGCGCCAAGCCGCCGCTGCCGGCGCACAAGGGCCTGTTCGGCTGTCCGACCGTTATCAACAATGTCATCACGTTGGCCAGCGTGCCGGTGATCCTGGCCGAGGGCGCTGCCCATTACCGCGACATCGGAATGGGCCGCTCGCGCGGCACGATGCCGATCCAAATTGCCGGCAACGTCCGCCAGGGCGGGCTGTTCGAGGCGGGGTTCGGGCTGACCCTGGGCGAGATCGTCGAGGATATCGGCGGCGGCACGCTGACCGGCCGTCCGATCCGCGCAGTGCAGGTGGGCGGGCCGCTCGGCGCGTATTTCCCACCGGCGCTGTTCGACACGCCGTTCGATTATGAGGCATTCGCAGCGCGCGACGGCCTGATTGGCCACGGCGGTGTAGTGGTGTTCGATGACACTGTCGATCTGGCGCGGCAGGCACGCTTCGCGATGGAGTTCTGCGCGGAGGAGTCCTGCGGCAAGTGCACGCCCTGCCGCATTGGCTCAGTGCGTGGCATGGAGGTGATCGACAGCATCCTTGCCGGCGATCGCGTCGACGCGAATCTCGCGTTGCTGCGCGACCTTTGCGAGACAATGAAGTTCGGTTCGCTCTGCGCGCTCGGCGGGTTCATCCCGTATCCGGTGATAAGCGCGCTTACCCATTTCCCCGAAGATTTCCGTCGCGCGTCGGCACTCGCGGCGGACTGAGGAGTCGGCCAATGCCCCTGATCCAGGAAATCGACTACGGCACCCCGCCGAGTTCCGCCGAAACAATGGTCACACTGACGATCGACGGTCACGAGGTCACAGTGCCGGAAGGCACCTCGATCATGCGCGCGGCGATGGTGGCCGGCATCAAGGTGCCGAAGCTCTGCGCCACCGACATGCTGAGCGCGTTCGGCTCCTGCCGGCTTTGCCTGGTGGAGATCGAAGGCCGCGGCGGCACCCCGGCCTCCTGCACCACCCCGGTGGCGCCGGGTATGAAGGTTTCTACTACAACCGACCGTGTCCGGCGCATCCGCCGCGGCGTGATGGAGCTGTATTTGTCGGACCATCCGCGCGACGGGTTCACGTCCCCCGTCGCGGGGAGCAGCGAATTCGCCGAGGCCGCGGGCCTCGTCGGATTGCGTGAAGTGCGGTACGGCACCGGCGGTGTCAATCATCTCGATGCCAAGATCGACGATTCGAACCCGTATTTCGAGTTTGATCCTGCGCGGTGCATCGTCTGCTCGCGCTGTGTGCGCGCGTGCGAAGAAGTGCAGGGCACATTTGCCCTCACCGTCGAGGGACGTGGCTTCGCATCGAAGATCGTCGCCGGTCAGGATGAGCCGTTCCTGACATCGGAATGTGTCTCCTGCGGCGCCTGCGTGCAGGCCTGCCCGACCGGTTCGCTGATCGAGAAGACGATCGTCGAGCTCGGTCAGCCGGAACACTCGGTCGTCACCACCTGCGGCTATTGCGGCGTCGGCTGCAACTTCAAAGCCGAGATGCAGGGCGACGTCGTGGTGCGCATGGTGCCGTGGAAGGACGGCAAGGCAAATCACGGGCATTCCTGTGTGAAGGGCCGGTTCGCCTGGGGCTATGCAACCCATCCGGACCGCATCCTGAAGCCGATGCTGCGCGAGCGGATCACCGATCCGTGGCAGGAAGTGAGCTGGGATGAAGCGATGGCGCGGGTTACCGCCGAGTTCCACCGCATCCAGGCAGCGTACGGGCGCGGCGCGGTCGGCGCCATCACGTCGTCGCGTTGTACCAACGAAGAGACTTATCTGGTGCAGAAGCTGGTGCGCGCCGGCTTCGGCAACAACAACATCGATACTTGCGCACGGGTGTGCCATTCGCCGACGGGATATGGCCTGAAGACGACACTCGGCACTTCCGCCGGCACCAATGATTTCGATTCGGTCGATCACGCCGACGTGGTGCTGGTGATGGGTGCCAACCCGACCGATGGGCACCCGGTGTTCGCCTCGCACCTGAAGCGCCGGCTGCGCGAAGGGGCGAAGCTGATCGTCATTGACCCGCGGCGCATCGACCTTGTGCGCATGCCGCATGTCGAAGCGGCGTACCATCTGCCTATTCGCCCGGGCACTAATGTCGCGGTGCTGGACGCAATGGCGCATGTGATCGTCACCGAAGGGCTGGTGAACGAGGCCTACGTGCGCGAACGCTGCGAGGCTGATGCGTTTGACGACTGGGCGGCGTTCGTCGCCGAGCCGCGCAACAGTCCGGAAGAAGTGGAGAAAGTCAGCGGCATTCCCGCGGCGTTGATCCGCGACGCGGCGCGGCTTTATGCGACCGGGGGGCGCGCGGCGATCTATTACGGGCTGGGCGTGACCGAGCACAGCCAGGGCAGCACCGCGGTCATGGGACTTGCCAACCTGGCGATGGCGACCGGCAATATCGGCTTCCCCGGGACCGGGCTGAACCCGCTGCGCGGGCAGAACAACGTCCAGGGCTCCTGCGACATGGGCAGCTTCCCGCACGAGCTGCCCGGCTATCGGCACATCTCCGATCCCGCGGTGCGGGCGATCTACGAGCGCATCTGGGGCATCACGTTGGATCCGGAGCCGGGGTTGCGCATCCCCAACATGCTCGACGCGGCGCAGGATGGGTCATTCCGCGCGCTGTACGTCCAGGGCGAGGACATCGCGCAGTCGGACCCGGACACGCGACATGTGACCGCCGGGCTGGAGGCGATGGAATTCGTCGTTGTGCAGGACCTGTTCCTGAACGAGACGGCGAACTACGCGCACGTGTTCCTGCCGGGCTCCACGTTCCTGGAAAAGGAAGGCACGTTCATCAACGCCGAGCGGCGGATCAACCTCGTGCGCAAGGCGATCGCGCCGAAGAACGGTTTCGCCGACTGGGAGATCACGCAGAAGATCGCCAACGCACTGGGTTTGAATTGGCACTACCGCCATCCGTCCGAAATCATGGACGAGATCGCCGCGACGACGCCGAGCTTCGCCGGGGTTTCGTACGCGAAGCTGGAGGAGTTCGGCTCTGTGCAGTGGCCGTGCAACGAGCGGGCACCGGAGGGAACGCCGGTGATGCACGTGGGCCATTTCGTTCGCGGCAAGGGGCATTTCGTCGTTACCGAGTACATCCCGACAGACGAGCGGACCGGGCCGCGGTTCCCGCTGCTGCTCACCACCGGGCGGATTCTGTCGCAGTACAATGTCGGGGCGCAGACGCGGCGCACCGCCAATTCATTGTGGCACGAGGAGGACCTGCTGGAGATCCATCCGCATGACGCCGAGCAGCGTGGCATCCGCGACGGCGACTGGGTGCGGCTGGCGAGCCGGGCCGGGGAGACCAGCCTGCGTGCGCATATCACCGATCGGGTGGCGCCTGGCGTAGTGTACACGACGTTCCATCACCCCGATACGCAGGCCAATGTGGTCACGACCGATTATTCGGACTGGGCGACGAATTGTCCGGAATACAAGGTGACCGCGGTACAGGTGACGCCGACCAATGGCCTTAGCGACTGGCAGCGCGAGTATCGGGACTTCGCGGCGCAGAGTCGTCGGGTGGAGGTTGTACCGGCGAAATGAGCAACGCAGCGCGGCCCCCTCCCCAAGCGTCCTCCCGCAAGGGGAGGGGGCTTGCGGTTGCACGCTCGCTGCGGCGGATTGCGTGGCGGGGTGGCGCGGACGAGCAAGGGATACGCACGGTTCCGGAAGAAGCGCCGGTCTCGCTGACCTATAATCGGGCAGCGCTCGCGGTGATGCTGGCGACGCCGGCGGATCTTGAGGATTTCGCGCTCGGGTTCAGCTTGACCGAGGGGATCATCGCGCGGCCCGGACAGCTCGAAGAGCTGGAGGTGGTTCCGGCGGGCGACGGCATTGAACTCCGCATGTGGCTGGCCGAAGACCGGGTTGCGGTGGCCGAGGCACGCCGACGCCGGCTTGCCGGGCCCAGCGGGTGCGGCCTGTGCGGGATCGAAAGCCTCGCCGATGCGGTCCGCGCCCCGCCGCCGGTGACAGCGAACATTCGGTTCACGGCGGGCGATGTTGCGGCGGCAATGGCGGCACTACCGGCTGCGCAGCGCCTGAACCAGGCAACCCATGCGGTGCATGCCGCCGGCTTGTGGAAACCGTCGCGCGGCTTGGTGGCGGTCCGCGAGGATGTCGGCCGGCACAACGCGCTGGACAAGCTGGCCGGCGCGCTGGCACGCCAACGCATGGACGCCTCGGGGGGACTGGTGCTGCTCAGCAGCCGCCTCTCGGTCGAGTTGGTGCAGAAGGCGGCAGCGATCGGAGCACCGGTGGTGGCGGCCGTCTCGGTGCCCACCGCCCTGGCGGTGCGCATCGCGGAGACAGCCGGGATCACGCTGATCGGCGTGACGCGCGAGGACGGGTTCGAAGTGTTCACCCACGCCGAGCGCATCGAAATGGGGCGTGCCAAAGATGTCGCCTGACAAGCTCGCTTACATGGCCAACCAGATCGGCCGCTTCTTTGCCCACCAGCCGCATGAGCAGGCGGTGGCGTCAACCGCCGACCATCTGCGCATGTTCTGGGATCCGCGCATGCGGGCGGCCATCCTGAGCCAGCCCGCCGCGGCCGGCGACAAGCTCGACCCGGTGGTGCGCGAGGCTGTTGAACGCTTGCGGGCAGGCTGATAAGCTCGTTGCGCCTACGCGACTCTATTATTGTCAAAAATCAAGAAACCGCCGGGAGATGCATCCATGGGTTCCGCGACCGCGCGCGCTGTTCCAGGACTGTTGGATCGCGAACGCATCATTGCCGGGCCGGGGTTCAGCCGTTGGATGGTGCCGCCGGCGGCGCTCTGCGTGCACCTGTGCATCGGCCAGGTCTATGCGTTCAGCGTGTTCAACCTCCCGATGACGCGCCTGATCGGCATCACCAAATCTGCGCCCGGCGACTGGAAGCTGACCGAGCTCGGCTGGATTTTCAGCATCGCGATCGCTGTTCTCGGGATCGCCTCGGCAGTGGGTGGCGCGTGGCTGGACCGGGTCGGGCCGCGCAAGGCGATGCTGCTGGCGGCGTGCTGCTTCGGCGGCGGCTTCCTGGTGTCGGCGCTTGGTGTCAGCATGCACAATTTGTGGCTGACCTATCTCGGCTATGGTCTGTTTGGCGGTATCGGGCTCGGCATTGCTTATATCTCGCCGGTCAAGACGTTGATCACGTGGTTCCCTGACCGGCCCGGGATGGCGACGGGCATGGCGATTATGGGATTTGGCGGCGGGGCTCTGATCGCCTCGCCGTTGTCGGTGCTGCTGATGGGCGCGTTCTCCAGCCCGACGCATGTCGGCGTGGCTGAAACCTTCGTGGTCATGGGGCTGATTTATTTCTGCTTCATGTCTATCGGAGCGATCATCGTGCGTGTGCCGCCTGATGGGTGGCTGCCCGACGGCTACGTCCCACCCAGGCAGTCGGTCGGGCTGATCACCACCGAGAACGTGCATGTCGATGTGGCTTGGCGGACGCCGCAGTTCTGGCTGCTGTGGTGGGTGCTGTGCCTTAACGTCACCGCCGGGATCGGCGTGCTGGGACAGGCGTCGGCGATGGCGCAGGAGATGTTCCCCGGGCGAATCACCGCAATCGCCGCGGCGGGCTTTGTCGGGCTGCTGAGCATCTTCAACATGGCGGGACGATTCATCTGGGCCTCCAGCTCGGACTTCATGGGGCGCAAGGCCACCTATTGCGTGTTCTTCATCCTGGGCATGATCCTCTACGCGCTGGTGCCGACTGCCGGGCATATCGGGAGCGTGGCCCTGTTCGTGCTGTGCTTCGTGGTCATCATCAGCATGTATGGCGGCGGTTTCGCGACCATTCCGGCTTATCTCAAGGACATATTCGGGGTGCAATACGTGGGCGCCATCCATGGGCGGCTGCTCACCGCCTGGTCGGCGGCGGGCGTCTTCGGGCCGGTGATCGTGAACTACATGCGGCAATACCTGATCGATCACGGAACGGCCAAGGCCGACGCCTATACCGACACAATGTACATCATGACCGGGCTGCTGCTGGTGGGATTGATCTGCAACGTGATGATGCGGCCAGTGCACGAACGGCATCTGCTCAACCCACAGGTAGCGGGCGTTTGAAGGGGAGGGGACGGGGATGGCAGTGAAATTGATTTTGGCCTGGGCGCTGGTGGGTATTCCGTTGCTCTGGGGTATAGCGCATACGCTGAGCGACGCGACGAAGTTGCTCAGGTAACGGTGAGGTGGGGCCGCCTCTCCGCTTGCGGGGAGTGGTGCTTCACACCTGTCATTATGGGCAGGAACCGTCTGCGCGTTCAGCGTGCGGCTGCCCTCATCTGCGATGGCCGGGCCAGCACAGCGTCATGGCCGGCTTGGCCCGGCCCCCCCGTCTTTTCTAGGGGTTCGCTCGGAAGGCGTGAATTTGCCTGAACTGGAAACTGGTTTCATGGGCGCCCGAGCATTTGCTCGAGGAGTCCACCAGACGTGATCGCGCTTACGCCGCGGTCAGCTCCGCCTGCACCACACCAAGCAGCCGCGCCTGCAACGCCAAATCCGTCTCCAACGCTCGGGCACTCCCTTCGAAGGCCATCTGCCCATTCACCAGCACGTACGCCCGATCGACGATCGGCAGCACCGATTCCGCGTGATGCTCGACAATCAGCATGCTGACGCGCCCGCGCAGCCGGACCAGCGCCTCCATCACTTCGTGCACGATGGCAGGCGCCAGTCCCTCGAACGGCTCATCGAGCAACACGAGACGGCTCGGCACCATCAGGGCGCGCGCAATCGCCACCATTTGGCGCTCGCCACCGGAGAGGTTCTCGGCGCGCGAGCGAAGCAGCAGGCGCAGGCGGGGGAATAGCTCGTAGATGTCGTCGAGCGAGGCGCCGCCGGGGCGGGCGGCGAGTTGCAGGTTCTCGAGCAGCGTCAGGTTGGGGAATAGCCGGCGGCCCTCCGGGACCAGCGAGATGCCGGCGCGATTGATCTCGTAGTGCCGTGCATTAGTGATGTCGTTGCCATCGAATACAATGCGCCCGGCGGTCTTGGCGACCGTGCCGGTGATTGCCCGCAAGGTGGTGGTCTTGCCGACGCCGTTGCGGCCGAGCAGGGCCACTGCTTCGCCGGCGTGGATGACAAGGTCGAGGTCGTTCAGGACGCGGCTGCCGGCATAGCCGGCGCGCACTTTATCTAGCTGCAGCAGTGGCGTCGGCAGGACGTGATGCTGCACCGCCTGGGCCGCGGCGATCGTTGCCGGCTTTTCCGCCTCGCGCGCGGCGCCAAGATAGGCGGCGATGACGTCGGGGTTCTTTGCCACGTCGGCCGGCTTGCCGTCGGCGATCAGCCGGCCCTGATGCAGCACGGTGATGCGATCGGACAGTGCCAGCACGCGGTCGATGTCGTGCTCGATCAGCAGCACGGCGTGGGTGTCGGCCAGCGAGCGGATCAGCCGGCCCACCACTTCGCGGTCAGCTTCGGCGAGTCCGGCCAGGGGCTCGTCGAGCAAGAGAAGGGTCGCTTCAGTCGCCAGGGTTATGGCGATCTCCAGCAAGCGCTGCTCGCCATGCGCGAGGTTCTCGCATTGCTCGGCGGCGCGGTCGGCGATGCCGGCGGCGTCCAGCAGCGACCATGTGCGTGCGTTCACCTCGTCCAGCCCGTAGGCGTCGCGCCAGAGGTTGCCAGCGTAACGGCTATGGGCCTGCACCGCGATTCGGACATTCTCGAACGCGCTTAGGGTCCGGAACACGCTGAGGATCTGGAACGAGCGCCCAAGTCCCAGCCGAACGCGCCGATGCACGGGCATGTGGGCAATATCGTGGCCGGCGAAGTGGATCTCACCTGCATCCGCGGGCAGCAAGCCGGTCAGCATGTTGAAGAAGGTGGTCTTGCCGGCGCCGTTGGGGCCGATGACGCTGTGCAGGCGACATGGGTGCACTTCCAGGTTCACGTCCTGCGCGGTGACCAACGAGCCGAAGCGCTTGTTCAGTCCGCGTACGGTGAGGATCGGCTGCGCGGGGTCGAGCGTGGCGATGGCCGGCACGAGGCCAGCCACGACGTTTGGGGGGGCGGCCGTGACGTTATCGAGCCGGCGCTGCTCTGCCCCCTCTTGCAAGGAGAGGGGGAGGCCGGGGCGGGGAGGGATGCCGCGCCGCGTCAGCGTCCAGTGGCGGCGGCCGAGCAGGCGTTGGGCGAGGCCCTGGATGCCCTCGGGAGAGGCAAGCGCGAACACCAGGATGATGGGCGCGAACAGCAGCCACCAGTTCTCGGTCAGAGTCGAGAGCTTGTCCTGTAACAGCACGAAGGCGATCGCGCCCCACAGGGGACCGAGGAACTGGTGCACGCCGCCCAGCACCGTCATCAGCAACGCATCGCCGGCGTGCTGCCAGCCGAGATTGTCGGCATAGGCACCGCGCAGCATGAAGGCGAGCAACGCCCCAGCGTAGCCGAGCACCGCGGCCATTACCACGAAGGCGGTCAACTTCAGGCGAAACGGGTTGTAGCCGAGCGCCAGCACGCGCTGCTCATTGTCGCGCAGCGCCTGCAGGGTTCGCCCGAACGGTGCGTG
>Ga0335075_10013846_pt1 | contig 12134 bp, 12 predicted proteins | sample Lox_Sample_24_FD_206723 | JGI IMG/M metagenome (GOLD analysis project Ga0335075, IMG submission 206723) | Soil microbial communities from Loxahatchee National Wildlife Refuge, Florida, United States - Lox_Sample_2.4 | ecosystem: Environmental > Terrestrial > Soil > Wetlands | place: USA... | reverse complement strand
CCCCACGCCGCTTTTTGTCGCGTAGTCCTAGGCGCAAACTGTCATGTAGCCTGAGGCACGTAGAAGGGCGAAATCTCTTCACCTTAGCGCGGAAAACTTAAAAACCCCAACCACACAACTACAACTAATTAATTCCATCACAAAATTCATCATTTCATCAAACACGTGAACTACGTGACACAAACCCCCACACTTGGGGGATAAAAACTCTTCCGCTAGTGCCAGCACTCCTAGAATTTACAAGAATTCATCAAATTCATCCTCTGAGATCCTTGCTAGCTTTTGCTCTGGGGCCATGTCTTCGCCGCGGCCTTCAGATACCTCAGACACCTCAAACACCTCAGACTTCTTTGACACCACAGACACCTCAGACGCTTCGTTACTTTCTGCAGTCTCAGATATTTCACCAGCTCGCACCTTAGACGCTTCGTCGATTGCTGCCGGCACAGATGTTTCACCACGTCCTGCCCGTGTTACAGATACTTCATCATCACTTGCTGCCACACCTAGCAGGACCAACGCAAGGTCGAAACCATCCTCATCAACGACTGCCACTGCGAACGCGACGTCTGACGACGATCTTGCCAACGCACGGTTCAAACCATCTTCAATGACTACCCCCGTGAACGCGACGTCTGGCGATGATCTTGCCAATGCAAGGTCGAAACCTTCCTCGTCAAAGACTACCACCACCACCTTGGATGTTCCGTCGCGTCCACGGTCGAAACCGTCCTCATCAATGACTACCACTGCGAACGCGACGTCTGGCGATGATCTTGCCAACGCAAGGTCAAAACCATCCTCAACGACTACCACCGCAAACGCAACGTCTGGCGACGATCTTGCCAACGCGAGGTCGAAACGTTCCTCAATGACTACCACCGCGACCTCAGATGTTCCGTCGCTTCAACGGTCGAGACAATCCTCATCAACGACTACCACCCTGAACGCAACGTCTGGTGATGATCTTACCAACGCAAGGTCGAAACCATCTTCAACGACCACCACCGCGAACGCGACGTCTGGTGACGATCTTGCCAACGCGAGGTCGAAATCTTCCTCGTCAACAACTACCACCGCGACCTCAGATGTTCCACCACTTCCTACCAGCACCTCCGTTGCGTCCGCTTCCGAAGCCATGGCTACCTCTAGTGATGAGGTATCCCAGAAAATGTTGCGTCGAGCCATTACCAAAAGGGTTATGAGTATACGGGCATCAGAAGAAGTTGTCAGACGGGCCATCGAAATCTATGACCTCCAAGTCTGGGATCATCCAGCGGAAGTCGTCAATGAGGTGGAGGAGATACTTGGACTGAAAGAGATTGAATGGCCATGGCAGAATTTCCGACGCAACCTGATAAATGAATATTTGACAGAATCGATTAAGCGCATTCTGAAATCCTATGGGCGCGTCTTTCTTTCTTTCTATAATATTGAAAGCTTGCTAATGTCCTTGCAGGTACGAGGAGTTTGCTTTCACCGGTCGGAATGGAAAGCTCATTTATGAAATCGCGGGGAAAGAGCCGCTTCCTCTTCCGGAATGGTTGCAAATACCATACATCGTTCGCGTAGAGCCCGACACGGAACCGTTAGTTCTCGAGTCATGTGCAAATCCATGGACACAAAGCGGTGACGCCATCTACGATCGATCGGAAAGGTTCGTTGGAACCCTAGGCGCGTTCATGTTCTCCTCTCGACCTGGAAAGTCCAATGCTGAGGTCATATTAACAGCTGGACATATCATCCCGGATGGGGATGATGAAGTCCTCGTGAAGAGCCGCAAAAACGACTCGTTCCTAGTCTTAACCGTTCCGCCAGCTTTCCGTCGGACCAGAAGTCGACCGAGGTGCCGTCGGAATCTATTACCCTCTTTCCAAGATGATGTTGGTGTTTTGCTCATAGGGAGCAATGATCTTGGCTGTTTTTCCCGTTACACTAAAAACCTGAACGTTCATTATTTCGACCCAGCTCCGGATCACGAGTTGTTCTTCGCCCAAATGACTGACCCTTGCAGCGTCTCGAGAAGGAGGGCCATAAAAAACCGACTGAGAATTAGCCCCATCATTGTATACAAGGTTGGTGCTGCAACAGACCTGACTATGGGTCGATTCGAGCGTATTCAGGATGAACCACCGCATGGTTGGTACAAGCCGAAAGATGACCAGTGGGATCTAGAGAAAGAGGAAAAGGATGAGAATGAGTGGATAGGAGTTGTGCATTGGATGGATGTGCCCTTTTCTGCTAGTGGTGATTCAGGAAGCCTGGTGTTTGCGAGGGAAGATGGCATCTACATCCCTCTTGGCATTCACCTCGGAGGTCGAGAAGCCAGACGACAGAGCTACTTTTCGAGTTTGGAGACGTTCTGTTATGAGGCAGAGACAGAGGGCTTACAACTCCACTTCCACTATAGCATGACGTCTGGCGGCGATCTTGCCAACGCGAGGTCCGAACCATCACCATCCACGACTACAACGTCTGGCGACGATCTTGCCAACGCGAGGTCCGAACCATCATCACCCACGACAACGACATCTATCAACGATCTTGCCAACTCGGAGTCCGAATCATCATCACCCACGACTACGATGTCTAGCGACGATGTTGCCAACGCGAAGTCCGAACCATCATGATCAATCGACTTCTCTATCATTCACCACCACGAATTCCGCCGCACTGACAGACGACATATGAAATCCACCGGTACAAGCATAGCTGGCTCATTTGTCACTATGCAACAGCCTGACAATCTCAGTGCAATTCTCCAGCGGGTCTTAAGTGATCGAGCATGACAAGCTGGAGTAACTGCACAGGTCCTTTTGTCCGAGCACTCATGTTCTATTTATCACACTGCATTCATGGACACATTAGCTATGGTGGAGCTGGTTATGAGTATTGTTAACATGTATGGACTCAGCGGACTGGCAATCTTAGTGGACGTACTTGGACTGGCTCATGATATACAGTTTATGCGATGGCAATGGCTAGCACTCTCACAGCATACTATTAAGGATAAGCTTGGCTCCGTAGCTTTCTTAAGAATCAAACGCTTTATCCAAATCTTCTGTACAACGACATGTTGTCTTTGCCATATATCTTGACTCATGCAGATAAAGAATCTGCATTCAGTCTCGTAAAACCTTCATAGTGATGATGTCACATTAGCGACGCGTTGAAGACGGCAACGCGCACGGAAAGACGCGGTGCGCGGGCACACGGGAAAATATTTCTTGGAACATCTCCCTACTCTTCTTTTCTTTGTTTTAGTGATTTTACCGGATAACCGTAATAAGATTATCTTATCACCCGTTGCGTGTCTAATCGTCACTGCACACATAGCATCGCGACCGTGTTGCTGGCCCTGGACAGTGCTGCACCGAATCATATCTTCAACGACCGCGATCGCTTTATCTCCTACACTCCTTCTCTCAACCCATAAGCCTACCCGCGTCGGCACAACCTTTATTTCCCATGTGATATCATCACAGAAAGTGTAAGAATTTCCTAGATGTGGGTTTGTATACGTACCTCCTTGTATGTTTGATGATAATTCAACTGTCCTTACCGTGCCGTTGTCATTCAACCTCACCTCCTCGTTCCCGCCTTGCTTCTTCACTAGTTCTCGACAACGAGAAAGTGTACATACTTGACATGAAATAGTAACGCATATGTTAATAGCGAAATTGTTTAATAGGAGAATCAATGTCATAGATGGGATCAGTCAAAGGATTTTAACTGACTGATTGCCAAGAACGACATCAAATCAGTCATATCAGGCTTAATGTGGGCTCAATCAGGCCAATTAAAAGCCTACATTTGATCTGACAGACTGATGTCTAAATCTCACGAACAGAGTCTGTTTTAGTAGTTGTTTAAGCAATATATCGATTGATCGAGGTACTGTTGATAAAGTTGAAGCACCGATTCTACTAACTTATAACTTATCCGAGGCTTAGCCGTGTGTCCTCAATCCCACCGAAATGACTTCGATAACTCGTTTTCTTACGCTCCAGAACACGCAGAATCGATCGCTAAAACTCTTCGACTCCATGCTCCTCAAGCATAGCTACAACCGATACGCCAATCACGACCCCAACTCCGTCTCCGTCTCCGGCGGCCAGCAGCGCTCTAGCAACTGCACGAGCTGCCGCACCTACTCATTGCGCCGTCTTTACAATCAAATGGGATAAGGTTCGGAAAGATGGTAGGCGTGTGGACATGCAGTGGCGCATTCAGACAGCTCCGCCGCTTGATCACGTTTGAGCGCGCACGCCTAGGCGACGACACAATTGAGTCTGACGAGTGTCAAAAGCACTGGCTTGCCAGCGGATGCCTGGCGCTTAAAGATATCGACGACGAGGATGACAATGAGCTGAAAGGAGAAAGTGAGGATGTTGAACAGAGCGACGGCGAGCCTGCCACAATCTTGATTGAGTAGCTGGATCGATGTCTGTTGAGTTTTGTTACTTTTATATATAATTACCTCAATCAGTCATTTCAAATCGCGCTTGTGTCAATCAGTCAGTTCAATTCGTTCTCTACATCAGTCAGCTCAAATAAACACCTAATATTTGACCTGACCTGATTGATCCCAAGTATGAGAATCATGGACCTTTTTGCTCATGGTAAAGTGAAACCATGCTGAGATTCAGAGTCAGCAGTAAGACACCAATTCTCGCAAGTTTAGTCATGGCTCGATAAGAGTGGTCCGTAATGATGGGTTGAGAATAGAGAAGTTCTAATACACGCGATAGTTGAATAACCTCATGCTTGGATGTAGCCTGGTAGCCTGGTGTTGAGAGGAAGATTATCTGCGGATTAGAGCAACTTCGATTTAAAGAGAGCATTCTGCCGTTAATTTTCTTTTTCTTAATTTAAAGGAAATACATACATGCATGTATTTGCGGTGCTGACTTAAGGTATCTCACATATCACCTGCTGTTAACAAAAGAGAGTCAAAATTTCCTGCGAGTATTTACGTGGGTGAGTCGATGCTGGTGTTACCCCAGATTAGAAGTGATGTGGCTTAAAATTTTCCTTCTACTTAAACTTCCTTCTCAACCAACTTCGTTCAATCACCTCCACACACACACACAATCTCTCTCTCTCTACCTCTCTCTCTCTTTCTATATGACCAAACACCGACGTCCATGGGCCGCGGATGATGATTCCAGCAGCGACAGCCCCGAGAATGAATCTATTCACACTTCAGATTTGGAAGACCCGGACGCTGATGACCTGGAGCTTGCAAGCCGACGAGCCAAATACGAATCGCAGCAGCGGGCAAGGCCTCGATATCCAAAATACGTTGACTCCAACTTACACGAAAGGATAGCCGCACGACTGGGATTCCGAGCTGCACCTGCTATCGCCAGCCCGACTGACACGGGTCTTGCTAACACTTGGCCCAGATCAGAAGGCTCGGCGGTTGTGCGAAACTGTGTGTTCGTCAGCCACGCAGGGAAGAACGAAGAAAACGCTCTCAGAACTCTCGGCCTACCGGACCCCCGCCTGTTCAGCTCCGTTGTCGACGAATATGACACGCAACTAAACTCCAGGACCGGTCGTTCGTTGGGTCTTCACACTTTTGTCGTCGAAGTCCACGAGCTGGACTCCGGCAAATATGGTTATTTTTCCGACGGAAAGAAGAAATTTTTTCGAACAAGGTTTGTCAGAGGTAATAAGGTATCAACAGCCGAGCAGCACGATTCCGGTACAGACGCCTACTACACCCTATACGTCGCCCTAGAACAGTGCCGGAACTTCCATAATATTGCCGACGACGCCTTTCCCGGATACGGCAGATTCCAGGATGCCAAACTGGTTGCGATCGACACTGAGAGTGCAACCGACAGGCGATGCAACAAGCAGTGCATTTCACTCGGTGTGTCTATCTTGGACACCCGGGACACAGCAGGCATCCCACCCGGTCCCAAAGCCATCAACTGGACAGCCAAAATAAAAACGACCAACTATGTCCTTCGCGACACGGACGACCGCCATATAAAATGGCCGCTATACTGGAATGCTCCTTGGTGGTGGCGATGGGGAAAGATGCCTCACGAGATGGGTCAAACCGTGGTCGTGAGTGTCGATCAGCTCCGTGGCATTCTGGAAGGCATCTTCAATGAGCCCGACGCACAAGGTCCTGTCACCATTCCCCCGGCATTATCAGCCCTGGCAACTGATGAGGGTCCTGCGAAGCTGGGGCCTAAATCATTTGACGTGGCTGTCATTCCGCCAGCAACGCCAGCCGTGTCAACCGACGAGGGTCCTGCTAAGGCGGGGCCTAAATCGTTTAATGTAGCCGTCATTCCGCCTGCAATGCCAGCCGTATCAACCGACGAGGGTCCTGCTAAGGCGGGGCCCAAATCATTTGATTTGGCTGACACAACCGCAAATCGTACCGATATATCTACGCCGAGGGACCAATATGACAGATATGCCTGGGACAATGTCCCATTCGAAGATATTGATTGGTCGGAGCTTTCTTCCGCTATCGTCATGAAATATATGTTCATGACCTGCCACTGGGAGTTGAAGCGACGTAACTGCAACAAGAATACATGCCAAGCAAGGTACCATCTTTGCCGGGATTATGTAAGTTAACTTGCTCTCACTTTATGAATTCTATTTCAATGACATGCTGACTTGCCTAATAGGCCAGAAACGAGTGCCAGCATGATAAACGACATCATAAGAATGAAACCGGCGAAGATGTCATTCATTTCCTGGCAAGCTGCACTGCTGTCATGCGTAACGAAAAATGTCGTTGGGTCCAAGAGACTGGCCGGTGTCCACTTTCACATTTTATGCTTGAAACACGAAGGAAGCTCCGAGACATGAAGACCAAGGAGAACATACTTTTGGATGAAGAGAGGAGTCGTTTAAGTAGCGAGGAAGCGTTTAAAAATAAGACAAGGAGGGCTGCGAGAGAAAGGAATCGGGAGAATAAAAAAAGGCGGCTTGAGTGATTCGTGTAAAATTTTCTCTCCTGTCACTAGAGGTTAGGGAGTTGCTGTAATAATAATACTATAACCCGGATGGTGAAGGACGACTCCTGGCGTGGCCATGCGTGATGACTTGGCTATGTGTTCTTATGTTGTTGCTCGCACAAGTGACTGTGATCTGTGGCCATTATGAACCATACAACTGCCCCCAATGCTATCACGCAACTCGCCAACCCGACGTAGGTCTTCAGCCCCGTGTTGATGGCTGGGCGATTGTCTAACGGTCTCAGGATCTCAGCGTATTCAGCATATTTAGCACACTCCGTGTACTCGGTGGGCTCGACATGTTCGAGCGGCTCATCACTACCAGCATTATTGCCATCTCTGCAGTTGGTCTTCCCGTTGTCACTCGCATTAGTCTTGCTACCGATGACAGCCTCGCCATTATATCCAAGTTAAAATTGTCCATCGATTTAAGAGAGAAGTTACAAGGTGTTATAGAAACGGCAAGCTAAGGATTGCTATGTACCATGCTTAATAAGCCGAGTCGTAACCTGACAAGGCTAACATACTCCGTACGGAGTACCTTACACATAGAAAAGACATTTATATGACCTCGCCATTGCTACGATGGATTTGACTTAACACAGCCTCATAACAGTCCATACGACGCATCACCATTATCACCCTCTCCAGGCCAAGAGTGGCGCAATGCCTAATTCAATACGACACCGCCTGGATTACTTCTCTGTTGTCACGCTTTACTCCAACCTCAGGATGGGATGCTCCTGCAATAGCTGCCCAACGCTTCATGCCGGCCAGCTCATCACCCTGCAACCTTCGGAGGAGCCGGCGAATGAGCCCACGGCATATGCACTTGTCACATCTTGTGTCGGCAACGGCCGCTTAATCTGAAGTCTATCCCCTTCCAGTATCAGCCTCCGCCATGAGACGCCAGGCTCCACCTGCTACTACGAGTTCTGCCTCGGATATGTTCGCGGGAGTCGACGCCGGTACTTCGTCGGATCATGCATGGCACATGCTAGCTTCGATCAGCCGTCATTGAATGGCTGAAGCAACTCCACGCTGACGCGGCCCAACAAAGAGCGAATACAGGCGATTGGACGCCGAAGACATCACGAACATAATTAGATGAGAATCTGTTAAGAGACGGCAGCTGGTGGATCATGCGAACTGCACGGTGAGTCAAGTAGAAGCCGCAGCAAGACGAAAGGCTATTCCAATCTCATAAGGCGCCTCGCCGCCGCATCTAAAACGATTAGGTGATGTCGGCGCTCCGGTTAGGGATAGCGAATCGGGAGGGATGGTTGCGCATTCCTACCCAACGGCGCTCAGCCGTCCACGCATGACCAGACCAGCGTGATTGCGAGGCCGGGTGATGCGAGCATCCCTGTGCAGGCTCAGCATTTGGGATCGTAGGCGGGCCAGATGATGATAGTATGACTGGATATAACCATCACCACCAGGTCAGGATGAGTGGCGAGGCTTCATCGAAGGACGATGGATTTTTTTTGGGACGAGGCGCAATCGCACGAACCCGGCCTGCGATGATCACGCTCGTCTGTCACACCGTAACAGGCGTCGACGGCTCCGCGCCGTTGATGTGATGCCCAACCATCTCTTCCAGCCCGCTATCCCTAACTGGAGCCTACGAGTCGCATTAGTTGTGACAAGGAGGCGCCTCATGGAACCAGAACAGCTTGTCGTCATCGTCATTCTGTGGCCTCTGCTTGACTCGGCGCGTATTTGCATGATCCACCAGCTGCCATCTTTAACGGGTTCCCTACTAATTATGGCTCCTTCCACCAGTCGTGCCTTCGTGATGCCTTTGGCGTCCAATGAGTTCTATTCGCTCTTTACTGAGCCGCGTCACGATGACGGCTGAATCACCGGTTGTTGCAAGAATCCCGTTCGTGTGAGTAAGTTATAGCTCGTCCAAAATACGTCGATGTGCGAAGCGACGTCTACGTTTGCGGATCCAGCGCCCTTAAACGAAGCCTTGCTACCTAACCTGAAGGTTGTATTTGCCCAATCATTATCGTCTCGGATCTTTGATGTCAGATAAAGCTAGGGCGAGAATTGCAGTCGTATGTTCAATGTTCGTGTGAATTGACGCCAGCACTCCATCAGGTCGCAATGAAGCAGCAGTGGAGAGGCAAGATGCGCAATTCTCGCTTTGGATGAAGGAAGGTCAAGATTCTTTGCTTTGTATGAAGTATGTGCACAATCAGTGGATATGGTTATGGTGAACGAAGCTAATGCTGATCAGAAATTTAAACGAGAGATATCTCAAGGGGTATCTGAAACGGAAGGAACAAAAAAGAGATTTTTGTGCACGAGCCCGAGGCAATGTGTGGTGCAATGAACACGGATAGAGGCGGCGGGGAAACACAGGATGGGTAAGTTACCATTCGTTAAGTGATAGCAGTCAGAAGCCATGATGACTCCACTTGTGTAGCATTGAGTCTTCGCGTCAACTTTGAAACTGGACTGCTGCATCACAACCCTTGTTGAGAATTTTACTATTCGTCAATCCGCAAGCCTAACGGTAATCCGCTGTCTCATCCGACTTCCAAAGGCACCATTGCTTCCCTCCGCCGTTGGACCAGCCGTCCTTATTGTACACCCATACATCGCGTGGATGATCATTTCGCGAATCCACTTTTGTCTTGCCTCGAAAACGATGGAATCTGCCCTCAGCGAATGTCCAGTTATCCATAGCAGTAGATCTTTGAGTGCTTGAGCACCTGTAACCATCGCCGCGTGGTTGACTGCTGGATTTGCTGGTCTCACGCTTTCGGCGGTGAGACCAGTGCGAGTTTGAAGATGAGCGCTTTGTTGGTGGAGGCCTATAATCCAGAGCGAGCTCGTCCATCGATGTTTCGCTCTCATCTGAATCCTCGTCCTCGACCAGCGTGCTGTCTACCTTATCATCGTCCGTACCCTCCTCCTCTTCATCTCGCACTTCGTCTTCCTCTTTCCTTTCGACTGTTTGATCTGCCATCTCGTTTGCGCGCGCAATTGCGGCGTTCCTGTGCTCTCCTGTCAGGTCCATGGCGTTCTTGAACGCAGTGGCTCCTTACTATTATCCGGACCGCTGATGAATACTCGCGACGCATTTTTAGAGCGAGAAAATCCAAAGTCGATTCTTCGCAGTAGACTTTTGATGAGAAGATGTGGGTAGATTTAGAGAAGAAATCTATACTCCGTACTAACACAGCCTCATAGACAACGCATCACCATTACCACCATTTCCGGACTCCGCCATTGGAACGATCCCCTACGCTATATCCAACCAGGCTCTATTCCCCCTTTCCTCACAAGTGCCTGGATCAACCCTTGCAACAGGATCAATCACGCGAAAGGCTCGGAAAAGAACGCGGTCATCGCCTCGTACTGCCAGCTCATCAGCTTGCATCCTTCGGAGCGGAGGAGCCGGCAGAATGAGCCCACGTCATATGCCCTTGTCACACCTCGTGTAACGGGCAAATGCTACCCGAAGTCTGTTTCCTTGGTTAGCCAGCATCTGTCGCGTAGGCGAGATCACGTGGAGGCGAAATTCTTCCACAACGCAGTAGCTTAGAACTCCAACAATTCTACAACCAACCACTATTTCATCATTTCCATCAACCAAATGGTTGATTTCATCAAACACGTGAATTACGTGATAGCATCAGCCCCGCCATGGATGCTTAACTCCGCCCACTACAATCCCAATGCTGAGCATTCACAGGCCCATGCTATCACGCTGGCTTGTCGCGCCGTAACATACGTCGACGACTCAGCGCCGTTGGGTGTGAATACCCTCGTCTTGCTGCGGCCTCTTGCTTCGAGGCGGTGTCTACATCTGCGAATCCGGCGTCCTTCGGCGAAGTCTCACCACTCTTCCTGACCTGGTGACAGTTGTTCGCCCAATCGTACGGCCGTCATCTGATTTACCACGAGTTCAGCCTTCTTGTCTCGGAACTCTGATGTCCAGTAAAGCCGGGGCGGGAGGTCCTTCGGCCATATCGTAACGCAAATCGGTCATACTGAATATATGTAAAAGCCCGTGCTTCTTGTTGAGACTTGCCAATCAACCATGTGAATGGCTGTGGCTGCTTCTTGGCAGTGTTTGCCGGAATTGTATCCTACAGTTCCTACTTGTGATGTTGCGAAATGGTTAAGGGACGGAGACGGAAATTATGCAGAGCTATATATGTACTTTTAGTTCTATTGCTGCTGAAGGAATTTCATAACTCGGTAAAGCTGTTGCTCAGGCGTGAAACCGGAAATGGAATTTGGTGCGGTCATTTCCTGTTCGGATATTGTGGAGAGAAGCGGCCGTCCAGGCTGGTCGGTTTAGAAGAAAACAGCTGAGTAAGCATACGAGGGAAACGCCTAAGCCAAATTCGGTTTCTAAGCGAAGTAAGTGACCACCCATTTATGTGGGGGTTTGTTGGTGAGGGTGGCATTCCTATGTGCAGAAAACGAAAGGGGAAGTATGAAATAAAACGGGGACGCTGCAGGTCTTTATATACCAGTCTGCTTAATAAGACTTGAGCTAAGAGTCTCAGCCAATCGTAGGCAGTGGTTTACCGACCCTAGCAAAATCTACGTGCTCGGAGGCCTCCATTTTCTGCGCTCCGGACCTCAATTTCCTGATGCTTGTGAGCAGCGAGGAAAGAGATATTCAAGAACTTATTGCTCCAGAATGTCACGACCTTACCCCTTTGGGCGCATTCAAAAGGGTAAGCCGCTGCGTGCGCCGCTGCGCCACGCAAAAGACCAGAATACAAAGTCCGAAGGACTTTGCACTGCGCTCACTTATATAGAAGTGATTTACTCCATGCCTGCCAAACGGCCAGGCCATGACCGTAACACAGAATCAGTTGAGTTCTTTTCTGTGGAGGGCAAGCTACTAGGTGATAAGAACTCGCTCGAGAAACAGATTCACGAAACAACAGGAATTAGCCTTCAAGCTCTTCAAGGAGGCTCTCTATCCCAATTCAACTTCATCGAACGAATGTCGTGGGCAACAAAACGCCAGACAACACTCGAAGAAGACGCAGCATACTGTCTGCTAGGCATTTTCGACATCCACATGCCGCTCATCTACGGCGAAGGACAGAAGAAAGCGTTGGCCAGACTTCAGAAGGAGTTCCAAGACTCTTCAAAACCAACATC
>Ga0335075_10013845_pt1 | contig 12134 bp, 5 predicted proteins | sample Lox_Sample_24_FD_206723 | JGI IMG/M metagenome (GOLD analysis project Ga0335075, IMG submission 206723) | Soil microbial communities from Loxahatchee National Wildlife Refuge, Florida, United States - Lox_Sample_2.4 | ecosystem: Environmental > Terrestrial > Soil > Wetlands | place: USA: Florida... | reverse complement strand
GCAGTCCGCCGCGCAACTATGCAGCACGAGCAGGCTCACTGATCTGCTTGGGACCGAAGAGATCGCGCTCGACAACGACGTTCCCACTCTCATCACGCTTCTCTGCGAAGCGATCAACCTGGCTGCGGAAGAGAAAAACGCTCTTCAGGTCGTCGCAACCACGGACCAGCGAGTGCTGAACGCTCTCGGCAGCGGTGGCCTGCTACCGGCCAGCGACCATATTGCGGATGCTCTAGAAGTCCTGGCGGTGGAGAACATCACCGCGTGGTCAGGCTGGAAGTACCTGTCGAAGATCCGGACTGACGAGCGCGACGCGGTGCTGGCCCGCTACCCGTATCTGGTCGATGGCATCGTGCTCAATAGCGGCGACGATCTCAGTCGCGCTCAGGAGAAGCTCACCGAGGCGCGGTTGCTCCCCCGGACGGTGATCGCTGTCGGCACCTCGGCGGCAATCATGGACCCCGATGCCGGCATGCCGACGGGTATCGGGTTCATCGTCCCGCCCAACCCGGCCCTGTACGACGTGGAGCGTGCCGAACAAGAGCGCCAGCAGATCCAGCAGCGGCAGCAAGCACGCGGTGAGCGGCTGAAAGAACTTGAGGTTGCCATTGAGACCGATCAGGGGCTGCGCTCACGACTCACGATATGGCAGCGGGACGTTCCGCCGGGAGCGCTCGCCAAGCTCACCGATGATCATGAGCAAGCAGTGACGGATGAGACGCAGGCACGGCAACATGTACGGGAGTTGCGCGAGGCGGTCGGCACGCTGACTGCGGAGGAGAAGAGACTGCGCCAGAGCATTCCCGGCCTGCGCAGATTCTCGGATGCGGCAAGGCGCAAGGCAAGCAGCCTGCGCACTCTGGCCAATGATCACGCCAAGATCGCTGGCTGGCAGGAGATCATCCGCACGGCAGAGGATGACAAGGGCCGCGCCGAGCAGGAGACGCTGCGTAAAGGCGCGCGGATCGATGAACTTGGGACCGAGCAGCGGGAGGCTTACCGTGAGGCAGACAGCCAGCGGCGTACGGCATCCGACCGCCGCGGGGAGCTTGCACATGTGATCGGTGGCGGCTCGGTCGACGATAGCGTGCCAGTGCCCGATGAGGCCTTGGAATCGCTGCGCTCCGCCTATCAGACTGCCGTGGGCGCCTACGAGAAAGTCGAAGTCAGCGCGGACCTGCGCGCTGAGGTCGAAAGGCGAAGCACTGTCGAGTCCCAGGCGCGGGCGGTTGTCGAGAGTCTCGACAGGGATGTCCGGGAGCGAGCATCGGGTCTGCTCCTGACGCCGGAAGGAAGTGATTCTTCGGCGCGCGCGGAGGCGACAGCGCGGACCCAGCGACGTGCAGAGGCGTTGGAAAGCGCAGTGACCACCGCAGCCGGAGAAGAGGGCAGCCTAAGGCAGGCATTCGAGAGCTATCAGGCGCAGGAACGCTCGCTGGAGCCTTATGGGCGGCCCATAGATATTCCGCACGGTGAGGAATTGATCAGGAGGGCGAATGATGACTGGGCTGACGCGCGCAAATCCCTTGAGGACCTGCAAGCAGGCAAAGAGATCCTGACCCGGCAGATGGACGCGGCCAAGCGATCAGCGGAGGAATTCGCTGCCGTCCGTGAGTCGCTGCTTGGCATCGTGGCGCCAGAATCAGGCCGGGAGACCGGAGCGTTCGCGGGAACCGTGGATGCGGCGCGAGTCCGCCGCGATCAGGTGCGGGAAACGGTGAGCGAGGCTGTGCGGCTTCTGGGAGAGGCGACCACGGAAGTGCGCCGCACCGCTGACTTGCTCGCCCAGCACGCCACGGACGAGAGGTACGAGAAACTGACCACGCCCGTGCGGCGGCAGATGATCTCGACAGATCGCGAGCGGCTGCCCGACTACGCCGCCGAATGGGAAGCGGCCCTGCGTCCTCGCCTCCGGGTGCTCACCGACGAACTAGACCAAATCGAGCGCCACCGTACTGCGATCGTTGAGCGCTTGCAGGGAATGGTCAAATACGCGCTAGGGCGACTGCGGGCCGCGCAGCGGGCTTCGAAGCTGCCAGCCGACCTCGGTGACTGGGCGGGCCTGGAGTTCCTGCGCATCTCATTCACCCTCCCGGACGACGCGGTGCTGGCGGAACGGCTCGGCGAGGTCATCGATGAAGCTGCTGCCAGCGTCGGCAAGCAGAAGGATCCAGGCAAACGAGACGGCCTTAGCATCCTCCTCAGCGGAGTCCGGGCCAGCTTGCGGCCAAAGGGCGTCCGAGTGGAGATGCTAAAGCCCGACGCCGTGCTTCGCGACGAGCGGGTCCGGGTCGCGGAGATCGCCGACGTGTTCTCCGGCGGCCAGCTGCTCACCGCCGCGATCATCCTCTACTGCACCATGGCCTGGCTCCGGGCCAGCGAGCGCGGCCAGACGCAGCGCCCGCACGCGGGCGTGCTGTTCCTGGACAACCCGATAGGCCGAGCCTCAGCAGGTTACCTGCTTGAACTCCAACTGACGGTCGCGAAGAAGCTTGGCGTTCAGCTCGTCTACACGACGGGACTGTTCGATCTGAACGCGCTGAGCGTCTTCCCGCTCATCATCCGCCTCCGTAACGATGCCGACCTGAGAGCGGGAATGAAGTATCTGCGGGTGGACGATGAGATCCGAACACGGCTGCCCGATCGGATCGCGGATGACACGGGCGTCCTGACCGCGAGCCGCCTGTTTGTCCGCGCGGACAGCTAGGCGCTATGACCGGCACCGACGTTACGTTGTCCGCACGGGCGCGGCGGATGGCGGACAGTCTCGCTACCTGGCCGCGCCGCCGTGTCCAGCTCGCTGAGCTGTGGAAACTCCTCGAACAGATCGACCCGTCATCACGTATGGACGTCCGGCGCAGGCGCATCCTGGCCGAGCTGATCACGGAACTCGCCGCCGCGAACGTGGCCGGGCTACCGGCTACCCGGTCCTACGACAGTTCAGAGATCCCGGCGTTGCCGAGGTTCCTCACCCTGCCGCGTAGTCACCCTGCCCCGGAGCCGGGCAAGGTAGTGATCTGGCACCCGTCGCTCGCCTGGGCGCCGCAGGCTGGCCTCACCCGGCAGCAGATGCACACGGCAGAGCAGGTGAATCAATGGCTGCATGACAGCCGTGACCACCTTGTGGTGCCATCACGGGAGCGGTCACTGGAAGTCTTCGGCGACGAGAAGGCCCTTGACAAGCTTGCGGGGACAGCCTTGTTCGGCCCGGGACGGCTCAGCCTGGAGCTGTTGCGGTGCCGCAGAGTGGTACCCCGGCTTCATTGCGAGCCGGCCGGAAATGGTGACCTGCTCTTGGTGGTCGAGAACAGCGACACTTTCGACTCCCTTCTGACGGTGCTACGTGACCGGGGCGGCCATCGGGTCAGGCTTGTCGGCTGGGGCGCGGGAACGGGATTCGAGGCGTCCGTCCTGTCGATCGCCCGCCTTGACGGGCCGATTACCGAGGTCAGGTATTTCGGCGACCTGGACGAGAACGGGCTGCGCGTGCCATTGAACGCGGCCGCGCTCGCGGCAACCGTGGGACTGCCTCCTGTACGTCCGGCGAGCGGACTGTATGGAGTGCTGCTCCGGCGAGGCGCGGGGCAACCCGGCCAGCGGGTGCTCTCATCTGAGGCAGCCACCGGTCTTGCAAGCTGGCTTGGCCCCGATCACCGTGAGCAAGCCGCGCGACTGCTCGTGACGGGCGAGCGCCTGGCGCAGGAAGCAGTCGGCCTGTCGTACCTCTTTCAGCATGACGACTGGCTGGAAGACCTGCGGACTCCCCAGGCACAAGACCGGATCTAACGACGTCCGTGTCCAGGATGACCGGCTGCACGCAGTCCACGAGAGCTTGCGTGGCCGGTATTCGGCCACGCAAGCGTCAGGCCGCTTGCCGGTCGGGCGGTTCCGGCTGGTTGCATGACAGCCGTTGACTGTTTTGTGGCGCTGGCCAGGGGAGTGGTCACTGGACAGTCTTCGGCGACGAGAAGGCTGCTCCAATCCCCAGCGGGGAACGGGGACCCTGTTGGCCGGGTGCGGTGGCGTGCTCGTTTGGCCGCACGTTCATGACGGGCGCCGGCCCGGGCGTGCTGGAGCGGCGTCTGTGGCTCGGGAGGGACTGCTAGCGTGCCAGAGCTGTAGCTGGCTTGAGGCCTGCTGCGTCCTGCAGGTCGGGGTGGGTGAGAGCTAGGGCTCCATCGAAGCGGGTCTGGAGGTTGCTGATGAGGCGGGCGACGGTGTTTCCGCATGAGCCTGCGTGCAGGTAGACGCGCATCCAGTCGTGGCCGAGTTCGATTCCTATCCTTTGGCCCACGTGCAGGTCGACGGCCTCGACGAGGGCTTCGTCATCGATAACGGCGGGCTGGCCCCATAGCCGGAACGGCGCGCGTGAGCTGAACAGCTCCTCGCAGAATGCGGGAAGATCGGGAATCGGCCTGGAGAACCGGATCCCGATCGGCATTCCGGCAAACGACGCGCCGCCCGCGTCAGCGTCCTGCGACGTGGTGCCGTTTGCAGTGTCGAGGGGGACGAATCTGAGGGACAGCGCCTCGATTGACTCCACCAGGCATGCATAGCGGCTGATGACCGTCTGGACGAACTGAGCGTGGTGGGTGAACTGCTCACCATGGGCGGCGAATGCGCCCCAGCGCCGCACTGACTCGCGCAGCGGTCCCAGGTCCGGGTCGCTGAGGTCGACCTCTATGTTGCTGAAGCTGACCGCGGACCGGTAGTCGGGCAGGCCGGTGATCTCGTCAAGCAGGCGCTCAGCGTGCGAACCCGAGAGCTGGACCCTGAGGTCACGGGCGGCGGCGTCGGAGCTGACGAGTCGCTTACCGTCGAATCTGGTACCGACCCGGCGGGACAGCGCGCCAGGGGCGATGTAGCGGAGGTGGGCGGAGGGAAGCCACATCCAGTCGGTGTCCCTGCGCGACTCGACGCGGTCCCTCAGCCAGGCCGCCGCGGGAACGCTGGCTCCGATGGTGTGGAATACCCAGAACCTAGGCTGGAGCCGGTCTACCCAGAATTCTCCTGCAGAGGGCGTGAACACGCGGGACAGGAACGCGTCATCGGTGTCCTGGACGTTTCCCCGGCCGGCGATCTCGGAGAGATAGGCGTCCGGGTCGTCGGAGTGAACCTCAAGAACGAAAGCCTTAGCAGGCACGTTCCCGTCAACCGGGACCTTGGCGGAGAGGTCAGACCGGCTTGTCATGGCTGCCTGTCGTCCTCTCCGCCGCTTTCAGGCACTCGTGGCTGGCTGAGTTTCTGGTCAGGGTCATCATTGTGCATCACCGTCGCCCTCGTTTCCATTGTCGCTCTCTTCTTCGGTGGCGACGCGCTCGGCTTCGTCCAGTTCGGAGAAAAGGTCCATCTGGCCGGGGATCTCGGCTCGCTGCCGGGGGCGGACGGCACGGCTTCCCCACACTGCCTGGTAGCCCTGGGTACGGCCGCGGCGGTCGAAGGTTTCCGGGGAACGCAGGACGGCAACTCGCTCCTCGGAGACCGCGGTTGAGCGTTCGTAACGGAAGCGCTCCGGCTCCGCTTCGGCGGCCCGGCGCGCGGCGTCCCGGACAGCGCGCTGGAGGCGGTTTTGGGCTGCGCGGCCGTAGATCGGGAAGTGCCGGACAGCCTGCTCGGTCAGTGTGCGGATGGTAACGGACGGGCGCTGCTGGGCCATTGCTGCTATCAGCTCGGCGCGGACGGGCTGGTCGAATGCCTCAGCTGGCGACTCGTGGTCGAAGGGCACGATCCGGGCGATCGGGTGCGTCCATACGGCAGGCGAACTGAACGCGGCTGACAGCAGCGGACCGGCCATCTGAGGCCGCAGGAGCCTGGCGTCCGATCTGCTGACGGCTAGCACGGGAACACGCAGACCCGCCTCGTCCGCGCCCAGGCAGATGCGGTCAGCGTTGTCCGCGAGGCAGGCATACAGGACCTCGCAGTGCAGGGGAACAGGCTTAGGCACCGTGATGCCCCCGGCGATGACCAGGAGTTCCGGGGTCAGCGCTATCAGCTTGCGGCCTTGCTCGGGTTCGAGGTTCGCGCCCGATTTCGCCTCGACGACCAGGAGATGACCAGCCTGCGGGTTGAACAGGACGACATCGCAGACCACTGTCTCGCCCCCGACCCTGACCGGCACTTCCAGCGCGGCCACCGCCCAGCCCGCATCCGCCAGCGGCGCCGGGTTCAGGCCGTCGGCGAGCGCTAGGTCGAGGATGGCGTTGACAGGTACGAGCCGGGATTCCACCCCATGCCTTCCTGGTGCGCGCGAACGGGCACGATCACACCGGCGCGAAAGAGACCGGCGCGCTTGACTCAGCGCGCCGGGAACGCCGGATCTGCCGGGCTGTTCACTGAATACGTGACGATACCCGGTCCCTGCATCAAGCGGCGGTTAGACACGCGAGGTGGTCCCCAGCAGCCAGAGACCCCCACGCCCTCTTGCCGCCAAGAACAAAAAGGAACCGATCTGGCCGGCCAGGCGGCTTCTGTGATCTTCGGAAGCCGGCGGACACCTGTTTCAGCGGGAAGATTGTTGCCGGGTCCGTGGCATGACTCTGCTTGCCCTGGCAGGCGCGTATGGAGACGGCTCGATTGCAATGCGCGGGCTGCTGACGGATGCTGGTTGTAGTACATGTTCGCGCCCGAATGGATATTTGCCCGAAGTGATTCCTGCTGAGACGAGCCCGGGATTAGCTGACGGTCAGCCTGCGGACAGGGCAGAGCTGCACCAGTGGGCACGAGAACAATTGCGCGAGGCTCGGCGTGCTGTCCGGCAGTACAAACGGACGGAACGCCGTTACCGCAAGGCGGTTATGAAGGCTCGCGTACCTCAGCAGCGAGAGCATGTCGAGCAGCGTCTGGCCCGGATGCCTGTCGAGGACCTTGTCCGGGGCGCCCGGGTAAATACTGTAGCTTTGCGCCGCGGTGGTGTCACGACCGCAGCCGACGTGGACCGGCGCACCCTAGAAGATCTAGAACGCCTCCACGACATCGGGCCGAAGTCAGCGCGCAAGATCAAGAAACTGGCGGCAGAGTTCAAGCGGATCCGCTCGGATGACCTCCGTCCGCCTGGCAACCCGGATGTCTGGCAAGCTGCGGATTACGCTCTGGTGCGCGGTCTGGCGGTGCTGGCGGGTCTTACGGTGCTTGCTCCTCACGTGGCGCTACTTCAGCAGGCCCTGGGGGCTGTGCGCTGGCTCGCGCGGGCCACCAACTGGCTGGCGTGGCTGTTGAGCCCGACGTCTCGCAAGGCCCGGGTCCGGTCTGAGGCACCAGGGATCCGCCGGGCCTGGGGCACCTCGCAGGCTGCCGAGAGCTTGCAGAAGCTGCTGGCTGGCCTCGGCCAGGTGCAGCAGGCCGCAACGGAGCCTGACACCGCCGTGGCCGGCCAGTGGCGCAGGAGTTCCTCGTCGTTGCTGGCCCTGCTTGAGCAACTCCTGGCAACCAAGGGCACAACAGAGGAGCGGGACATCCTCCGCCGCGGCCTGGCCACAAGATTTTCCGCGGACCTTTTGAAGCGGATCCAGTCCATCGCGCTGAACACGACACGCTTTGCCTTGCAACTCCGCGTCTACCAGGAGTTCGGCGCGAAGTTCGCGGTCGCCGCGGGCCGGGGCCTGCTTGGTGACGACATGGGCCTGGGCAAGACCGTCCAGGCCCTCGCGGCGATTGCGCACGTGACCGAAGCCGATGGCCAGCGGCACCACGTCGTAGTCTGCCCCGCATCGCTCATTGATACCTGGCTCCAGGAAATCCGGCGGGCACTGAGCGGCGTACCCGGCTGGCGGTTCCACGGCCCGGACAGGGACACGGCATTCCGTGACTGGCAGCAGACCGGAGGTGTCCTCGTGACAAGCTTCCGACAGGCAGAGCACCTGCTGGCCGGGAACCACACGCCGGTCGGGTTCGTGGTCGTAGACGAGGCGCAGTTCGTAAAGAACCCGCAAGCGCAGCGCACGAAGATCGTCCGGTCCCTGACCCGGCGAGCCAGCCGGGTCCTGCTGATGAGCGGGACCCCGATGGAGAACCGGGCCTCCGAACTCATCGCTCTGGCCGACCTGGCCGATCCCGGGCAGGGCGCACGACTGCGGGCGCAATTCGGCGACGGCCGCGACGCACACCGCGACGCGGGCACCTTCCGGGACGCCATCGGAGACCTGTACCTGCGCCGCAACCAAGACGAGGTACTGACCGAACTGCCGGGCATCATCCCCACCGACATCCGCCTCGAGGTCGGCGAAGACGAGCTTCTGGCCTGCAAGCACGCCCTCGCCGCTCGGAACCTCAGCGGCGCGCGGATAGCGCTCACCGCAGGCAACGGCGAGCGCTCAGCGAAGATAACGCGACTAGAAGAGATCATCCGCGAATGCCAGGACGGGAACAAGAAGATCCTGATCTTCAGCCAGTTCCGCCGGACCATGGAACTGTGCCAGGCGATAACCGGGGAAGGAACCCCCGTGATCCACGGCGACGTGCCACTTGGCAAGCGCGCAGAGATCACCAGGAGATTTCAGGACGCGGATGGTTTCGCCGCGCTCGTCATGCAGATCGACGTCGGCGGCGTGGGGCTGAACTTGCAGGCCGCCTCCGTAGTTGTCCTCATGGAGCCTCAGCTCAAGCCGAGCACCGAGCAGCAAGCAGTCGCCCGCGCGCACCGGATGGGCCAGACCCGGCCTGTAGTGGTCTACCGGCTCATCGCCTCAGACAGCATCGATGAGCGCGTCGTCCAGCTCTCCGGCTTCAAAGCCGAACTGTTCGACCAGCTTGCCCGCCACAGCGTCCTCGCTGACGCAGCATCTGATCTACCCGCCGGCGTACGCGACGTCAGCGAGGGCGAACTACTCGCCTGGGCTCGCAAGAAATACGACCTGTAAGTGGCGATTCGGTGATCACGAGCACTCAAGCCGGCTGCCCGCAAGATGAGAAATTCCTAAATCCGGAAATATGAAAATTACTTGCAAATTTGACCCTAATGCCCATTTCCTTGAACGTTAATCGTGGCATTCGCCGGATTAAATAGCTGGAAACCGGGATGATGGGAATGGCGTCCCGATTACCGTCCGGCAGGAGATGCGAGTGATGGCAGCGAGGAAGCGGCAAGCAGCCCTGGCGCCGTGCCCGGAGCCTAGCTGCATCAGGCTGGCAGCTTGGGCGGGGGCATCCGGCTTGCAGCGGGCCACCGGGCGCGGGCGTGTCGCGTTGCGGTTCGCGTTCTACGGCCGGGTGTCGACCGAAGACTGGCAGGATCCAGTGACATCGCGGGCACGGCAGCGTGAGCAGGCCGAGACGCTGGTCCGCGGGCATGGGGTGATCGTGGCGGAGTTCTTCGATACAGGAGAGAGCCGCACGGTGGCGTGGGGACGCCGCCCGGAGGCCGCCGTCTTGGTCGCTGTGCTCGCCGACCCGGACCGGGGCTGGGACGCGATCGTGGTCGGAGAGTACGAGCGGGCGTTCTACGGCAGCCAGTACGCCATGATGGCGCCGCTGTTCAGGCACTACGGTGTCCAGTTGTGGATGCCGGAGGCGGGCGGCCGGGTCGATTTCGCCTCCGAGCATGACGAGCAGACGATGACGATGCTCGGGCTGTCATCGAAGCGCGAGGTCACCCGTACCAGCATCCGGGTCCGGACTGCTATGGCCGTCCAGACCCGGGAGCAAGGCCGGTACCTGGGCGGTAGACCGCCATACGGGTATCAGCTGGGCGATGCAGGGCCGCACCCGAACAAGGCACACGCCGCCTGGGGACGGCGCGCCCACCGCCTAGAACCCGATCCGGAGACCGCGCACGTGGTGCGGTGGATCTTCGCCCAGCGGCTCGCGGGCCATTCGGTGGCGCGGATCGCACGGGCGCTGAATGAGGCGGGCATTCTGTGCCCGTCAGCGGCCGACCCGGGCCGGAACCCGCACCGTACCGGCACGGCGTGGACACTCGGGGCGGTTACCACCATTCTTCAGAACCCGCGGTACACCGGCCATCAGGTCTGGAACCGGCAGCGCACCGACAAGGATCTCATCGACCCGGCCAATGTCAGCCTGGGGCACAAGAGCGTCCAGCGGTGGAACCTACCCGACGGCTGGGTCATCTCCGACAAGCCCGCGCACCCGGCGCTGGTCAGCGAGGCCGACTTCATCGCCGCCCAGGACGTCAACGTCGCCCGCGGCCCGGCACCCCAAACCGCCCAGCCGTGCCGGAGAGGCGGCGGTACTGGCTGGCCGGGCTGCTGGCCTGCGGTACCTGCGGGCGGCGGATGGAATCAGCCTGGTCCAACGGCAAGCCCGCCTACCGGTGCCGCCACGGCCACACCAGCGCCATGCCGCCCGACCCGGAGCGCCCGAAGAACGCCTACATCCGCGAGGACCGCCTCATGCCGCGCCTGCCGGGGCTGTACCTGCAGCTGGCCGGTGCCGGATCCGCCGGAGAACGCAGGCGGCGCCGGACTCGCCGCGGGGCAGACGTCCGCTGCCCGGCCAGCGAGCAGGACGTGATCAGGTACCTGCGGGAGCACGGGATCACGCTCATCTACGACCAGGCCGCCGGAACCCTGCAAGCAGGCACTGGCGAAGCCGCAAAGACCCTCATCAGGAAAGCAAGCTAACCCAGGGCGAGAGCCCGTACCGGAAAGGAGGAGGAAGAAACTAACCGCCGGTCGCCCGGCGCTGGCGGCAGCCTGCGCTGCGGTGACGTCCTGGTATGCCCGGAAACTGCCGGGTATGGGGAATTACTGTGTCCGAGGGGGGACTTGAACCCCCATGCCCTATACGGGCACTAGCACCTCAAGCTAGCGCGTCTGCCTATTCCGCCACCCGGACCTGGGGATGCGAGCGTGGCGCCCGCATCGGCTGCCCTACCTTAGCAAAACAACCGCCTTCAAGCGAAGTGCTACGAGCAGACAAGAGTCAGCACTGGCCTGTCTACGGCATGCGACGTACGGGTAAGCCCTGCCGCAACGACTTCGATCTCGCGTCGAAGCCCTCCCCGCTGCGACGCAGGGTACGTGGCACATGTCCATCCTGCTCAAGGCGAGGGTGCGCGATCGGCACCGCCGCGGAAGAAGGCAATCGGTGGGTACGGGTATGATTTAAGTGGCATGAGAGACGTGAGCGAGGTCTCCAGCATCGATCCCCGACGGATTAGCGTGCGGAATTACCCCTTGTGAAGGGCTGCCCCTCGTTTTGGGGGGCCAGCGCTTCACGAAGGGGTAGACCCGCACGTAATCGAAGGGTGTCCTCGGCGGCTCTGGCTCAAATAACGGGATGGTAACTGCAAGAGGCTGCCGGGCTCGCCGCGCGGATTGACGGCATCTCGTGCCGCCAGGAGATGTTATACGAATGATCGTGTGTACTTGCACCCATCATCAGGGGTGCAAGTACACACGATAATCGAAAACGGCCGCTGGACGTCCGTTCTGCCCCGGTACGGCGGCTGCCGGTCGGCGGCGGCTGCGTGATCAGCCTGCCGCGGGAGCATTATCATCCCGAAATGTGCGCCTGAGCCTCCTCGGCCCCCGCGCCTCCGTTGCCAGCCGTATGACACTATTCGTCCCGTAACGTCCGCTCTGGGGCTCTGGGGCTCTGGGGCTCTGGGGCTCTGGGCTTTCCGCTTTGCGCTCTGGGCTCGCGGCTGGCCCGAGGCCGCCCGGGGGGGCTCGCGTAGGCTGCCTACGGCTCGCGGCTGTCCCGAAGGGACTCGTTGCGCGGCAGGCCGCACAACGACGAACCACTCAGGCGCCCCGCGCTGTCCCCATCAGCCTCAACAGCGTGCCACCCGCCCAAGCAGCAGGCAAGCAGGCAAGCAGGCAAAGCACAGCAGCAGGCAGGCAAGCAGGCAGGCAAGCACGGCCCGCATGATCCAAAACGCGGCGACATGCGACGATAGAGGGGTGACCGATAACCAGATGACCGGTAACGAGATGACCGGTAACGAGATGACCGGTAACCCGATGACCGCCCAGGACGAGGTCGTTGGTCTGTGCCGCGATCTGATCAGGATCGACACCACCAACCGTGGCGACCATTCCGGGCCGGGGGAGCGCGACGCCGCCGAGCACGTGGCCGGGCTGCTCGCCGAGGTGGGCCTGGAGCCGAAAATCCTGGAATCCCACCCCAAGCGGGCCAGCGTGGTCGCCCGGATTGAGGGCGCTGACAACGCGCGC
>Ga0335075_10013843_pt1 | contig 12134 bp, 8 predicted proteins | sample Lox_Sample_24_FD_206723 | JGI IMG/M metagenome (GOLD analysis project Ga0335075, IMG submission 206723) | Soil microbial communities from Loxahatchee National Wildlife Refuge, Florida, United States - Lox_Sample_2.4 | ecosystem: Environmental > Terrestrial > Soil > Wetlands | place: USA: Florida... | reverse complement strand
TTTTGGCATGGCGGCGATTCATTTCCGTCCATACATGCGACTGCGGCATGGTCGATTGCGGGCGTGATTGCGCATGAGTATCCCGGGCCACTTCCGAAACTCGCTGCCTACGGACTGGCGACCGCGATCAGCGTGTCGCGAATCAATGGGCAGCAGCACTTCCCGTCGGACGTGCTGGTGGGCAGCGCTCTCGGATACTTGGTCGCGCAGTACGTGTACAACAGACATCACAACCCGGATTTACTCGGTGGGCCGTGGCCACGGCTGGGAGTGCGTCCTGAATGGCCGTCGCACTGGCGGGCGAAGAACATGGGTTCACCATATGTTCCGCTTGACAGCTGGGTCTACCCGTCACTTCTGCGACTTGCAGCCCTCGGTTACATCGACACCGATGCGGAGGGAATGCGGCCCTGGACTCGGATGGAATGTGCGCGGCTTGTGCAAGAAGCGGGCGATCATCTGGGAGAAGACCAGTCTGGCTCTACTCAGCCCACACAAATCTATGACTCTCTCGTGAAAGAATTCTCGAACGAGATCAATCTTCTCGGCGGAGGGGACAACCGAGAGATACAAATCGAGTCTGTATATGCCCGTGTAACGGATATCTCGGGTGAGCCGCTTCGCGATGGGTACGACTTCGGTCAAACGATCACGAATGACTACGGTCGGCCGTACGCGGAGGGTGTGAACACAGTTTCGGGAGGGTCAGCTTGGGCGTCAGACGGGCCATTCGTCGGGTACGTGCGCGGAGAGTATCAACATGCTCCGTCATCGCCAGCGCTGCCTGCTACCGCTTTGCAAGCGATCCAGCAGGAGCAGGGCATTCCGACAACGCCTCCGGGCGTGCCCACGCCATCTGTCGGCCAATTCGATATGTTGGACGGCTACGTTGGTATGCAGCTCGGAGATTGGCAGATCTCGTTCGGCAAGCAAGAGCAGTGGTGGGGACCGGACGAAGGCGGCTCGATGCTCTTCAGCAACAACGCACAGCCGATCGAAATGCTCCAAATTAATCGGACGACACCGTTCACTCTTCCTTCGTTCCTGGGGAGAATTGGTCCGATTCGCGCGCAATACATTCTCGGGCGAATCGCTGGATATCACTGGCTCTACAACACAGCAATGGGATACGCCGGATCCTGGTCGCAGCCGCTTGTGGATCAGCCGTTCATTGAAGGCGAAAAATTCAGTGTACATCCCACTTCAAACCTTGAGCTGGGCTTTTCGATCACAGTTTTGTTCTCCGGGCAAGGAATGCCTTTTACCTTACACAAGTTTGGACAGGTACTTTTTCCACTATCTTACGGAGCCACAGTGGGTTCGCCGAATCACACCGGGGCACGGCAGGGTGGATTCGATTTTCGGTATCGCCTGCTCGGAATGCGGGATTGGGTGACGCTCTATGCCGACGGGTTCACCCACGATGAACCGAGTCCAGTGTGGGGATTGTCGCTGGATAAGTCAGCGTTCGATTCGGGGCTTTACTTCTCGCATCTTCCGAAACTACCCAAATTGGACTTCCGGGTTGAGGGAGTATTCACGGACAACCCGAATCCTCTCGCATCTCTCCAGGGTGGCGCGTTCTATCACGAAGACACTTATCGTAGCGGTTTCACGAATGACGGGAACTTGATTGGGAGCTGGATCGGACGTGAAGGACAAGGTGCACAAGCTTGGTCGACGTACTGGTTCACGCCAAGAACGAAATTGCAATTTGGCTATCGCCACCAGAAGGTCAGCCGCGAATTTGTTCCCGGTGGCGGTACGCTGACAGACGCCGGCGTGAGCGCGGACATTTGGATTGGCAAAAACTTCAGCCTGACGGCAGGATTTCAGTACGAGAAATGGAATTTTCCGGTGCTTGCTCCAACTCCCCAAACCGATTTAACGAGTTCGATTCAGTTGACGTTTTGGCCGAAGCCGTTACGCAGTACAAAGAGCGACACATCCGAATAGCGTGGTAATGTCAAGTTAACTGGCTAAGGTGGTATAAAGCAGAATTCCGATGGCCGAAAAAGCAGTGAAAACGCAGGGAAGGCACGAAGAGGAGTTAGAGCTCACCGAACCTCTTCTGGACGAAGACGATGTCCGCGCTGCTCGGGAGCGCTTGGTCGCTAGGCTGGTGGTGCTTTGGAGTAAACGGCGATTTCTCATGCGAACGACAGGAGTGGGGCTCCTAGCTGCCACGTTGATTGCTTTTCTGATTCCGAAGCGATTCACCTCCACTGCGCACCTCATGCCTCCCGACCAAGGACCGGGAAACGGCATGGCCATGATGGCTGCGCTAGCAAGCAAGGCTGGATCTTTGGGTTCGATTGGTAGCGAGCTCCTTGGGCTAAAGACGACGGGGGACTTGTTCATTGGCATTTTGCAAAGCCGGACCGTTGAAGACGATCTGGTTGCGAAATTCGATTTGCGAGAAGTGTACGGCGTTCGCGAGTGGGAATCCGCCGTAATGATCTTGGCGGCAGACACGGATGTTTCTCAGGACCGCAAGAGCGAGATTATTACGATCTCTGTTACTGATCACTCACCTCAAAGAGCCCAGGAAATGGCGGCAGAGTACATCAAGGCATTGAATAGCGTAGTAACGAATCTCAATACGTCATCCGCTCACCGCGAGCGGGTTTTCCTCGAAGACAGACTATCGCAGGTCCAGAAGGACCTGGAATCGGCAGAGCAAGACTTCAGTCAATTTGCGAGCAACAACACCGCAATTAATATCGAAGAGCAAGGCAAGGCAATGATCACAGCGGGCGCCACGTTAGAAGGCCAGTTGATAGCGGCACAAACAGAGCTTGAGGGCCTACGGCAAATTTTCACAGATAACAATGTGCGAGTCCGCGAGACACAAGCTCGGGTCGACGAACTGAAGAGTCAGCTGCGAAATCTGGGAGGAAAACCTTCCGGGGCCACGAGCGCTGATCAAGATCAGGGTATGCCCTACCCGACCATCCGGCAACTTCCGGTGCTGGGTGTAACGTATGCCGATTTATACAGGCGTATGAAAGTTGAAGATGCCGTGTTCGAGACCCTGACTCAGCAGTACGAGGCGGCCAAGGTGGAAGAAGCGAAGGAAACTCCCAGCGTGAAGGTGCTCGATCCTCCGAATTTGCCCGAGAGAAAGTCGTTTCCACCTCGCTTACTGATCATGCTGCTCGGCCTACTGATGGCTTTTGCGGCGGGAGTTTCCTGGCTGTTGGCGCGCGAAGCTTGGGAAGCCGCCGATCCAAGCGACGTACGGAAGGCGTTCGCCACTCGTGTTTGGACAGACGTTCGCGCAAGCGTGCCTTGGACAGCGAGAAACGGTCACAACGGCATTGAGCCGAAGCACTCCCTGGACGAATCTCAGGTCATTGCGCAAGACAGGTTCCACACGGGCGAGACCGACGCAGCCGGCGCCGAGCCGATGAACAAGAGGACGAACTAGGCCGGCCAGTAAGTGGATTTCAATGTAACGGGTTAGGTCACAGATGCCCTGTAAGTGACGGGGCGAAGCTGCGAATGCAGGTTCCACAGGTGAAGATCAATGACACCAGTTTCTTCTGCGAACGAGATAACAGAAATTGGGGAGAGCACAACGGCTAGAAGCCCACTGTGGAATCGTTTGCCTGCGGAGTACTGCGAACCGCATTGGTACGCTGCATACACGCGGGCAAATCACGAAAAACGCGTCGCCGAGCAACTCGATGTGCACGCTGTCGAACATTTCCTCCCGTCATATGCATCGGTGCGGCGGTGGAGGGACCGGCGAGTAACACTGCAACTCCCATTGTTTCCAGGGTACATCTTCGTCCGTATCGCGCTGCGCAGTCGTCTGCAGATTCTGCAGATTCCAGGAGTGGCGAAGTTGGTTGGATTCGGTACGGTGCCTGCGCCGCTACCGCAAGACGAAGTCGACGCGCTCCGAGCAGGGCTGGTCAGTGGTGTCCACGCCGAACCGCATCCGTATCTGAATGTCGGACGCCGGGTACACGTAAAGCGTGGACCCCTAGCTGGTATGGAAGGAATCCTACTGCGATGGAAAGGTAACTGGCGAGTTGTGCTGTCGCTTGATCTGATTCAGCGCTCCGTTGCTGTGGACGTGGACGCATCCGCTCTCGAACCAGCGGCTGTTTGATCACGAAGGCCAATGTGCCTATCCTGTGCGGGCCTGCACATATTATTCGCGTCGCCTACGAGGAGTAAGATGAAGCCTCATGTCTTCGACTTCGTTCGAACTGCGGCAGTCGCAACCCGTAATGCTATCCTAGGCGCAAATATGGCTTCGATTTCGCTCTTGGCCCAGCCTGGCACGTTTCTGGGCTATGTGAACCAAGCGCTTTTTGACTATAAGTGTGCCGCAGATGTCCGAGGGCTACCGCAAGCGCACGTAGGGAACGGCTTTCCGTGGGTGGAAGCTGAAACCGTCGTGATCCCGTCACCTCCAGCAAGCAATCTATGGTTCAACACAACCCCATCTTATCTGACTGACTTGATCAGCCTGCTTTTGCTTTGCCGAATGACAAAGGCTCGCCGTATTTTCGAGATCGGAACCTTCGATGGATATTCAGCTTGTGCACTCGCGCTTAACTCCCCCCCTGACGCGAAGGTGTATACGCTGGATCTTCCAACCGCCGAATCGGGAGAGCTTAAGACGACAATCATGGACCGACGGTTCGCGACCCAGCATGCGGCGTTGAAGCGCAAAGCTTGGGTAGGCACTTCGGTCGAGGCGAAGATTATTCAGCTGGTCGGTGATAGTGCTGTATTCGATTTCTCAGAATATTATGGCACCATCGATCTTTTCTTCATCGACGGAGCCCATTCGTACGAGTATGTGAAGTCAGACACCAAGAGGGCTTTCCTTTGCACTCGAGAGGGCGGAGTGGTCGCCTGGCACGATTTCGGGCGAGCAGGTGTAAACGGAGTCAGTCGTTTCCTCTCTGAGGTGCGAAGACAAACGGCTGTTGTTTGCGTTCCCGGCGGATCCCTCGCTTACGCCACGGTATGATTAGTCTCTCTAAGCGTCCGTCCAATCCAGGGCGTCGACAAAGCATTATCTAAGCAGAGGGGTTCTGTACTGTGCAGGCGCGGGATCGGACGCGATGAAGGTCGTTTGCCTTGCATGAACGCGGGCCAATTTCAACGGCTGTGGGCTTTGCGATAGTGGCACGTAGTTGCTCGATATGATTGGGTGCGACGAGTCGATTGGTCAAGCAGGCTAGGGGTTTTGTGTGCTCAAGCTTCGGGAAGTACCCGTGCAATTAGACATGCAAGAAACCGTGGGCGCTGGTCAGCGGACCGCAGAGGCGCACGACGATTCGAAGGTGGAGACCTGGTCCTCCGTGATGGTTTTGTTGGCAGCACGAATTAGGCAATTTGCCTACGGCTTCGCCGATCAGACTCTGGCCGTGGGAGGAACCTTCCTGGTCAATGTTGTGCTGGCTCGGACGCAGAGCAAGGAAGAGTACGGGATGTTCGCGCTGTCTTATTCTGTTTTTACATTCCTTTCAGGACTTTATAACGCTGCCATCCTCGAGCCATACACCATATATGGTGCCGGAAGATATCGAGACCACTTCGCTGAATATCTGCGATTGATGGTTCGCAGCAACTTCGTAGTAAGTGCTCTGCTGAGTTCATTGTTGTTGCTGGTCGCCGGCGTATTGTGGTGGTCGACTCCGCATTTGGCGTTTCGCGCTCTTCTTGGACTTGCTCTCACAATCGGTTTACTTCTATCGGGGGCATTCTTGCGGCGAGTATTTTACGTGCGGCGGCAACCCTTCGACGCCGCCCGAATATCTTTCACTTGCCTAGTCGCAGTTGCTGCCGGAATCTGGATCGCAATCAGAGCGCAAATTTTCAACAGCTTCTCTGCATTTTTGATTCTCGGGCTGGGATGGCTCACAGCCGCAGCTTTTTCAGTGAGGAGACTTCCGTTAGGAGACTTGCGCTCCCGTTTTCTTGAACGAGAACCTCAGTATTGGAAGGAACATTGGAAGTACGCGCGATGGGTCTTGGCAACGGCCTTTGTGTTCCAGCTGACAAGTCAAGGGTACTACTGGTTGGTAGCCGCACTTCTTTCGGTGAAAGAAGTCGCGGAATTGAAAGCCGTTTACGTCCTCGTTGCGCCTATCGATCAAATATTCATCGCTCTGTCTTTCTTGTTTTTACCTGCTCTGTCTCTCCATCACGCGACGGGGGATACAAAACGTTTTTTGTCTCTCCACAAACAGTATGCACTCGGGATTCTGGCAACGAGTGCTATCTTTGCACTAGCGGTTCGCATCGTAGGCACACCTCTGATGCATTTCTTATATGCAGGAAAGTTCGACGACCTATCCCCGCTTCTGTACATACTGGCTTTCCTACCGATGATCATGGGTTTCGGCGACACGATGAACAACGCATTGAAAGCAGGCGAAAGGCCGAGATTCGTCTTCTATGCGTATGTTTGTAGCGGGGCAGTTACTTTCTTGGCCGGTATTCCGCTCGTCGCACATTTGGGAGTTCGAGGCGCCGTGTACGGGCTGCTGCTCTCAGGCGGGAGTTACATGATAGCGCTCGCTGTCGGCTTCTCGTCGATGCTTGCGAGGATGGGAAGACAGTTGCGTACGTCTTGAACGTCTCAGAGGTTCTTCTGGGAATATCCGCAATGCTAAAAGACGACTACTCGTCAGGACTTCCGCGGACGTTGGCTCCGATCGCATTATTCGTGTACAACCGTGCCGAGCATACGCAACGCACGCTTGAAGCCCTTCGAGCCAATGATCTGGCGCGACGATCCCAGCTTTATGTCTTTGCGGATGGACCAAGACACGGCTCCGTGATTCAATCGGTAAAACGTGTCAGGAATCTTTTTCGAGGGATTCACGGATTCCAATCGGTGACGTTGATAGAGCGCGACGTGAACCTCGGGTTGGCGACATCGGTGATTTCGGGTGTCACCCACCTCTGCAATGAATTCGGACGCGCGATCGTCGTCGAAGATGACGTGGTTACATCGGTAGATTTCCTGAATTTCATGAATAGTGCGCTGGAACGGTATGAGAATGAGCTTCGAGTATTTTCTGTGAGCGGCTTCAATTTCGCAGTTCGCGTGCCGGAGTCATACCCTTTTGAGGCTTATTTTGCTTATCGAAGTAGCTCTTGGGGATGGGGCACCTGGAGGGACCGTTGGGAAAGGGCTGATTGGCAGGTCCGCGATTTTGATCGATTCAGGAGAGACAAGCACACCCAACGCGCCTTCAATCGCGGTGGTCAGGATTTATCCGACATGCTGATAGCACAGATGTTGGGTGAAACAGATTCGTGGGCTATTCGTTGGGCGTACACACATTTCCTCAGTGATGCAGCTTCTTTGCTTTCGACAGTTCCAAAAGTTTACAACATCGGTCTTGACGCTTCAGGAGTACATTGCCGACGGCCACCCTTTCAGCAGCACCCATTGCAGACGGTACCGGAGCGACAATATCGGTTTCCTGATATAGTCAATCTCGACCCTGATTTTGTCAGACAAATTCAGAAAAAGAACCGGCGATCGGTGGTCTGGCGAGTTGCGAAACATATCAGGCGAATGCTCCCGGCGGCCAGATCTAAATCGATTGCGTCTCTTGCTGGAAGACGGTTCGCTCTTGAGGAAAGGCAGGAACGAAATCAGTGATCAAAACAGATGTCAAACGCGCTTATCAACGAATTCGAAGGAAAACCGAATCGAAAAGTGCGGCGACGCTTTTGTTGCTCGGAAAGGAGATGAGCTGGCGAGTGGCGGATGCTCCCCCAAACACGGACCTGAGAAAAGTCGGGTTCAAGGTGTTCTCTCAATGGGACGAAGACGGAATCATCCAATATTTGATTAGCAAGATTCCAATCGCGAACGAAATATTCGTCGAGTTCGGTGTGGAAGACTACGAGGAAAGCAACACAAGGTTTCTCTTGCTGAACAATCACTGGCGGGGATTGGTGCTCGACGCGAGCGAAGCAGACATCAACTACGTTCAGACAGATCGGATTTATTGGCAGTTCGACCTACAAGCGAAGCAGGCCTGGATTACACGGGAGAACATCGACCGGTTGCTCCATGAAGCCGGCTTTCCCGAGGATATCGGGTTGTTGTCGATTGACATCAATGGAAACGAGTACTGGATCTGGCAGGCAATCGAATCGATGAGACCTCGGATCGTGATTGTGGAATATAACAGCTTGTTCGGGCTCCAGCCCATAGCCGTGCCCTACCGACAAGACTTCGATCGTACGCTCGCGCACCATTCCAACCTTTATTATGGCTGCTCGCTCGGAGCTCTGGATCATCTGGCCAGGCGAAAAGGCTACATTCTTGTCGGCTCAAACATATGGGGACACAACGCGTTTTTCCTGCGATCGGACGTTGCGACCGAGTTTCAGGCCTTGCAACCTCATCAAGCATATGTGTGCAGCAAGTTTCGCGAATCCCGAGATTTCAGCGGCAACTTGACACATCTAAGAGCCGAGGATCGTGTCCGTGAGATCGGGCACTTGCCAGTGATGAACGTTGTCACCGGAGAGCACGGTTCTATCGCAAGTCTCGCACGGAAAGACGAAGGTCGACTGATCTAAGGCGCACAGGCTAGCGCTCGCCGCTCATCTGCGATCACCTGCTTGCCGAGCGGTGAAGGAGAAAACCATCCCGACGGAAACCGATAAGATTCTGATTAATCAAATCGAACCGTGGATCGATGAGGGCGAGCTGCGCGAACTGAAGCGGGCTATCGAATCTACGTTCGTTGTTGAACACCTATTGACTCGTGAATTCGAACGAATGACCGCTGACTTGACTGGGTGCAGGCACGCGGTCGCCGTTTGCAATGGAACTATGGCTCTCTTCGTGGGTCTAAAGGCTCTCGGGATCGGTCCGGGAGACGAGGTCATTGTCCCTAATTTTACGTTTGTCGCTTCGGCAAGCGCAGTCATCTTGGCTGGAGCCACACCGGTGCTGTGCGAAGTACTGGACGACACGTTTTGCCTAGACACGACTAAGGCGAAGAATGCGCTCAGTTCAAGAACTCGCGCCGTTATGCCTGTTCACTTGTACGGGCAGAGTGCGGATATCCCGCGAGTGATCGCATTTGCAGACGAACATGGCCTTAAGGTAATCGAGGATGCAGCCGAAGGTATTGGCGTTCGGTTTAAGGGTCAACACGTCGGCACGTTCGGTGATATAGGGATTCTCTCCTACTATGGAAATAAGACCGTGACATGTGGCGAAGGCGGAATGGTTCTAACGAATGATGATAGGTTGGCGCAGGCCGCGTACCGACTGAAGAATTACGGACGCGACAAAAAGGGCACCTTCATCCACGATTCGATTGGATTCAATTTTTCATTTACAGACCTTCAGGCCGCAGTAGGGGTTTCTCAGATGAAGAAAATGCCTGCGATCGTCAAGAAAAAACGCGAAATCCACGATCGATATGTACAAGAATTAGCGGGCGTTCCACAGTTGAAGCCGACATACATCGATCCGCGGTGTGAGCCGGTCTTCTGGTTCACATCGTTCCTCTGTGATGCGCCAGAAGAACTAGCGTCCTTTTTGCGACAGCAGAATGTGCAGACACGCCGTTTCTTTTACCCACTACATCTGCAGCCTTGCTTTCGCGATGGCGCGACGGTTCGTGGCCTGGATGGAGATTTTTCGGTCAGTGAAAGCATCTACGAGCGAGGAATTTCTCTGCCTTCTTCTTACCGCCTCAACTCGGAAGAGCAAATGTACATTGTCGAACAGATTCGACGGTTCTATGCGGATCGGCATTAGCTGTCTTCAAATTAATCCGGCGTACGTCGGGGGAGTAAACACATACACGTTGGGTTTACTCGAAGGCTTCTCCAGTATTGGGACGGATTGCGAATTTCGGCTTTATGTCACTGCTGCAAATCAGCATATTTTCGAGCAGTTCCGTGGGCGAAAGCAATTCGAAATAACCGTAATCGATAGGCTGAGCTCTACCAGCAGGCATTGGATTTGTCGGGGGACACTGCTGTCTGGCAGTGCGACGTTTTATGAATTCGTAAGCAATTGTATATGGCAGACGATCCGCGAACGGATCGATACCGAGGTTGAATTGCTATACGTCCCCACAGTGATCCTGCAGTTCTTCAATGCAAGAACGCCTACTGTCCTTTCAATGCATGACATTCAACATGCGCACTATCCCGAATTCTTTGACTGGCGTCGAAAACTCAGCCGGAGAATTACCTATGGGCTTAGCGCTCGACGCGCTACTTACCTTCAGGCAAGTAGTGCATTCATTAAAAGGGATCTATTGGAGTATTTCCCGAACCTTTTGCCGCAGCGCGTCGAAGTGATTCCGGAAGGCGTCAATCTACAAGAGTTTGGGATCACTAACCGCGACTCAACGCTGTCTGGTCGCTATGGTCTTCCAAAGCGCTATCTTCTCTGCCCAGCACAGCTGTGGCCTCACAAAAATCATCTGACCCTGCTGACAGCATTGAAGAAAATCGAGAGCGAGCACGGTTGCCAGATACCCCTGGCCTTAACAGGCGCGAGCTTCTCTGCCGGCCCCCAGATTTTTGAATACATCGCCGCAAACCAGATGAGCTATATCCATTATCTCGGCAAAGTTCCGATCGCTGATCTGATCGGACTGTATCAGAGGGCGACATTCGTGGTCTCGGCTGGACTTTATGAGTCAAATAGCCTTCCGATTTTGGAGGCTGCTGCCGCGGGTGTGCCGATCATCGCTTCACGTATTCCACCTAATGAGGAACTTGGCGCGGTGCTGCAATTGAACTTGTTCGATCCATCGGATGCAAACGATCTGGCACGTGTGGTTCTGCGGCTGTGGAAAAATCAAGCCGTTGCCTCACAGCAAGTAATTCACAATCGGACATCGGTCGGTTGTTATAGCTGGGAAAACACAGCTCGGAGATATGTGAGCTTATTCAAGCGGATCGTCAATTAATCCATACCGACGCCCGGCCCCAATTGATGCCGAACTGACGCGCCATTGGATCTCCAAAACTGATGAGATTTTTGTACATTCTTCTTTGTGTCGCGCTCCTGTGTACTTATTGGCATGCGCTCAGTTCCGTACGCGACAGGAGATTCCCATTTACCCCGATCTTGGGCTGGCTCGTGGGTTTGGGGTATTTTGCGCTTGCCCCACTCACAATTCTTGTCCTACACGGTGGTTACCAAATTCCGGATTTCTATGCGGCAAATCAGCGCTATGCCACCGTAGACCTGTCCGATGTTAGATACGTGGTTCCGATGCTGGTAGTCTGGCTCTCACTGTTGTTGTCATTTTTAATGATCATATTACTGCAGGATCCGCCACGACGAGCTTGGAGGGCTCGCATCCTCTCTTTAGAGGACCAACAGCTTAGGAACGTGATTTTCTTGACGTTCGGTCTGTCTTTGCTTGACTGGGCGTTTCTGATTTGGCAGACCGGTGGGTTACAGGCGTTCCTCCTCTCGCATTGGTACCTTCGCGAGGAGCAAGCAGTGGCGAGGTGGGGCGACGCGTTTGTTCTTTACACGCACCTGTCGCTAGCCAATCAGATCGTGTTCACGGCCGCGGCGTCTCTCTTTACAGCGCGACAACTACAATCGCGAAAGCTTGAATGGCGCGCTTTAGGCCTCATCGTGATCGGTCTGCTCCTGCAGCTGGTCGTAAGCGGGAACCGAATCTTCATAGCCTTGTATGGCTTGTCATTCATAACGGCATCCTGGCTCTACGGTAGAAAAAAGATACTGGTTGCACTGGCATTCATCTCGCCCGTGGTCCTGCTGATATTCAGCGCGTGGGCGTATTTCCGGGCCGATCTGGGCTCGATCCAGGAAAAATTTGGGACGTACGAGAATGCCGATCTTGGAAACAGGGTGATGTCAACTGTCATGGATGCGACCGAGGGTGAAAGCGTAATGCAACTGCTGCACATGGTAAACGACTTTGGAAGCAAATTCGACTTCTTTTACGGCTCAACCTACTTGAAGTCGATCACCTTCATCGTGCCGAGGGAATTGTATCCAAATAAACCCGATAATTTCCCGGTGGAGATTGCAAAATTGTACGAACCGGGGGAGGTAACGAGTCTCGGCACTACTCAGCTCGGCGAACTGTATGCGAACTTCGGTGTTTTAGCAGTCATATTCT
>Ga0335075_10013842_pt1 | contig 12135 bp, 15 predicted proteins | sample Lox_Sample_24_FD_206723 | JGI IMG/M metagenome (GOLD analysis project Ga0335075, IMG submission 206723) | Soil microbial communities from Loxahatchee National Wildlife Refuge, Florida, United States - Lox_Sample_2.4 | ecosystem: Environmental > Terrestrial > Soil > Wetlands | place: USA... | reverse complement strand
GCGGCAGCGGGGCAGAGCGCTGGGACGACCCCTCGACATGGGGCAGCGTTCAGGGTGGAGACTCTCTGCCTGCCGTTCAGCTCTACAACATCCTGCGCGGCTTCTATTGGGACGATGCCTGGTTCTATGGCCTGCAAGGCGTCACGCAGGCGCAGCTTCCCGACGATCATTGGCGCGCGCAGATCGTCAAATGTCGTACGCTGGTCGACATTCCCGGTGACGCGCAGGAGCAGCAATTCCGCTCAGGTGGCGAAATCCGTGTCGGCGTCGACATCGGCAAGACGATCGATGCGCTGCTGACAGCCTGCCACGGCAAACTGTCTGAAGCTGGTGGCGTCTACAAGGTGTTCGTCGGCGCGCCAGGAAGCTCCGTGGCGTCGATCACCGACGGCGACATCCTTTCCACCTCGGAACAGACCTTCACGCCGTTCCTGGGCCTCGCTGACACGATCAACGGCATTTCGGGGACCTATCCGAACCCGGTCGAGATGTGGAACGCCAAGACGGCACCGCCGATCAAGCGCACGGCGCAGATCGAGCGCGCCGGCAACCGCGAACTGATGGCCGATGTGGCCTTCGACCTAGTGCCATACCGCCATCAGGTGCAGCGCCTGATGAAGATGGCGCTGGACGAGGCTGCCCGCGACCGCCGTCACAACATCACGCTCGGCCCGAAATATTGGGCGCTGGAGCCGGGCGATGTCATCACCTGGAACTCGAGCCGCAACGGCTACATCGACAAGCTGTTCCGTGTCGACGGTGTTGCCGACCAGCCTAACCTCGATATCGTCCTCGACCTCACCGAGATCGAGCCGAGCGATTACAACTGGAACCCGGGCACGGATTCGCAGGACGAGGAAGACGCGCCGCTCACCTATCTGCCGCCGCAGCCCCAGGCGATCGTCGACTTCGACGCCGAGCCCGTCACGATCACCGGCGACAACGGCACGCGCCGGCCGGGCATTCGTCTGGTCTGGGATGGCACCGATCAGTACGGCGTCGATGCGGTCAAATGGGAGGTGCGGCTTCAGACCGGCGGCACGATCGTCAACCGCAACCGCACCGATGACGTCGAGGCGGGCGAGATCAGGATCGGCACGAACCTGTTCTCCAACACCGCCTATGAGGTGCGGGCGATCTTCGTCTCCAATGCGAAAAAACGACGGTTTCTCTGGTCGGAATGGCTGCCGGTCACCACGCCGAACGTCAAGTTCAACGATCTCGACGTGCTGCTCGAGAATTGGGGCGAGGATGCACGGGATATCCTGCAAACCGCTCTGGAGACAGCACGAGATGCGGTGACGCGCTCCGAGATATTGGCGGCATCTGTCGCGCTCAATGCCGGCGAACAGTTGCAGGGCATCGCCGCCGTTTCCAAGTCCACGCAAGGTCTGGCGGCGTCCTTCCTCGATCTCAAGGCCTTTGCAGGGCCGGGAGGCTCCCTGGCGGAGGCGTTGCTTGCCGTCGAGACAAGCTACGGCGATCTGTCGGCTGGCGGCCTGCTAAGTTTCGAGGCGGCGAGCAGCCCGATCGGCGGCGCCGATGCGCAGGTCAACATGCTGGTCCGCGCCGAGGAGGGCGGCACAACGGCTCAGGCCGGACTATCCGCCCGTGCTCATGTCGGTGGCGGTGGGGCGGTCACGAGCGACCTGCTGCTGTTCGCTGATCGCATCTTCATGACGAACGGTTCGGCGACCTTCAAGCCGTTCGTCATCACTGACGGCACGCTTTACGGCGATGCTCTGAAAGTGCGTACGGCGATGATCGAGGACGCCGCGATCACGTCCGCGAAGATCAATGACCTTGCCGTTACCAATGCGAAAATTGCGAACGCGACGATCGAAGGCGGCAAGATCGCCAACGCGGCCATCACCAACGCGAAGATCGATGACGCGACCATAACCGGAGCAAAGCTCGCCAACAGCACGATCACCGATGCGAAAATTCAGAATGGCACCATCCAGAACGCATCGCTTGCTAATGTCACGATCGAGAGCGGAAAGATCGCGGCAAGCGCCGTCACAGCAGAAGATGACGACACCGCCAGCGGTAGTCTCGGCTCCTGGGCGAACAACACCTGGACGACCGTCGCCAGTTTCACGCTGAATTCGTTGAACGGACACGCCTTTAAGCTGTTCTACGATGCGACCATTTCCGGGACGATCTCGGGTGACTCGGGATCAAACTCTCATTCGATAGGCATCCGCCTCACCGTCGGCGGGACCGTCATCAAATCCAATACGGCAAGCCGCATCGGCAACGGGGCTCTCTCGTTGGCTATCGACCGGGCGGTTATTGTTCCGCGTTCGGCCGGGAACCACACCGTCGCGATCCAAATGCAGCAGAGCACCATCTTCGGCCTCAGCGGCTCATGGAGCGCTGAAGTCTTCGGCGAATGCAATAAGGTTTAAGCCGCAATGGCCAATCCAAACATCTACGCCACCGGCACCGTGTCGGTGACCGCCGGAGGTACGTCCGTCACCGGCACCGACACGGGTTGGCTAACGTTCGGCGTTGCGGGCGGCACGCTTGTCATTGACGGCCTGAGCGTGCCCATTGCTTCGGTCGACAGTGAAACGTCGCTGACGCTGGAGTTTGACTGGCCCGGCTCCACGGTAACCGATGGTGTTTATTCCATCGGTCTCGTCGGATCGGAAGCCTCGTCGCTGATCCAGTTCAACACGAAGCTGACGAACCTCATCACCGATATCCGCACCGGCACCTATGCCGACATCTTCTCGGGTCATTCGTGGGGATCCCTTGCCGAGCGCGACGACTTCGACACGCGCGAAAGAGGCTTTGCCTATCTGGATGTCATGACCGATCCGTTCGGGCTCTATGTCCGGTCCAGTGACACGCCGGGCGAGTGGGAAGGTCCGAACTCATTCGGGCAAGGCCCGCAGGGTGAGACAGGACCGGAAGGTCCGCAGGGGGATACCGGCGCGACTGGACCTGCAGGTGCAGACGGTTCCGACCCCGGCATCCTGTTCAACTTCGATACGGCAACGGCAGACGCCGACCCTGGCTCGGGGGATCTGAGAGCCAACAATGCCAGCCTGACATCGGCAACCGTGCTCTATGTCTCGAAGACCAGTCGTGGTGGCTCAAACGTCGCAACGTGGCTGGCGACGCTCGACGACAGCACCAACACGACGGTGAAGGGGATCATCACCCTCGCCGACCCGGCAAGCGAAGCGCAGGTCGTTTACAACCTCACCGCGCTGACCGATTCCACGAACTACGTGAAGCTCACGGTTACGGCTGGTGCGGGCGCAACCTCGTTCGCCAATGCTCTGCCTATCAGCTTCCAGTTCAGCCGCGCCGGCGACAAGGGCGCTGATGGTGCCGGCACTGGCGATGTGGTTGGGCCGGGCTCCGCAACCGACAACGCCGTTGCTCGCTTCGACGCGACCACGGGAAAACTGATCCAGAATTCAACGGTCACAATCAGCGATACGGGGCTTGTGGCAGGTGCCAGCAACCTACCGCGTTCTGACACATCTAATGGGTTTACCGCCGCGCAGCAGGCGCAGCTTCGCGCGAACACATCTGCCGCGCTCAAGGGTCAGATCTTTGGTCTAACCCTCTCCAACAATACGACCGACGCAACCAACGACATCGACATTGCAGCCGGAGAGGCGGCGAGCACGGAATCCGATCCGGTTCTTATGGTGTTGGCGTCGACGCTCACGAAGCGTCTCGATACCGCGTGGGCGGTCGGCTCAGGCAACGGAGGGCGCGACACGGGCTCCATCGCCAATGGTACATGGCACGTCTGGCTGATCCAGCGGTCCGATACGGGCGTCGTAGATGCGTTGTTTTCGCTGTCGGCAACGTCGCCAACGATGCCCACGAACTACGACCGCAAGCGGCGCGTCGGTTCTGTCATCAGGATGAGCTCGGCGTTGGTTGCATTCAAGCAACTCGGGGATGACTTCCGGCTCTCCGTGCCGGCTCAAGACGCGAACGCCGTCGTCAATCCCGGCACGTCGGCTGTTCTCCTTGCGCTCAGTGTTCCGGGTGGCATCCAGGTGGAAGCCGGCATCACCTTCACTTACGCCGACACATCCGCAGTAGGTGGCACCGCTATTCTCGTGACGTCCCCCGATCAGGCCAACACGGCCCCTGACTTCGCTGCAAGATACGGGCAGGTGCTCGGCTCTCAGGCGCAAGCCGGTGCAACCCAAGAGCTGAGGGTGAGGACAGACACCTCTCAGCAGATGCGCTATCGGCTCAGCCAGTCGACCGCGGACCATTTCATCTATGTGGTCACCCATGGCTGGACGGACACGCGCGGGAGAAACGCGTAATGCCATATCTCAGTCGCGACGGGCAGGGGAGCATCTCTGGCATTTTCAGCCAACCGCAGCCTGGCTACGCTGAAGAGCTTGTTGATACCGCCGCTCCACCGCTGCGCCGTTCTGATTTCGAAGCCGCCATTGAGCAGCATCTCGACAATGTGGCGCGGCAGCGTGGATATCACTCTCCGGCGAGCGTCTAGCCGGCTTAAAGCCAGCGGTCGATCAATTTCCTCGCGCCAACAAGCCGGGCCGCGTTGATCAGTATGCCGCGCGAAAGAACGACAAGAAAGTAGACCAGTAACAAGACGGGCCAGACGACTGCCAGCACTGCGCGTGTCGCACTATCGGCGGTGGGCCGGAGCAGCGAACGGGCGCTCGTCGGGCAGCCGATCCAGTGCCAGACGCCGAGCAGATACATCGTCAGTAACGCGGCCCAGCAGATCATAGTTCTTTCCTTTAGTCGGGCAATCCGCCTTCAGGCGTACTCGCCTCTGGCGGGTCTTTCATATCTTTCCAGCGCGACCACTGCGTTTGCCTGCAATCCTCCGGTGAAGGCAGAGAACATTGGTATGCCGCATATGACAGCCCGGCCGGCAGAGGGCCGGCATAGCCGGGGTCGCGCGGCAAGCCAGAATACGAACAGCCCGAGAGCACCAGGAACAGCAGGACGTACCGCATCACTTCGGTCCGCCCGGAGCATCAGGATCATCGACACCGGTGATGCGGTCTTGCCGCCGTGTATCGCGTGCGCAGCCGCCGGCGAGCGTCTCCTTACAATCTGGCGGTATGCCGGCCGCGACTGGATCGGGCGCAACGCGATACTCCGTCCAACCGACATCGCCTGCGCATCCAGTGAGCGCAAGTAAACCGACAACAGCCAAAGAAATTCGCGGCATTCCGTAAGTTCCTCCGCCTCGAGCGGGGAAGAAATACCGAAAATTCACATCGAAAACAACCATCCGGCTTGACCCGGAGGAAGGAGAAACTATGGCATGGCGTCTCGCCAAGTCGCTCACAGTGCTGCGCGACCAGATCAACCAGCTTTCGCCGAACCGCTCCAAGGTGTCTGATGGCACCATCGGCGATCCGGCGCACTCGAAGCGCAAGTCCGATCACAACCCGAACGGGGCAGGGGTCGTCACCGCGCTCGACCTCACCAACGACCCTGCGCACGGCATTGTCAGCAATGACTTGGCGCTGGCGCTCGTCGCGTCGAGGGATACGCGCATCGACTACATCATTTCGAACGGCAAAATTTACAGCTCGAGCGTGCAGCCGTGGAAGGCGCGAGCCTACAAAGGCTCGAACCCGCACAACAAGCACGTCCATATTTCGGTGAAGGATCACCTCGCCGACGACGGCGCCAAATGGGACCTGTCCGGTCTGTCGGTGGCGAAGAAGGATGCTGCCAAGCCGGTGAAGGAGCCGGAAAACCCTGTGCTGTCGCTCGGCGCCAAGGGACCGTCCGTCGAGCGGTTGCAGAAAGCACTTTCGGCCGCCGGCGCGAAGATCACCGCGGACTCCGACTTCGGTCCCAAGACGAAGGCTGCGGTCATCGCATTCCAGAAGAAGAACGGGCTTACCGCCGATGGCGTGGTCGGCCCGTACACCTGGGACGCGCTTCTCGCGTAGCCCGGCCGCACACCACCTAACCCCTCACCGCCTCTCAGCGGCCATCTGTGGCCGGCTGTGGGCATGTTCTGAAAGGAGCCTCGAAATGGCAAAGATCGATATCGGCAAAGTCGTTGGCGGCGTTGTTGAGAACGTCGTCACACAGGCGCTCACTAAGGAAGCCGAGAAGCCGTCGAACGACCTGAAGGCGAAGGACATTGCCAAGGTCGCGCCGCCCGTCGCTGAGAAGATCGAGCAGGCGGTGAAGAAGCAGGTACAGCCGGTTATCGACCATCTGACCAATCAGGAGCCATGGTATCGGTCGCGGGTGATCGTGGGCCTTGCGGTTTCGCTGATCCTGAAGGCTGCCGCTGCGGCTGGCGTCGCCACTGACCAGCTCGACCCGGATAGCACGACCACGGCCGTCATCGCGCTCATCTCGGCCTTGGCTGACGTTTACGCGCTTTACGGTCGCACCATCGCCAGCAAGCCCATCGGCCAGTAACCACGCGCACCGCGCAGCATAAGCGCGGGCGCTCCACATCCGTTGCGCGAAGGAGGGGTCCATTCGCAAGCGACAAAGGCAACACAATGGACGAGCAAAACGGAAAGCGGCAGTTGCCTCAGCGATGGGCCGAACTGGACAGGCGAACCATCGAATGGATCGCGCGGCTCAATGAGGCCGAGCGGCAGCGGCTGATCGATGTCAGTCATCTCGAGGCTTACCAGTTGGAGCGGCTGGAAGACCTGCTGTCGTTACCCGAGGACAAATGGCAGGCCGGGTTCAAGGTGGTTACGCGCTCGGTCTGGTTTGCCGCGGTCATTCGCAAGGTGCCGGTGTTCATCGTCGGTCTGGCAGCGTTCCTCGTCGCGGTCGACCAGATCTGGAAATACGTCTCGCCCTATCTGCTGAGGTCGTTCAAATGAACCATGCGACGAGCTTTCTGCGCTTTCACTGGCTGTCGGCCCTGATCGCTTCGCCGTTTGCCATCCTATTGTGGTGGCTGGTCACAGCCATGATCGACCGGCAGCCGCCGATCATCTACGAGGGCGTCAGGCCGATCACCGCCAGCGTAGCGCAGGGCGCGTCGATCGAACTCGAATTCCGGGTGTTCCGCCTTCGCATCTGCGAGGCCACGGCCAAGCGCTGGCTCTACGACTCCGCCGGGCAGAAGCATGCCATTCCGAGCTATACGGTGGGGCCGGCACAGTTGGCAGGCCTTGTCACCTACCGGCGCAGCATCACCATTCCTGAGGCAGCGGCGCTTGGGCAGGCCACCTATCAGGTGGAGCTCTCCTACATCTGCAACCTGATCCATCGGCTTGGATGGCCCATTCTTGTGACGTCGCCGCCGATCCGCTTCGAGGTGACGCCTCGCCCGATCATCATCCTGCCGCCGCTACTGTCGGCGCCTAACGATGATGACGGCTGACCGATCGCCCGCGGTTCCTCCTCCCCCGCTGGTGGTAACGGCCCCGCTGGTCCTTCGGGATCGGCGGGGCCTTTCTGCGTTTCAGGCTGTCACTCTTCGTCTCCGAAGGCCTTTGCCAGCTTCGACGTGCCGATCCGCCCCGACTTTTCCTTCGGCATCGGATGCACTTCGAGGATGTCGTCATCGTCCGCCTTGATGGTTTTCTTCGTTCCATCCGGGAAAGCGACCGTGACGCCTTCCTTGCCAACGCGCGTGATGCTCAAGCGGTAGTCCACCCATCCGCCGACTTCGAACTTGCTCTTTGCCATATCGCTATTCTAGCGTGGCAGGATGAACCAGCAAGACATAGCCAAGCGCATCTTCAACACCGCAAAACAGGGAAAGGTCGTCCAGCTAAAACCGGAGACGGCAAAACAGGTCGCGCTCTGGCTGATGGAAAGCATGGAGCCGCAATTCCTGGATCGGCACGCGAACATAGACCTGTATGCCGAAGGAAGCTGCGTCTATCGCATGAAGCGAGACGGGTCAGGCATAATGGACCTCGCGGCTTGGGCAACAAATGCTACAGTGGCACGGGCGGCCTTCAACGAGCTACACCGGACCTACCCCAACGATCATTTCGTCCAGCGCCGGAAAGCTCACGTCGAAGCGGATACGAAAGAGCCGCCGGGGAACGCTTACGCTAAGACGAAGGGCGTGTGAGTGCCCTATGCCAGGGAGAGGGTTTGGCCGGGGAAGATCGTCGTGCTCTTGAGGCCATTCAGGGATAGGGTTCCTTGGTGGGGTTAGGCTGCTTCGAGCGCATCACGCGGAAGCTCGAAGAACGGTGTCTCACCGCGCTCGCGCGTAACTGCCTTGCCCGCACGGATGCAGCCGTAGGTAACGCCCGAATAGTCGAAGACGCGGGTGCCTTCAGCAACAGCCTCGTCCAGCCAAGGGCATTCTTCCTTCGTCACCGCGCGGCTAACGCGGTATTCCTTCTCGGTGTCCATTCCTCGTCTCCTTCGGGTCAGGGTGCTAGGCGGCGGTCGCAACGCGCCGGCAGTTCTTGCAGGCATTACCAAGAGGAACGTTGATGGTCATCCGGTAGAAGCCCCGGAAGCGGGGCGTGCAGCAGAGCGGCGCGCTGAGATGCCCGATGCGAATAACCTCGCCCCGGTATTCCTCGCCCGGCTCGCAGACGATGTGAAGCTTCATGCCTTTATCGATCTGCGCGTACGTCATCTTCCTTCTCCTTCAGGGTGACTATCTGTGAACGGGTGGGGGGCTAAGCGGCATCAAACAAGGTCTGTTGCGGATTCAACTCGGCATTGAGAACTCGCCCGCGCGCGATGCCGCAGTAGTCGGCGTCAAGCTCCATGCCGATAAAGCGCCGACCTAGCCTTATGGCGGCAACCCCTGTCGTGCCGCTCCCCATGGTCACGTCGAGAACCAGATCGCCCGGATTCGTGTAGGTGCGGATGAAATACTCCATCAGTGGCACCGGCTTTTGCGTCGGGTGCACCACGTGGGTCGGGGAAACGACCGGGAAAGGAAGGATCGTCTTCGGGTATTTCCGCGTCGTTGCCTCTTCGACCACCTCGTACTGCTTGCCGTAGTTGCCTGAGTGGCTTTTGACGCGCGGCTTCGTGCCGACATGGTTCGGAGCGCCTGTCAGAAATTGCGGATTGTAGGTGGGTTGAGCGCGGTAGAAAACGCATATGTCCTCATGCTCGCGCATTGGCTGCTTCTTCGCGTTCATGTGGCCGGTCGGACGGCTCTTCTGCCATACCCAGCTATATTTAAACGCCTGCAGCTGCGATGCCACGAGAACGCTTGTGAAGGGCTGCGCTGCAGTCAAGGCCACAACACCGTTCGGCTGCAGCGCCCGCCAGAGAAGCGGCCACAATTTATCGAGGGGAATGATGCTATCCCACGGGTTTTGTGTAGTGCCGTAGGGCAGGTCGGCGAGCACTAGCGATACGCTTGCCGGCGTCACTTGCGAAAGCAGGTCGAGGCAGTCACCATTCAGCAGGACAGGTTCATCGAACCTGCCGGGCACTACGCAAATTTCGCTGGAAGCCTTGGACCGAATGGTGGGCGTGACAGGGATTGAACCTGTGACCCCTACGATGTCAACGTAGTGCTCTCCCGCTGAGCTACACGCCCATCCGAAGCCGCGCATACATCATGAACGACCGTGAAGGTCAATAGCGGCAATTCGGCGCCTGTTTTGCCTGGTTTTCGGGCGATCAGGCCGCCTGCAGCATCTTCTCGACCTCGTTCACGAGGTCGCGCAGATGGAAGGGTTTCGACAGGACCTTGGCGTCCTTCGGGGCCTTCGAATCGGGGTTCAAGGCAACCGCGGCGAAGCCGGTGATGAACATCACCTTGAGGTCCGGGTCGATCTCGGTCGCGCGGCGTGCCAGCTCGATGCCGTCCATCTCGGGCATGACGATGTCGGTGAGCAGCAGCGAGAACGGCTCTTCGCGAAGCCGCTCATAGGCGCTGGCGCCGTTGTCGAAATCGGTGACGTCATAGCCGGCACGCTCGAGCGCCTTGACCAGGAAGCGCCGCATATCCTCGTCGTCTTCCGCCAGCAGAATTCGCGCCATTCTTCCCGTCCGAAATCGTCTTACAGGACGTCCTGCGAGGACCGTCCTGTTAACCATGCGCCTGTATATGAATCCTGAGCGGTAAAGATCAAGTGAACGGGCATGGAATCGAGCCCAAACAAGGGCTTGGTTCACGTATCGGAAGGCTGGACATGGACATCGTTGAGTGGCACGGTCCGCTTATGGGCGATAACTATTCCATCCGCGAGTGCGGGAGATGACGGCAGCGGACGATTTTGCCACCGTCCAGCCGTTCGAGATAAGATCGTCCGGCGCCCAAAGCGTCCCCTTCATTTTCAACTCGCCGCACAGCGGCCGCTATTATCCCGAGCGCTTCCTTGGCATGGCCAAGCTCGATGCGAGCATGATCCGCCGCTCGGAGGATTCTTTCGTCGATGAGCTGTTCGGCGGCGCCTTGTCTTTCGGGGCGCCGATCCTCGCGGCCAATTTTCCGCGCGCCTATCTCGATGTGAATCGCGAGCCGTGGGAACTCGACCCGCGCATGTTCTGCGATCCGGTGCCTTCCTTCGCCAATATCCGCTCGGCGCGTGTTGCCGGCGGCCTGGGCACCGTGCCGAAACTGGTTGGCGACGGCATGGACATCTATCCCGGCCGCTTGCCCCTTTCGGAAGCGCTCTCGCGCATTGAGACGATCTACAAACCCTACCACGACACGCTGAAGAAACTCGTCACGCGCACGCATGCCGCCTTCGGCTACGCGGTGCTGATCGACTGCCATTCCATGCCGGCAAGCATTCGTATCGGCGATAGCGGCGTGCGGCCCGACTTCATCGTCGGCGACCGGTTCGGCGCATCCGCCTCGCCCATCCTCACCGAGCACGCGATCGGCCTCCTGATCTCGATGGGCTACACGGTGGCGCACAACAAGCCTTACGCTGGCGGCTTCATCACGGAGCATTATGGCCGGCCGCCGAGGCGGCTGCATGCGCTGCAGATCGAGGTCAATCGCGGGCTCTACATGAACGAGCGCACCTTCCAGAAGTCGGCGGGCTTCGAAGCGCTGGCCGATGATCTGGCGCGTTTCGCCTGCGACCTGATGTCGGTTCCGGATTATCACTTCACGGAACTGCCGCTCGCGGCCGAATAGCGTCGCGCCGGCACGTCTCGCGGCTCTGCCGGAAAAAAAGACCGCATCGTTCGCACGACGCGGTCGAAGTCTAGGGAGGAAACGCCCAAGGAGGGCATGGACGAGCGAACCCGTCCGTGATTGAATCTATTGTGCGATGCACAAATGTCAAGCCAATTCATGAGTTGTTAAGTCCGATTTGTGTGACAAATGGGCGCGCTGGGCCGCTGCCGAAATTTTGAGCACACCGCAGGAGATGGAATGCGCGTCACAGCGGAGTTCATGCGCCGCATCGCGGCGGCCGCGGCGGCGGAGACCTTGCCGCGATTTCGCAGCGAGGGTGCCGTCACGAACAAGCTTTCCGCCGGGTTCGATCCGGTGACGGAAGCCGATCGGGAAGCCGAGCGCGCGATCCGCGCAGTGATCAATGCGGAGTTTCCCGATCACGGCATTCTCGGCGAAGAGCATGGGGTCGAAAAGGCGGACAGCCGTCACCAATGGGTCATCGACCCGATCGACGGGACGCGCGCCTTCATCTCGGGGCTGCCGGTCTGGGGCACGCTGGTCGGGCTGACGGTCGATGGCGATGCGGTCGCCGGGCTGATGTCGCAACCCTTCACGGGTGAGCTCTTTTTCGCCACCGAGGAGGGTGCGTTCTACGAAGGGCCGGGGGGCCCTCGCAGGCTGAAAACGCGGCCAACCAAAGCGCTTGCCGATGCAACGCTTTTCACCACGACGCCCGCGCTCTTTCGCGGTGCGCAGCGCGCGATCTACGACAAGCTCGAAGCCTGTGTCCGGCTGCCGCGTTACGGCACGGACTGCTATGCTTTTGCCATGGTTGCCGCCGGCCACGCCGACATCGTCACCGATCCGGGCCTGCAGCCTTATGACATTGTCGGGCTGATCCCTGTCATCGAGCGCGCCGGCGGCGTGGTGACGACATTCGACGGCAAGCCAGCGGAGAAGGGCGGCGATGTGCTAGCCGCTGCCACGCCGGAGCTTCACGCGGCGGCGATGGACGTTCTCAACGGCTGAGGATCAAACCGCGTCCGGGTCCGTGCCCGGGATGAACACGTCGAAGGCGGCGAGAATCTGCTCGCGGAAAATGT
>Ga0335075_10013841_pt1 | contig 12135 bp, 13 predicted proteins | sample Lox_Sample_24_FD_206723 | JGI IMG/M metagenome (GOLD analysis project Ga0335075, IMG submission 206723) | Soil microbial communities from Loxahatchee National Wildlife Refuge, Florida, United States - Lox_Sample_2.4 | ecosystem: Environmental > Terrestrial > Soil > Wetlands | place: USA... | reverse complement strand
GCCCGGCGGCCGGTGAGCGAAAAGCCGTCATCCCAAGCGGCGGTGTGGAGAATGCGTCCGTCGAAAGTGTCGATACCGGCAATATCCGGGATCTTTGCCTGGCACAGAAAGCCGGTTGCGACGATCAGAAACTGCGCGCTCAGCGTCTCACCGCCGGCAATGGCAACCCGCCAGGCCTGGGCATCGTCGTCCCACCGGGCGCCTTCAACGGTGGTGTTGAACCGCATGAAGCGGCGCACGTTGTACTTATCGGCCACATGCTCGGCGTAGCGCTTCAGTTCGGCGCCGGGCGCATACAGCCGCGACCAGTGCGGGTTCGGCTCGAACCAGTAGGAAAAGGTGGGTGACGGTTGGTCGACAGCAAGACCCGGATAGTGGTTAACATGCCACGTTCCGCCCAGGTCGTCCTCGCGATCGACGATCAGGATGTTGTCATAGCCCAGGCGGCTGAGCTGGATAGCTGCACCGATTCCGCCGAAACCGGCCCCGACGATAATCACGTCGAACTGCTGCTCACCCATAAGCACTAGACGGTACCTTCCGTCTAACCGCGATGAACGGCTCTCAGCCAATTGAGCATGGATGCCGGCGTCCTCTTCTCAATGTCCGGGGAGGACCCGCTGCCGCAGGTTTGGCCGGGCCAACTGGCCGGACGCAACAATTGAATAACCGCCCAAACGTTCGCTCGGCTGCGAGTGCTCTGCACGGGTCAAACCTAATTACCTCGAAGGACTCGACGATGCGTCGCGCACCTCGTCGTTGCTACCCGCAGACACCATCGCCGCGAAGCTGACCGCCGTTCCCGCATACGACGTTCGCCAAGTCTGGTCACAAGTTGGCTGCTTCAGGGCACACACACGCATCTAGATGGTCACAAGAAAGATTAAGGCCATCTTGAGCTAGATCCTTAGGCTTTCACCACGGTAGACTCCGGAACCATCTGTGCCCAGGACGCACATGTGCTTAACCCGCGCACGGATGCAACGCCCAGGGGAGGAGTCCGGATGCCGGTTGTGCTCGGCAATATCTGCTGGCTGCTGGTTACCGTACTGCTGGTCAACCTGCTGCTGGCCTCGATCCGCATGGTCAAGCGGTGGAAACGCAATATGGACGTCAGCGACGACGCCGAATACGTTGCAGCCCTCGCGACCCTGTCCGAGGGTTCCGTGCGCCGTCACTTCAATCCCTACACCGACATCGACTGGGACGCGCCGGAGTTCTCCATCACCAAGAACGACCCACGCTGGGTGCTCTCTGCGACCGACCCACTGGGACGGCATCCGTGGTACCGGGCGCAACCGCTGGAGAAGCAGATCGCGATCGGAATGTGGCATCAGGCCAACGCCGCGAAGGTTTCTCTACAACTCGAGAGCATCCTGATCCGCGGTCTGATGCACTACACCTTCTGGGTGCCCAACGGATCACCCGAGTACCGGTATTGCACGCACGAATCCATCGAAGAGTGCAACCACGCCATGATGTTTCAGGAGCTGGTGAACCGCATCGGGGTGAATGTTCCGGGCATGCCGCGGTGGCTGCGGTGGATATCACCGGCGATCCCGTTGTACGCCGGCCCGCTGCCGGGCACCTTCTTCTTCGGAGTCTTGGCGGGTGAGCTGCCGATCCACCACATGCAGAAGAACATGTTGCGGGAGGACACCTCGCTGCACCCGCTGCTGGAGAAGGTGATGGCGATCCACATCGCTGAGGAGTCCCGCCACATCTCCTTTGCCGACCAATTCCTCAGCAAGCGTGTCCCGCGGATGGTACGGCGGAGTCGCTTCGCGCTATCGCTGTACGTGCCGATCGCCATGCGGGTGCTGTGCCAGGCGATCGTCGTACCATCGCACAGCTTCTTCAAGGAGTTCGGCATCCCGCGTTCGGTGCGCAAGGAATTGTTCTTCGATGCGCCCGATTCGCGCCAGGCACTCCGCGATATGTACGGGGATGTGCGGATGCTGTGCGACGACATTGGATTGATGAATCCCGTCGCGATGTTGGTGTGGCGCATCTGCAAAATCAACGGACAACTGTCGCGATATCGCGGCGAGCCACAGCGCGCACAGCTGCCGAGCGCGGTCAGCGCCGCCTAAATCCCCTGCCACACAACGCAATCAGGTATCATGTGGGAACGCCTTCTCGCCCGGGCACAGCTACCGCCCGTTAATCCCGTTTTAATCGTTGCGTGATGTAAGGAAACGGAAGACGGCGATTCCGGTTGTCCGGACGCTCCGCCGTAAAACCGGGACGCCACAACGGCTGTCTGCCATACTGCCAGGATGGTTCGCACCCCCATTAAATCTGAAACTGTGGACAAAATCGGCGTTGGCCTGATCTACCGCATAGGGTCCACCGCCACCTACAAGAAGATCTTCGGCAAGTACTGGTACCCACTGATGACCCGTCGCCTCGGGCGGAAGGAGGATGTCGTCTTCCTCAACTGGGGCTATGAGGAGGACCCGCCGATGGGTCTACCGCTGGACGAGTCCGACGAACCGAACCGGTTCAGCATCCAGCTCTACCACCAGACCGCCACTCAGGTTGATCTCAGCGGCAAAAAGGTGCTGGAAGTCAGTTGTGGCCATGGTGGCGGAGCCTCATACCTGGCGCGAACGTTGCAGCCCGCTTCCTACACGGGGCTGGACTTCAACGCGGACGGCATCGCCTTCTGCCAAAAGAGACACAAGCTGCCGGGTCTCGATTTCGTACACGGCGACGCCGAGAACCTGCCCTTCCCCGATGAATCTTTTGACGCGGTGGTCAATGTCGAGGCGTCGCACATCTACCCGCACTTCGAGCGTTTCCTGGCCGAAGTGACACGGGTGCTCCGCCCTGGCGGGCATTTCCTCTACGCCGATTTCCGCAACCGCGACGGCTTCCCAGCCTGGGAGGCAGCGCTCGACCAATCCGGGATGCGGCAGGTTTCCGAGCGGGTCATCAACGAGCAAGTTGTGCGCGGCCTGCGCAACAACTCGCCACGGTCAACGGAGCTGATCAATCGCTACATGCCGGCGTTTGGGCGTCGCTTTGCGCGCGAGTTCGCCGTTGTGGACGGCTCGTTGTTCTATCGCGACCTGGAACGCGGCGAAATCGACTACCGCACCTACTGCTTCACCAAGGATTGAGGAGGAGCGGGACTACAGCCCGTGCTCGCCGAGCCAGGTGTGGATCCGTTCAGCGACCGCAGCCCACCCAGGCTCCAGCATCATGTTATGGCCCATGTTGGGGAAGAATTCTGCGTCGGTGCGATATGCGCGGGCCGTCGCGCGTACTTCTTTTCGGGTGTGCGCGCCATCGTCGTCGGCCCCTAGGACCAGTAGTGGGGTGCGCACGCGTTTAGGCCGGGGCAGTTTGAGCACGAGGCAGTCGATACCGATTCGTGTGCTCTCTTCTTGCAGCCGCATAGCGTAATCCAACACTTGGGTGTCGGGCGTCTCCGCGCAGAAGAATCTCTCCCGCGCGAGTTGCGGAGTGCTGATATATGGCAACGCCTTACCGGTGATTGACATCTTCGTGAAATGCCAGGGGTGCCGTCTGATCCAGCGCAGGCCGGATCCCAGATTTCCTTGCGGAGGCATGGACGCCATCAACACACCCGCGGGAGCGTCGTGCGATTCAAGATACTTCTGCACGATGAAACCGCCCATGGAGTGACCGATCACTATCGGTCTGCCGGGCAGACTGTCGGCAGCCAAGCGGACATCCTCGACATAGTCGGCAAGCGAACAGACCCGCAGCGGCCTATCCGTCGGGCTGCCTCCATGGCCGCGAAGGCTTACCGCCACAGCGCGATAGCCCTTGTCGGCGAAGAAGCTCAGGAAATGCTCATCCCAGCACCATGCTGCGTGCCAGGCCCCGTGGACGAAGAGCAGCGGGACGGGGTGGACCTCACTGACGCACCCCTTATCGATCACCTCAAGCATGTGACACACGGCTGGGGGCGACCGCGAAGCTTAGGCAAATTGCACTCCCCCCTTTGGGTGCGGGTTCTTCTCTGCAGCGATCGCAACATATCACGCGGCTATACCTGGCTCGACAATGCGATCCGCAGGATTTATCAGCACTGCCCACCCCGTTTTGAGATCGTCCCTCTCGAGGGGCCACCACTGTCGACGGTCAGTTGGTTCTCCCCAAGGACGGCCAGTTATTCTCCCGGTTGCGGTCAGCTGGGACTCCCCAATCGCGGCCACATAATTCCCCGCTTCTGGCAAGCGCCTATTTTCGCGGGCCTCAGAGGTTGTGGAGCCGCTGTACTACCGGGTGGTTCGGTTCCGAGGTGGAGCTTCTCGGTGAGGCGCCGTGAAAGAGTTCGGTGTGCGCAGTCCAGCGTCTGATGAAAACCACCACGCGTTAAAGCATTTTGGTAGCGGGTACGGGGTTCCGCCGCGCAGCTGCGTATCGCCGGGTGTTGTGCTTGATCGCGACTTATCGGTGGCGGCGGACCGGGCCGGCCCGCAACGGTGGCGGCGCGACGCGGATTATGTGGGTGTTGTGGCGGTGATGGGTGATCGGGATTTGGACTGGGCCTGCGGGAGGATGGTCAGCTGGTGTCGGCCCGGCGGGGCTGTGCGGTTGTGCGTCGGGGGTCTCGGCTATGAGGCGATCGTAGGCGGCGCGGCGGGCGGGGTCGCGCAGCAGGGCGTAGGCGGCGAGTACCTGGCGTAGGTGGTCGTCGGCGGTGTGCGCTGATTGTGCGGGGCGTGTGTCGGGGTGGTGGGCGCGCAGGTGGGTGCGGTAGGCGTGGGTGATTTCGGCTTGTGTTGCGGTTGGCGGCACGCCTAACACCCGGTAGGGGTCGGGGTTCATCCGCACCATCGCTGGTCACCTCCGGACTGAGGTGCAGTGACTCCCGGGCCCGCGCGGGGCCAACCGGGAATCACCGCTGCGGGATGGTCTATGTGGCGTCTGCGCTGTGCTCTGGCGGTCAGGGCCGTGCCGTGCTGGTGAGGATTGCCTGATGCCGCGGGAAGGAACGCCCGGGTGATCGCCAAGATGGTGAGGGATTCACCGGCGGGTCACCCGGGCGCTGCAACGACGTCGCGCACGGCCCAATTGCGTGGTGCCACCACGAGTGGCGGTGCGCGCGCAGCCACTCTGGGATGCTGCGTCGGGCGCCATCATCCGACATAGCTGATCACTGTGGGCGGTACGCGAGTCGCTGCCTGCTGGTTGTCACGCTCGGGACATCACCTCCCTTGTCCGACAGTGCCTTTCAGGGCCGCGGCCGCTGTTACGGAGGAGAACGCTGGGTAGCCCAGATCTTGCGTGCGGGCCAGCCGTGTGGGGGCCAGCGCCGTCGATCGGCGGGCAGCGGTCGGCCCGGTCGCTGGCGCAGGATGGTGACCGTGTTTCGGGGCGGGCCGGGCCGGGGCGCGGGCATCTCGGCGAACAGGTCGGCAATCTCACGCCAGAGGTCCGCTTCGTGCTGTAGGCGTATCCATTCGGCCTCCACGATCGCCGTCGCCTCATCGAGCAGAGCGGTTGCTGTCTGGGTGTCGGTTGCCATGTCACTCACCCCCTATGCGCGGATGCTGCGCCCCGGCCGGGCCGATAGTTAGGCGTTGATCGCAGTCTTCTCGTTGTCGCTGGTGATCTGGATGCGGCGGGGTTTGGCTTTCTCGGCGATCGGGATGGTCAGCCGCAAGACGCCGTCATGGTAGTTGGCGTCGATGTTGTCGGTGTCGAGGTTGTCGCCGAGGAATAGTTGGCGGCTGAATACCCCGCGGGGGCGTTCGGCCGCGAGCATTTCGCGGTTTTGGTCCAGACCGGGGCGTTCTGCGCGCACGGTCAGCACATTGCGCTCGACGTCGAGATCCAGCGAATCGGTTTTGACCCCGGGCAGGTCGAGATCGACGATGAACTGGTCGCCGTCGCGCCACGCGTCGATGGGCATTACCGCCGGGCGTGCCGCGGTGCCCAGTACCTGCTGGGTCAAGCGATCCAGGTCGCGAAACGGATCTGTACGCATCAACATCGTGTCTAACCTCCAACCCGATTGTCCCCACAGATCTGTGTGATCTGCCATAGCTTTCTTATAGCACCAGTGCTAGCTTGATGCAAGAGGAATTTTGCGGCGAATGGGAGGATGCCTGTGCCTGGCGATCCAGTGTCGCGGTCTTCGCGCGGTGTGTACGGCATCACGGTGGCCTCGGAGTTGAGCGGGTTTGATCCGCAGACCTTGCGGCTCTACGAGCGCCGCGGATTGCTCACTCCGGCGCGCACCGACGGTGGCACTCGCCGCTACAGCGACGACGATCTGGATCGCCTGGCCCGTATCAGCGAGCTCGTCGATGCCGGGGTCAACATCGCCGGAATCCTGCAAATCTTGAACTTGGAACGCCGCAACACCGAACTCGAGTCCGACAATAGCCAGCTCAAATGCGAAAACGCCAGACTGCAATCCACGGAGGGAGCCGATGATGATCAACTCTGAGGACCACCCGCTGGCCGCCGAGGTGCCCGTCGCCGATGCTGTCGAGCAACAACAACCTGACGCCCTCGACGTCGACGATGCGGGGCTCGACGCCGAGTACGTCGCCGACCGATTACAGATCGACGCCAACACCGTCGACGTGATTGACCAAGCCATCGCGGTGCCGTTGCCCGGCGACGAACGCGGCGGCGACATCGGCTGACCAGGTATTTGCGAATGAGGAAATATCTGTTCCATGTCATAGGTTATTTAACGCATTCGCAGGTAGATGGTGGGCAGGAGGTGAGTGCGAATGAACATCTCAGACCGGTCGCCCGACCCGCGCCGCGCCGGCGCGCGGGTGCTCGACACCGCTGAAGGCGTCCTCATCGCGCTGCGGGGCTGCACCCTCAACCAGGCGTTCGTCGAAATCGTGCAGACCGCAAAACGCCACAACGTCAGCACGCTGAGTCTGGCTGATGCGCTGGTGGCCATCGCCCAAACCCGGGCGTTCCAGACCGTCGATAGCGCTGACGCGGCGTTCGTCGCCGCCCGCGCCGCATGGGGCCACTTCTTCGACCAGGCCCCGCCCCGCCGCCCCGCGAGGGCACCGGGACAACGTTACGACGACGAGGACGAGAACGAGGCCGTATCTGGCGCCTAGAACATGCAGCCACATACACCGTGAAGATCGACGCCAACGGCAGGGCCTGCGCGGTATCGGTACCGACCACCCGATCGTGATGACCGTCATTGACCTTGGCGACCTGCCACGAAAACAGACGCGCTGCAGGCGGTTTCACCAGTTCCGAGTTGAATTGACAGAAACCGGGCCCGGTAGGGCCTGGTGGTTTCCGGGTGGCGTGTTGGCGAATCCAGGATTTCCATAATCACCCAACTTCGTTTCATAGCGGGCGAATCTGACCTCGCGACAACCTCGGCAGCCCCAACACGCCGGGGAAATATCTGGCCGATAGCCGGGTGTCTTAACGAGGTATGATCGCCGCCGCGAACCGATCGTCTACGCGCCATTACCAGTTGTTCGATTAACGCGCCCGACGGATCACAATGGACCGTTACAAGGAGCCGTAATTCGATGAAACCCAAGCCGGTCGCTCTGGTCACCGGAGCAACGAGCGGCATCGGTGCGGCCACCGCCTACCGGCTGCAGGCCCGCGATTATGTGGTGTTCGCGGCCGGCCGCAACGCACCGGCTCTCGATGCCCTGCGGTCGCGTGGCCTGCAGGCCCGCACCCTCGATGTCACCGATGAGGGCGCCGTGGACCGCCTTGTTGAAGAGATCCACACCGACTACGGCGCTGTCGACGTCCTGGTCAACAACGCCGGATTCGGGCTTTCCAGCCCGCTGGAGCAAGTGGCGTTGAGCGACCTGCGAAACATCTTCGAGACCAACGTCGTTGCGATGCTGCACCTTTCACAGGCCGTTTTACCCGGCATGCGCGCTCGTGGAGCCGGCACGATCGTCAACATGGGCAGCACCGCCGGCCGGTGGACCTCACCGGGTCCAGGCGCCTACCACATCAGCAAGTACGGCGTCACAGCCCTCTCGCAGGTGCTGCGGGCCGAGGTAATGCAGTTCGGTGTCCGCGTCGTGTTGATCGAACCAACCGGGGTGCGCAACACCGGCTTTGTCGAAGCCCAATTCCCGGCAAGCCGGCCGGCGTCCGAGGGCGATCCGTACGGCGAATTCAAGCGCCGCTATGCCGATACCGCGAGCGCGCTTGCCAAGAATGCGCTCTTGACGGTCGACGCCGACACCGTCGCCCGCGCGGTGATCCGGGCAGTCGAGGCCAAAAACCCCAAACCCCGCTACATCGTCGGAGCGTCCGGAAAGGCTTCCGTGCTCGCCCGACTGCTGCTCACCGACCGGATGTGGGACCGTGTCATGACCAAGGGCCTGAAGGTCTGAAATCACTACCGCCGCGCCGCAATAGGGTGCGATGGAGCTGACTCAACCTCCAGCCGTGCGTCGAGGGGTCCGGCGCGCCGGGTCGAGGCTTACAGATTAAACATCGATTGCAGAAGCATTTGTCCGAAGTCCACTAGCGTCATCGGGTCGAACAATCCCAGCGTGGTGCTGAGCTCGGACGAACCCGCCGCGGCGAACGAGGGGTCGAACAGTTTTATCAGGTCAGGCAGGATCAAGCTGGGATCTAAGCCCCCGTAGAGACCGCAGGATGTGTCTGTGCAAAGCGAGCCGACCGCGCTCGGGTCTGTCAGCCACGTGAGGTACTGGGGGTCGGTCAATATCCCGGCGTTGGTGAAAAGGGCCGGCAGTTCGGGATTAATTTTGGCCAGGTCCGCGTCGACCGTTGCCAGCTGTGTCGGGTTCAGGTTGAAAAACCCGGTCTGCAGCAGTGCTATGGAGTCCCACTCTTGGTCTGTCGTCGGACCGTTGGCCGTGCCGCCGGCAGCGGCGGTCAGCCACTCGTTGATCATCGGATTGTTATTACCGGGATCCAACAATTTCAGGAGGGTGGAGACGCTCAAAACGTCGTCGTTGCACGCCGCCGGGCAGACGGGGCTTCCCTCAACGAACGGATCGAAGTCGACGACTGCCCCCGCGAGCATGTTCTGCAGACCCTGGAAGAGCTCCGTGAAGGTGGGGATCTCGACGCCGGGGCCGGACGACACCGGAGCCGTGAGACTGGTCCAGAAATTCTCTAGCGGCTGGAGGGGGTCGTATTTGAAATCCAGCCCGGACCACGGCACGAGGTTGTCGGGGCCGGTGGTGCCACCCTCAAACGGGTTGGTGCCATCCACACCGCCAGTTCCGAAGCCGAAACCGGAATAAGCTACCCCGCTGGGGTCGCTTAGGGTCGGGAAGGTGTACCCGTGCAGCAGCTCCGAAATCGGCACGTGGAACCAGTTTTCGAACATCTGGCTGGCGCCGTCAGGGGCTTTCCCAAAGATCGACTGAATGAACCCGATGTCGCGGTCGATAGACGTGATGCCGGTGATGTCCTTCGGCGGGAGAATAGGCGCGCAGGTCTGTGCGTCACAGGATGCGCTAAACGGAAGCTCGGCCGCCAGCAGACCGTCCATTTCGTAGTTGAAGCCGCCGACACCGTCGAGCAGCGACGGGAACGGCGCTATCAGCCCATCGAGCGCCACGGTGTGCGTCGTGTCGCCGGGGTCGATACCCCAAATGTTCGTCGAACTTGGGACCCACCAGCTGCCGGTAAAGAACTCCGAAGCCCCAAACCCGTCCATGCCCTGGATCTCGTTGTACGGAATATTCAGAAAGTCTTCGAACAGGTTGATCGGAACATTGAGGATGGAGTCGGCGTCGACCAAGCGGGTCTGGATGCTGCGGATGGGGAGCTCGAATGACGGTGCCACGGTCGGCGTGACGGCAACGACGCTGGCAGCGGCCAGCACGGCGCTTGCCATGACGTACGGACGCGCGGCAGCAGGCATGGCGGCCCCCTCCTGTTCGATTTAGCTCAGTGGATGCTGAACCTACCCTAAGAGAATCTAAGATCGGCCGAAAACCGGAGAAAATTCACCGGAAGATTTTGTGTTCAGGCCCGAAATTAACTCGGTGTGCAATAAAGCGGCAAAAGCGTCCAGCGCCTTGGACGCAACCGGCTAGTTGCGCCCGCACGCGTACCAGGCCAGGCGCGGTTGCCGTGGGCATCGAGGTGCCTCACCTGCCCGGTCGGTTTGCGAGTCGTCGGTCCGCTCCAGAGGCGGAGTTCGGCGTGTCGATCATGCGTTGCTATGTCACAAAGTGGTTTCAGGCATGCTCGGTGATCCACATAGCGGTGAAGTGCTGAATTTCCGGGATCGTCCGGGCGAACTCACGCGCGATAAAGCTCTCGATCGTGCCGCCGACCAGTGGGACTTTGAATTCGACATTCCCAGCCAACGTCAGCCGCGAACCGCTTCCGGTGGGCGCGACCAATGCGGAGCCAGAGCCGGATCCCGGCGCTCCGGACACCGCGACGCTGATCTCCCCGCGGAGCTGACCGTCGATCGGTCGCCACGTCTCGGTGTGCCGGACTTTCACATCGCGGCGATAGAACTTGGCGACTATCCCGGGCAGCAGGTCGCGGCCCACGTCCTGTGCGGTGGCCACCCGCACGGTTTGGTCGTCGTCGATGATCAACGAGTCCAGCGTGGTGCTGCCGTTAAGGGTCGCCAGCCGGGCCAGCCAATAGTCCTCGCCGCTCAACGCCGCGTGAACCTGTTCGACGGTGGTGGGCGAGTCGACCGATACGTCGAACGAACGCGGCATGGTAAACCGAACCCCCTAATCAGGTGACCGTCATTGCGGCTGCGCGGATTCTTCGCCAGCTGTCGCCGTGCCGAACAACCGATCCGCGAGGGCGGCGGCGAAGGTCCGGGTCTGCTCCAGCTGTTCCGGTTGCACGTTGGTCGGCGGGATGCGTATACCCAGGTACCGGTCGCGGTATTCGCCCGACCCCAGGAAACTGGTCAACGACAGCATGGAGCGAAGCGGATCGCCGGGATAGGTGAAATGGATCTCGTCGATGTACTGACCGCCCTGCTGCTCGGCCAGCTCGCGCACCGCTGTGGAGTTTTCCCGCCAAAACTGGCGGCACACAACGAAGACAGCAAAGGGCTTGCCGGACAGCAGCTTTCGTGCTTCATCGGACTTCAGGAAGGAACGCATCGGCATACTCAGGGTCTGCCACCAGGTCGGCGAGCCGATGCAGATCAGGTCGTAGCCGCCGTTTCGCACGGTATCCGGTGTTCGGATCTCCCCGGTGGCGCCACGTTTCTGCGCGGGCAGCACACTGAGCATGTCGGGCCACACGCGTCGCATCGGGAAGCGCGAAAACCGCTCGGCGTACCGCTGATCGGTGAATTCGATCTCGGCCTCCTGCACCTCGCACCCTCGGTCGCGGAATACCTCCCCCGCGGCCTCCAGCACCTTGTGCGATTGACCGGTGTATGAGTAGTACAGCAGCAAAACCCGCGGCGACCTTTCGCCGCGCCCGCCATTGGTCGTATCCGGTTTATCCGTCATGGCACCTCCATCTTCGGATTCTGCGCACTGGGCTGTTCTGGTGGTGACCCGCTGCGCCCGGCTCCGCCGCGCTTGCGATCACACTGGTCTCTTCTGGCGGGTGACCCGCTGCGCCCGGCTCCGCCGCGCTTGCGATCACCACCGGGCTGTTCTGGCGGGTGACCCGCTGCGCCCGGCTCCGCCGCGCTTGCGATCACCACTAAGCTCTTCGCCGTGACCGACAAGGTTTCCGTCGACCTCAGCGGCCCCGCACAGACTATGCTGACGACCCTCTACTGCAAGGCGCTGGACGCCGACCGGGACCGGCCCATATTGGGCGACGGATTCGCCAAGCATGCTGTTGCCCGAATCGATTACGACTGGCGCCAACTCAAGGTTGCCGACCGCTGGACGCCGCTGGTGACGGTGCGAACCGCCCAGTTGGACATCTGGGCGTCGGAATTTCTGGCCGTTCACCGACGCGCCACCGTGGTCCATCTGGGCTGCGGGCTGGACAGCCGGGTGTTCCGGCTGGACCCCGGCCCAGGCGTGGAATGGTACGACGTTGACTACCCAGCCGTAATCGCGCTGCGGGAGAAAGTTTTTCCGACCCGCCCGCGATACCACCTGGTTGCCACTCCGGCGACCGATCCGTCCTGGCTCGACCACATTCCTGCCGACCGCCCGGTATTGCTGTTGGCCGAAGGCATCAGCATGTACCTGACCG
>Ga0335075_10013840_pt1 | contig 12136 bp, 11 predicted proteins | sample Lox_Sample_24_FD_206723 | JGI IMG/M metagenome (GOLD analysis project Ga0335075, IMG submission 206723) | Soil microbial communities from Loxahatchee National Wildlife Refuge, Florida, United States - Lox_Sample_2.4 | ecosystem: Environmental > Terrestrial > Soil > Wetlands | place: USA... | reverse complement strand
GCCGCCGGCTTCACCACCACGCACGAGGTGGGCGGGCTGATCGCGTTCCTGCGCGAGGCGATCGCCGCGCAGCTGCACCCCTCCTCCGACGGCAGCCCGGCGCCCACGCTCGCCTAGCGTCGCGGGCGGGGCACCGGGCAAGGAACCAGCGGAGAGGGCCACGTGAGCGACGGCGTGCTGCTGATCGACAAGCCCGCCGGCATCAGCTCCCACGACGCCGTGGCGGCGGTGCGCCGCGCGCTCGGCGGCGCGCGCACCGGGCACGCGGGCACGCTCGACCCCTTCGCCACCGGCCTCCTGATCGTGCTGGTGGGGCGCGCCACCAAGGCGCAGAGCCGGCTGATGGCGCTGCCCAAGCGCTACGAGACGGTGGCGCGGCTCGGCGCCCGCTCGAGCACCGGCGACCCCGAGGGCGAGATCACCGTGACCGGGCGCCTGCCGGCGCCCGAGCCCGTGCTGCCCACCGGCGCGGTGCGCCAGCGCCCGCCCGCGCACTCGGCCGTGAAGGTTGGCGGCGAGCGCGCCTACAAGCGCGCGCGCCGCGGCGAGCGCTTCGAGCTGCCCGAGCGCATCGTCGAGGTGCACAGCTTCCAGCAGCGCTGGCGCGAGCCCGATCCGCCCGACCCCGCGCACGCCGCGCTCGAGCGGCTGCCCCGCGCCGGCTATGCGATCGAATGCGGCTCCGGCACGTACGTGCGCTCGCTGATCGCCGACCTCGGCGACGCCTACTGCCTGGAGCTTCGGCGCACCGCGATCGGGCCCTTCGAGGTCGCCGACGCGGTCGCGCCGCCGGCGCGCGGCGCGCCGTGGGCGCAGCCGCCGCTGATCGAGCTCGAGCACGCCGTCGAGCTCGCCGCCGGCCATGCCGACGCTGGTCGCTCGCAATAGGCTGTGCGGCCGTGAAGGTCACTGCTCTGGGCGAGGTCGAGCGCGGGCGGGCGCGCAAGGTCGCGGTCGGCACCTTCGACGGCGTGCACCTCGCCCACCGCGAGGTCATCGACGGCTCCGACAGCGTGCTCACGTTCGAGCCGCACCCCGTGTCGGTGGTGGCTCCGCAGCACACCCCCAAGCTGCTCACCACGCTCGCGCGCAAGGCCGAGCTGATGGACTCGCTCGGCGTGCAGGAGCTGATCGTGATCCCCTTCGACCGCCAGTTCGCAAGCCGCTCCGCCGCCGAGTTCGTCGAGGACGTGCTCGTGGGCGCGCTCGGCGCACGCCAGGTGTCGGTGGGGGAGAACTTTCGCTTCGGCCACAAGGCCCAGGGCGACGCCGCCATGCTCGCCGGCGACGGCCGCTTCGAGGCGGCCGTGCACCCGCTGCTGGAACTCGACGGCGAGATCGTCTCCTCCAGCCGCATCCGCAGCCTGATCGCCGCCGGCGAGATCGTCGAGGCCAACCGCCTGCTCGGCGACCGCTTCCAGCTGCGCGGCGAGGTGGTGCACGGCGACGAGCGCGGGCGCGAGCTCGGCTTCCCCACCGCCAACCTCGTGCCCGACGAGGCGCTTGCCGGCCCGGGCCACGGCGTGTACGCGTGTCTCGCGCACGGCGAGGGCCTGCCCGCGAGCGCCGCCGCCGTCAGCATCGGCGTGCGCCCCACCTTCGTGACCGGCCGCGGCGAGCTGATCGAGGCCTACCTGCTGGACTTCGACGGCGACCTCTACGGCCGGCAGCTGCGCCTGGAGTTCCTCGAGCGCCTGCGCGGCGAGCGCCGTTTCGAGGACCCCGCCGCGCTGGTCGAGCAGATGCGCCTCGACGTGCGGCGCACGCGCGAGATCGCCGCCGGGCGGGCCTGAGGCGCGCAGGCGTCTGCTACGGTGCTGCGGCGATGAGCGCGATTACGAGCGAGCGCAAGCGGGAGATCGCCGCCAGGTTCGGCGCCGGCGAGCAGGACACCGGCAACACCAAGGTGCAGATCGCCCTGCTGACGGAGCGCATCAACCATCTCACCGAGCACCTGCGCGCGCAGCGCAAGGACCACCACTCCCGCCGGGGCCTGCTGATGCTGGTCGGGCGCCGCCGCCGCTTCCTCGACTACCTGCAGCGCACCGACCTCGAGGGATACCGGGCGCTCATCAAAGAGCTCGGCCTCAGGAAGTAGGACGGCCGTGGCGGTGCTCGCGCCCGGCACGCCCGCGCCCGCCTTCGCGCTGGCGCACGCCGACGGCGAGACGTTCACCGAGCTCGACCTGCAGGGGCGCACCAGCGTGCTCGTCTTCTATCCCTTCGCGTTCAGCCCCGTGTGCACCGACCAGCTGCAGCTGTATGAGGACGTGCGCCGCGAGCTCGAGGCGCGCGGCGACGCGCTGTACGGCGTCTCCTGCGACTCCACCTGGGCGCAGAGCGCCTTCAAGGACAAGCTCGGCGTGGGCTCCGAGCAGCTGTCGGACTTCGAGCCCAAGGGCGCCGCCTGCGCCGCCTTCGGCGTGCTGCACCCGAGCGGCTTCCCCCAGCGCGCGCTCGTGATCACCGGCCCGGACGGAGTCGTGCGCTGGAGCTACGAGGCGCGCTCGCCCGGCGAGCTGCCGCCGGTCGAGCTGCTGCGCGAGGGTCTCGCCGCGGCCGGCGCCGCCTGAGCGCCGCGGCCCTCCCGAGGGCCCGGCGCCGCCGCCGGCGCGGCTCGGAGCCGGCGCGCTCTCCGCTAAGCTCCGTGCGTTCGGGAAAGAGAAAAAGAGAATCGGACCGCCGACCGACGGGCGGGACAGGAAGGCAGTGAACATGAGCAGTGACTCCGTTACCCGGATCTCCGTGGAGATCGCCGGCAGCGAGATCTCGTTCGAGACCGGGAGGATGGCCAAGCAGGCCTCCGGCGCGGTGGTGGTTCGCCAGGGCGACACGATGGTGCTGTGCACCGCGGTCGCGGGCGGCATCCGCGACACCGACTTCATGCCCTTGACGGTGGACGTCGAGGAGCGCATGTACGCCGCCGGGAAAATCCCCGGCTCGTTCTTCAAGCGCGAGGGCCGGCCCGGCGAGAAGGGCACGCTGACCGCGCGCATGATCGACCGCCCGATCCGCCCGCTGTTCCCCAAGGACTGGCGCTACGACACCCAGCTGGTGGCGATCCCGCTGTCGATCGACCACGTGCACCCCTACGACATCCTCGCCATGAACGGCGCCTCCGCCGCGCTGATGATCTCCGACATCCCGCTGCCCACGCCGGTGGGCGCGGTGCGCATCGGCAAGATCGACGGCGACTTCGTGGTCAACCCCCCGGAGGCCGAGCTGACCGCCGCCGGCGGGGCGGACTCCGACAAGGACAGCGCCTCGGACCTCGACCTGATCGTGGCCGGCACCGAGGACGCGATCCTGATGGTCGAGGCCGGCGCCAACGAGATCCCCGAGGCGGAGATCCTGGACGCGCTCGACATCGCCCACGACGCGATCAAGAAGCTGTGCGCGCTGCAGCGCGACCTCGCCGCCAAAGTGGGCAAGGACAAGAAAGCCTTCGAGCCGATCGAGGTCGACGCGGCGCTGCTCGAGCAGATCCGCGCCTCGCACGGCGCGGCGCTCGACGCCGCCACGCAGGTCGAGGACAAGCTCGAGCGCCAGGACGCCACCAAGGCCGTCGAGCAGGAGATCCTCGAGCAGCACGCGCCCGCCGCGCCCGAGGGCGCCTCCGAGGAGCAGCTGGTGGCCGCCAAGGAGCGCCGCGCCGCCGCCCAGCTCGCGTTCGACAAGCTCGAGAAGTCGATCATCCGCGAGCGCATCGCCGTGCACAAGAAGCGCCCGGACGGGCGCTCGGAGAACGAGATCCGCGACATCTCGATCGAGGTCGGCGTCACCCCCCGCACGCACGGCTCGGCGCTGTTCACGCGCGGGCAGACGCAGGCGCTGTCCGTCGTGGCGATGGGCACCCTGAAGGAGGAGATGCGCATCGACACGCTCGGGCTGGAGACCAAAAAGTACTACTGGCACCACTACAACTTCCCGCCCTTCTCGGTCGGGGAGGCGGGTCGCATGGGCGGCGTCAAACGCCGCGACGTCGGCCACGGCGCGCTGGCCGAGCGGGCGCTCGTGCCGATGGTGCCCTCGATCGAGGAGTTCCCCTACTCGATCCGCGTGGTCTCCGACATCCTCGAGTCCAACGGCTCCTCCTCGATGGCCTCGGTGTGCGGCTCCTCGCTGTCGCTGATGGACGCCGGCGTGCCGATCAAGCGCCCGGTCGCGGGGATCGCGATGGGCCTGATCAAAGAGGGCGAGGACTACATCGTGCTGACCGACATCGCCGGCGTCGAGGACCACCTCGGCGACATGGACTTCAAGGTCGCGGGCACCGAGCGCGGCATCACCGCGCTGCAGATGGACATCAAGATCACGGGCGTCACCTTCGAGATCCTGCGCGACGCGCTCGCGCAGGCCAAAGAGGCCCGCACGTTCATCCTCGGCAAGATGGCCGAGGTGATCGGCACGCCGCGCGAGCAGCTCTCGCAGTTCGCGCCGCGCATCCAGACGATCCAGATCGACCCGTCGCAGATCGGCCTGTTGATCGGCAAGGGCGGCGAAACGATCAGAGGCCTCTCCGAGGAGTTCGACTCCCAGATCGACGTCAACGACGACGGCCAGGTGCTGATCTACTCGGCCAACGGCGAGCTCGGCGACGCGCTCGTGGAGCACATCAGGATGATGATGAAGGAGGTGGAGGTCGGCGACGAGTACGTCGGCAAGGTCGTCAAGACCACCACCTTCGGCGCCTTCATCGAGCTCTCCAAGGGCACCGACGGGCTGTTGCACATCTCCAACGTGGCGCCGGGCCAGCGCGTCGACACGGTCGAGGACGTGCTCAACAAGGGCGACGAGGTGAGCGTGCGCGTGGTCGAGGTCGACCGCGAGCGCGGCCGCATCGGCCTGCGGCTGACCGACGACCCCGACGTGGCCGGCAAGACCGCCGAGGAGCTGGCCGCGGTCGGCGCCTCCGGATCGGGCTCCCGTCCACCCGCCCGCGGCCCGCGCGAGGGCGGCAGGCCGGGCGGGCCCTCGGCCAACGGCCGCTCCGACCGCGACCCCGCGCGCAGGCGCTCCGGCGCGGGGCGCGGAGAGCGCGGCTCGGGACGCCCGCGCCACGGCCGCCCTCCGGGCCCGGGCGATCGCGATTGACGCGGATGCCCGGCGTGCGCGCGTGAGCGCCGAGCATCGGACGACCACGCTCGACTCGGGAGTCAGGGTCGTCAGCGAACGCGTGCCGGGCGTGCGTTCGCTGGCCCTCGGCTTCTGGGTCGGCACGGGCTCCGTCTCCGAGCTGGAGCGCCAGGCGGGCATCTCGCACCTGCTCGAGCACATGCTGTTCCGCGGCACCGCCCGCTTCGGCTCGCAGGAGATCGACGAGATCTTCGACGCGATGGGCGCGGAGCTCAACGCCGGCACCGACAAGGAAGCCACGTCGCTGTACACGCGCGTGCTCGACCGGCACCTCGAACGGGCCTTCGAGGTGATGAGCGAGATGGTCTGGCACCCCCGCTTCGGCGAGCTCGAGGCAGAGCGCGAGGTGGTGCTGGAGGAGATCGCGATGTACGAAGACGACCCGCAGGACCGCGCCTTCGACCTGCTGGGGCGGGCGATCTTCGGCGAGCACCCGCTCGGGCGTCCGGTGATCGGCACGGCCGAGAGCGTGCGCGGGGTCACGCGCGAGCAGCTCGCGCGCTTCCACGCCGAGCGCTACGGGCCCGGCAACGTGGTGATTGCCGCCGCCGGCTCGGTCGACCACGACGCGCTGGTGTCGCTGGCCGCCGCCGCCGACGCGCGCAGGGAGCAGGGCGCCGGCGGGGACAGGCCCGCCGGGCGCGTGGAGGGGGCCGGCGCAGCGGACGAGCCCTCTGCCGCCGGCCACGCGGACGAGCCCTCTGCCGATGGCCACGCGGACGAGTCCTCTGCCGCCCGCGACGCGCGCGCGGCCGCGGCCGCGCAGCCGCGCTTCGAGCGGCGCGCGCGCTTCATGCAGAAAGACACCGAGCAGTACCACGTGTGCGTGGGCGGCGCCGGCATCGCGCGTGAGGACGAGCGCCGCTTCGCGCTGCGCGTGCTCGAAGGCGTGCTCGGCGGCACCTCCTCCTCGCGCCTGTTCCAGGAGGTGCGCGAGCGCCGCGGCCTCGCATACTCCGTCTTCACCTTCTCCAACCTGTACGCGCAAGCCGGCGAGGTGGGGCTGTACGTGGGCACCCGTCCCGACAACCTCGGCGAGGCGCTCGAGGTGGTCGCCGCCGAGCTGCGCCGGTGCGTGCGGGACCCCGCCAGCGGCGAGGAGCTCTCGCGCTCACGCGAGAACCTCAAGGGCCGGATGGTGCTGGGCATGGAGTCCACCGGCGCGCGCATGAGCCGGCTCGGCGCCTGCGTGCTGAGCGGCATGCCGATCCTCTCGCTGGACGAGACGATCGAGCGCATCGACGCGGTCGAGCGCGAGCACCTGCACGAGCTGGCCGCGGAGCTGTTCGCCCCCGAGGCTCTCTCCACCGCGGGCGTGGGCCCCGACGAGGGGGACTTCGAGGCTGCGATCGCCGCGCTCGCCGCCGCGGGAGCGGTGCGGTGATCAAAGTGGCGGTGGCCGGCGCCGCCGGCCGCATGGGGCAGACCGTGTGCGAGGCGGTGCAGGGCGCCGAGGACATGCAGCTGAGCGGCCGCGCCGACCCGCTGCTCGGCACCGCGCTCGCGGACGTGCTCGAGCAGGCGCAGGTGGTGGTGGACTTCACGCGCCCCGACACCGCCCTGGAGAACGCGCTGCGCTGCCTGCAGGCGGGGGTGCACGTCGTGATCGGCACCACCGGCTTCGACCCCGCGCCGCTGGAGCAGGCCGCGCGCGAGCGCGCTGCGGCGGGCGCCCCGCGCGCGAACGTGCTGATCGCCCCCAACTTCGCGATCGGCGCGGTGCTGATGATGCGCTTCGCCGCCGAGGCCGCCAGGCACATGGCCAGCGCGGAGATCGTGGAGCTGCACCACGACGCCAAGCTCGACGCCCCCAGCGGCACCGCCGCACTGACGGCGCAGCTGATGGCGCAGGCCAGCGGCGGCGAGCCGCCGCCGATCCACTCGGTGCGGCTGCCCGGCCTGGTGGCCCACCAGGAGGTGATCCTCGGCGACCTCGCGCAGACGCTCACGATCCGTCACGACACCACCGGGCGCGAGTCGTTCATGCCGGGCGTGCTGCTCGCCATCCGCCGCGTCGGCACGCTGGAGCGCTCGCCCACGGTGGGGCTCGAGCAGCTGCTGTTCTGAGGGGCGGCGCTCGTGAGATACTGGAGCGGATGAGCGAGATGACCGACCTGGGCGCAATCCTGACCGCGATCGTGACCCCCTTCGACGAGCGCGGGCGCGTGAGCGAGGAGTCGTTCGTGGCGCTGATGCGCCACCTTGCGGAGAACGGCTCGGACGGGTTCGTGGTGGCGGCCACCACCGGCGAGGCGGCCACGCTCAGCGACGACGAGCAGATCGCGCTGATCGGGCTGGCGATCGACGAGCGCCCGCCGGGCACCACGATCGTGGCGGGCACCGGCACCAACGACACCCGCCACACGATCGAGCTCTCCGAACGCGCCAGCGCGCTCGGCCCCGACGCGCTGATCTGCGTCACGCCGTACTACAACCGCCCGAGCGCGCTGGGGCTGAAGCGCCACTACGAGGCGGTGGCCGCCTGCACCGAGCTGCCGATCCTGCTCTACAACATCCCCTCCCGCACCGGCACCAACATCGGCCCGGAGCTGCTTGCGGAGCTGGCGCAGATCGAGGGCGTGGAGGGCGTCAAGCAGGCCAACGCGGACGAGCTGCAGCCGATCGACGGCCTCGCGCTGTACGCCGGCGACGACAGCTCGCTGGCGCGCACGCTCGAGCTGGGCGGCGCCGGCGGCGTGTGCGTCTCCAGCCACGTGGTGGGCAACGAGATGCGCAGGATGGTCGACGAGCCCCACCGTCGCGCCGAGATCGACGCCTCGCTGCGGGACGTGTACGAGACGCTGTTCCTCGCCCCCAGCCCCACCTGCACGAAGGCCGCGCTGAACATGCTCGGGCACGACGTCGGCGGCGTGCGCCTGCCGCTGGTCGAGGCCACGCCGGCGGAGGCCGAGGCGGTGCACGCGATGCTGGAGCGCCACGGGCTGCTGGCGAGCGCGCACGCGTGAGCCTCCGGGTGCTCCCGCTCGGCGGGCTGGGGGAGATCGGCAAGAACATGACCGTCGTCGAGCACGACGGGCGCATCGTGGTGGTGGACGTGGGGCTGCGCTTCCCGACGCCGGAGATGGTGGGGATCGACCTGGTGCTGCCGGACTTCTCCTACCTGCGCGAGCGCGCCAGGGAGATCGAGGCGATCGTGGTCACCCACGGCCACGAGGACCACCTGGGGGCGCTGCCGTGGGTGCTGCGCGAGCTGGGCGAGAAGGCGTGCCCGCCGGTCTACGCGGGCGCGCTGACGGTGGCGATGGCGCGCTCCAAGCTCGACGAGCACAAGCTGCGCGACGTGGAGCTCAACGACGTGGAGCCCGGCGAGGTGCTGGAGCTGGGGCCGTTCTCGCTGGAGCTGGTGCACATGACGCACTCGATCCCCGACTCCAGCGCGGTGGCGCTCGGCACCGAGCTCGGCACCGTGCTGATCACCGGCGACTACAAGTTCGACCAGACGCCCGTGGACGGGCCGCCGGCGGACGTGTCGCGGCTGGCGGAGCTGGGCCGCGAGGGCGTGCTGCTGCTGTGCGGCGACTCCACCAACGTGGACCGCCCGGGCTTCTCGCCCTCGGAGTCGGGGGTGGGGCCGCACCTGGAGGAGGCGTTCGCGCGCTGCGAGGGCAGGATCGTGGTGACGAGCTTCGCGTCGAACATCCACCGCGTGCAGCAGGTGGTGGACGCGGCCTACGCGCTCGACCGCAAGGTGGCGCTGGTGGGGCGCTCGATGCGCAAGAACGTCGGCATCGGGCGCACGCTCGGGCACATCGAGATCCCCGACGGGATGCTGGTGGGGGCGCGCGAGATCGGCGACCTCCCCGACGAGCGCGTGGTGATCGTGTCCACCGGCTCGCAGGGCGAGCCGCTGTCGGCGCTGCGGCGCATGGCCTACCGCGACCACCCGCAGGTGGAGCTGAAGGCGGGCGACACGGTGGTGTTCTCCGCCACCCCCGTGCCCGGCAACGAGCGCGCGGTGAACGAGACGATCGACCGCCTCTACCACATCGGCTGCGACGTGATCACGCCGCGCGAGGCGCCGGTGCACGCCTCCGGCCACGGCTACGCGGAGGAGATCAAGCTGATGCTGAACCTCGTCAAGCCGCGCTACGTGATGCCCTTCCACGGCGACTTCAAGCGCCTGCGCCTGCACGCGCAGCTGGCGGAGGCGGTGGGCGTGGAGCCGCGCGACGTGTTCCAGGGCGAGAACGGCCTGCCGCTCGAGATCGACGAGCGCGGCGCGCGCTTCGCGGCGGCCGAGCAGGCCGGCATGATCTTCGTCGACGGCGTGGAGATCGGCGAGATCGCCGACGTGGCGCTGCGCGACCGGCGCATGCTCTCCGCCGACGGCATCTTCGTGGTGGTGGTCACGATCGCCGAGCAGGACGGCAGCTCGGTGGCGGACCCCGAGGTGATATTCCGCGGCGTGCCGTTCCTGGACGAGGCCGACGAGCTGGTGGAGGAGATCCGCCTCACCGTCGAGCAGTCGCTGCGCCGCGCCGCCTCGGAGCGGATCCGCGAGGTGGACCTGCTCCAGCAGACGCTGCACGACGACCTGGCGAAGCTGGTCTACGACCGCCTGCGGCGCCGCCCGATGGTGCTGCCCGTCGTCGTCGAGGTGTGACCTACGGCGCCCTGCTCGGCTCGAGCGTGGCGGCGGCTGCAGTCGAGCCGCGTGCGGGCTCGGTGCGCAGCGCCGGCAGCGTCACCACGAAGCGCGCGCCGCTGCCCTGCTGGGGGCGCTCCAGCTCGACCTCGCCGCCGTGGCCGGCGGCGACGGCGCGCACGATCGAGAGGCCGAGGCCGAAGGAGCCGCCGACTGCGCCGTCCCGGCTCGGTGCGTCGCCGGCGCCGCGCACGAAGCGCTCGAACAGCGCGGGCTCCAGCTCGGGCGCGACGCCGGGGCCGTCGTCCTCGACCACCAGCCGCGCCTTGCCGTCCTCGCCGGTGCGCGTGCTGAGGGTGATGGCGGTGCCCGGCGGCGTGTGGCGCAGGGCGTTCTCGAGCAGGTTGATGGTGAGCCGGTGCAGCTCGTCGCGGGCGCCCATCACCGGCGCCGGCTGCACGTCCAGGGAGATCTCGTGCGTGGAGCTGACGGCGCCCAGCTCGGCGGCGGCTTCGACGACGATCTCGGCGAGGTCGCAGGGCGCGTGCGGCACCGCGCGCGCGGCGTCGGAGCGCGCCAGCAGCAGCAGGTCGGCTACCAGGCGGCGCATGCGCTGGGAGGAGCGCAGCGCCGAGCGCGCGGCCTCGCCGGCGTCGCCGTGCAGCGTGTCGGCCAGCAGCTCGAGGTTGGCGAGCACGCTGGTGAGCGGCGTGCGCAGCTCGTGCGAGGCGTCGGCCACGAACTGGCGCTGGCGAGCGAGCGCGGCCTCGGTCTCCCCGCGCGCGGCGTCGAGCTCGCGCAGCATGCCCTCGAGCGTGTGCGCCAGCTCGGCGACCTCGTCCTCGGCGTGCGGCTGGGGCACGTGGCGCGAGGGGTCGCGGGTGCGCGCGATCTCGGCGGCGGCGGTGGTGAGCGCGGCGATCGGCGCCATCGCGCGGCGCGCGATGGCCATGCCGGCGAACAGCGCGAACACGCTGCCGGCGAGCACGCCCAGCAGCAGGAACAGCTCGACGCGCTTGACGGTCTGCTCGGTGGGCGCGGTCTTGCGCGCGTACTGCAGGACCAGATGGCCGATCGGCGCGCGTTCGGAGCCGACCACGGAGACGATGCTGGTGACGACGCGGTAGCCGTGCACGGTGTCGACGCCGATCTTCGGCGCGCCCAGCGAGGGCGCGTGGGCGGGGTACTGTTCGAGCACGCGCCCGGACAGGTACATGATGCGCACGACCGCGCCGGGCTCGGCGATGTACTTCAGCGGCGGCGAGATCACGAGGTTGCCGTGCAGCTGGTCGACCTGCACTTTGATGTCGCCGGGCAGCTCCTTGGCGGTTTCGGTGACCTCGCGCTCGAAGTCGTTGCGGATGCGGTGCACGGTCAGCGAGCCGATGCCGACGGCGAACACGCACAGGATCGCGAACGTGAGCAGCGCGGAGACGCTGGCCAGGCGCACGCGGATCGGCAGCCGGTCGAAGCTCGCCGACAGGCGCTCGGCGGCGCGTCGCAGCGGCTGCGGCAGCCTAGGCGCGGAGGACGTAGCCGGCTCCCCTGATGGTGTGCAGGAGGCGCGGCTCGCCGTCGGCCTCGAGCTTGCGGCGCAGGTTGGACACGAACACCTCGATCGTGTTGGTGGTGGAGAAGGGGTCGTAGCCCCACACCTCGTCGAGCAGGCGCTGGCGCGAGATCACGATGCGCTCGTTGCGCATCAGGTACTCGAGCAGCTCGAACTCGCGCTGCGTGAGCTCGATCGAGCGCTCGCCGCGCAGCACCTCGTGCGTGTCGACGTTGAGCAGCAGGTCGCCCACGCGCAGCGGCGCGGAGCCGCGCGGCGGGCGCCGGCGCAGCAGCGCGCGCATGCGCGCGAGCAGCTCCTGGCGCTCGAACGGCTTGACCAGGTAGTCGTCGGCGCCGGCGTCGAGGCCCTCCACGCGCGACTCCACCGCGTCGCGCGCGGTGAGCATCAGGATCGGCACGTCGTCGCCGGCGCGCAGCTCGCGCGCGACCTCCACGCCGTCGAGCTTGGGCAGGCCGAGGTCGAGGATCACCAGGTCGGGGGCGAAGGCGTGCCCCTGCTCGAGCGCCGCCTGGCCGTCGGCGGCGGTCCGGACCTCGTATCCCTCCATGCGCAGCGAGCGCTGCAGCGCCTGGGCGATGTCCTCGTCGTCCTCGACCACGAGGACGCGGGGAGCGCGTGAGAAGTCGTTCATGGCCTTTATGTAAATGCGGGCGTGTAAAGCGATGGTAAGGCCCCGGCGGGCGCGATGCAGGTTACGGGCCGGCGACGTCGAAGTCAGGCTGGATGCCCGGCACCCGCACAGGCAAGCGCGCCAGCCCGCGCTCGCGCGCGGCCGGGCGCAGCGGCGGGCGCGGCTCCGGCGGGCGCGGCTCGCGCGGGCG
>Ga0335075_10013839_pt1 | contig 12136 bp, 9 predicted proteins | sample Lox_Sample_24_FD_206723 | JGI IMG/M metagenome (GOLD analysis project Ga0335075, IMG submission 206723) | Soil microbial communities from Loxahatchee National Wildlife Refuge, Florida, United States - Lox_Sample_2.4 | ecosystem: Environmental > Terrestrial > Soil > Wetlands | place: USA: Florida... | reverse complement strand
CACGCTGTTTTTGCTGCTGGAAAGTCCGACGCTGGTTTACGCCGGCATCCTCGGCGGCACGCTTGCTGGCATCGCCTGGGTGAATCCGCTTGTCGGCGAGCAACAACGGCTCCAGGAGCTATTTGTGCCGGTGCTGGGTGGCGGCGCTCTGGCCGGGTTGGCCTTCGGCTCATTGCGGCAGGTGCGCCATCGCCTGACGCGCATCGGCCTGATCCTGGCGCTGGCGGCCGGCCTCGTCGGCGGATTGCTCTATTGGCTCGGCCAGTTCGGCGACCTGGCCCAGAGACATCATCTCGACGATCAGACCGTCTTCGCCGTGCAGATCCTCCTGAGCATCCCCTTCTTCTATCTGCTGACCTTCGCCGGCCACGAGGAGGAATCGGAAATCGAGATTGGCCTCATGTGCGCCAATCTCGGACTTGGCCTGGGCATCTTGACCTATGATTACGTGCAATATCGATCGTTGGCGTTGTTGTTGCCGCTGTTGGTGTATTTCGGCTACACGATGAAAGTGCTGCCGGGCTTGCGAGTCATCAAGCATGCCTACCGTGGCCTCAGTTACGCGCGGGTCGGCCGCTATCGCCGGGCCTTGCAGGCGTTCCGCCGCGCTTTGCAGCTCGATCCCAACAGTCGTCTGGCCCGCGACGGCTTCTGGGACGTGCATCGTTCGCTCGATCTCGATCAGTTGGCCAACGATCCGCCGACCTTGGCCCTGGTCGATCTCGATTTGTGCTTGCAGCGGGCCGGCTCGCTGCTGTTGCAGCCGGGACCGTCCGAAGCTCAGCTCGACGAAGCGCACCGCTTGCTCGATCTGGTGCTGCGTTTGCAGCCGAGCGTGCGTCCGGCCGTCGATTACTGGCGCGCCGTTGCCTACACTCATGCTCGCCGCTACGACGAGGCGGCCACGGCGCTGGAGCATGTCCTCGATCCATCGCACTACGGCCCCGGCAATCCGCAGCGGCACAATGTCCTGCTCGCTTCCTGGCAGCTCGCGCTCTTGCTGCACGACGAGCTGCGCCGCCGCGTCGGCCAGCCGCAGCTCGCCCTGCTCAACCGCCGCATGGAGGCCATCGCCGCCGTCGAGCGCCACTTGGCCGACAATCCGAACGATCAAACGATTTGGGGTCTCAAAAGGATTCTTTATCAAGACGTGACGGAGCACGAGTACAACGCCTTCGCTGGCGAAGGCATTGCCGCTCCGCATTTCGATCACGAGTACGTGCAGCAACTCGGCCTGGCGCTCATCGACGACAATGCCCGCTGGCAGCGCGGCGGCGAGTATCTGCGCATGGCGGCGCGCGGTCTGCCGGCGCTGGGACCGACCATCTTCGTGCAGATCGCCCAGGCTCACCAGCGCGCCGGCCACATCGAGGAAGCGCGTCACAATTACGAATTGGCCAAACGGGCTGGCTTGGCCGTCGGCCAGAAAAACCTCGCCGACGCCGAGCGGCAAGCCTACTTCGCCACCGTCAAGCTGCTCGGCGAGGACGCCCTGGCCCGCGGCGACATCGACGCCGCCATCGAGGATTATCACCTCTATGCCGAGTCCGAACGCGCCGGCCTGGAGACCCTGCGCACCTTGGCCGGCCTGTACGAAAAAAAGGGCGACGCTCTGTCGGCCATGCACGTCACCGATCAGGCGTTGGTTTACAACCCCAAGGACAAGGATCTGCTCGAACGCAAGGACCGCTATTATTATTCGGTGTCGCCGGAGCAGATCCGCGAGCGCATCGAGTCGGTTCGTCCGTGGTTCGACTTCGATTATTGCATGCGCAAGGCCCGGTCGATCCTCGATGGCCGTTATACCGATGTCGAATGGCTGGACGTGGTGTATCACTTGATTCAGCTAGCGCTGGTGGTGATGCCGGAGTGCCGAGCCGTGAAGATACTGCTGGCCAAGGTGCTGCTGCGCTACGGCGAGCGCGACCGCGCCATCGCCGCGCTCGAAGAAGTGCGCAACCCCAAGCCGGAGAAGTTCGCCAGCGGCGAGGACGAAGAAGCCTGGTATCAAAGCTGCCAACTGCTCAGTGATCTTTATCTCGAAGTGGGCCGGCCCGATTTGGCCGTGCCCTGTCTGGTCGATTTCCGCAAAAGCTCTAAGAGCGGAGCGCGGACGCTGTACAAGCTGGGCCAGGCTTACGAGCAACTCGGCGATCGCGTCCGCGCCGCCAATTGCTACAAGCAAGTGACGGCTTATGAAGGGAACCCACTGGCACCGGACGCCGAGGATGCGTTGCAGCGCTTACGACAGGAAGTGTGAACGACATCAATCAATTAACCGCCAAGACACCAAGGACGCCAAGAGACGAAGAGAGTCACCACGAATCACACGAATAACACGAATAAAAGACCAAAATTCAAAAACGGTGATACAAGTCTGTAGTGTTCTCCATTTCTCATTTTCTTTTTGTTATTCGTGTTATTCGTGTGATTCGTGGTGACTCTCTTCGTCTCTTGGCGTCTTGGCGGTTCATTTTCGACTAACGCAAGCTCCTGCGAAAACTGCGCACGGCCAGCGTCAGCGTCAGCGCGGCGAGCAAGGACAAGATCAGTACCGTTCGCAAGACGAGCGGTCCCGGTTGGGAGTCCGGCACGGCATGGACGCCGTTGAGCAGCACGCGCATCGAGTCGATGGCGTAAGTGACGGGGTTGAACCGCGCCACGTGCTGGAGCCAATCGGGCAACAGCGTCACCGGCAGCTGCGCTGAGCTGGTGAACAACAACGGCAGCGTCAAGAAATTGGCGATCAAGAACGTCGATTCAGTATTACGTGTTTTCAGAGCGATAAAGACGTTTAAGCTCGCCAGCCCCAGGCCAAACAAAAGAGCAATGCCCAGCGCCGCCAGCACGCCGAGTAGGCCGTTTTCATAGCGGACGCGCTCGCTCTGCAATTGGCCGGCCAGCCAGGCGATTAGCACGATGAGCAATCCTTGCAGGCTCATGCGCGTCAGGTCGCCGAGGATGCGGCCGAGCAGGATGGACATGCGATGCACCGGCGTCGTCAGCAGTTTGTTGAGAAAGCCGCTCTGCATGTCGTTGATGATGCCGATGCCCGATTGGGCGGCGCCGAATAGCAGCGTTTGCAACAGCACCGCCGGCACGAAAAACTGGAAGTAGCTTTTGCCGCCGAAGGCCGTGGCGTTGGCGCCGGCAATGCGATTGAAGATCTGCCCGAACAGCAGCATCCAGATGACCGGTTGAATCAGCGAGAAGTAAATGGCGATGGGCCGGCGCGTCAGGATCTTCATAGATCGCTGATAGAGGATAAACGTTTCCGAGAGAAAGGCTTGGACGCCGCTGGTCATTCGGTTGGTTCCTTGTTAATGCCGTCGCCGCCACGGCGCCCAACCGCCGCGGCTGCTGCGCCAACTGCGGTCAAGCTCTTCCTGGCGAATCGAGTGCCCCGTGTGTTTGAGGAACACATCATCGAGGGTCGGACTGGTCATGGACAAACGGCCGACACGCAGTCCTGCTTCTCCCAGTATGCGCATCAATTCCGGCACTGCCGCCCCGCCGTCCTCGACGATGATGTTGATACCGTCCTCCCCCGCGGTCACGTCGCGCACGAACGGCAAGCGTCTCACAAGCGCAGTCGCTCGCTCCCTCGCCGTCATCTCGTCTTTGAACGTCAGGGCCACGACATCGCCGCCGAGATGCGCTTTGAGGCTGGCCGGACTGCCCTCGGCGATGATGCGGCCGTGATCGATGATCGCCAAACGATCGCATAAGCGATCTGCTTCCTCCATATAATGTGTCGTCAGAAAGATGGTCAGCCCCTCGTCCTTGTTGAGCCGTTCCAGGTGCTTCCACAGCCCGGCGCGGTTTTGCGGATCGAGTCCGGTGGTCGGCTCATCGAGGAAAAGCAGCTCCGGTCGATGAATCAATCCGGTGGCCAAATCGAGCCGCTTGCGCATGCCGCCGGAATACGAGCCGGCCGAACGATCTGCGTCGGCGCTCAGGTCCATCAAGGCCAGCAGCTCTTCGACGCGCTGTTTCAACAGCGCGGACGGCAGATGATAGAGGCGGCCTTGCAGAAAGAGGTTCTCGCGTCCGGTCAATTCATCGTCGAGACCGATTTCCTGGGCCGAATAGCCGATGCGTCGGCGGATGGCGTCGGCGTCGCGCTCGACATCATGGCCGAAGACGTATGCCTCGCCGCTGGTTTTGTCGAGCAGCGTGATGAGAATCTTGATCGTCGTGGATTTGCCGGCCCCATTAGGACCGAGAAAGCCGAAGAACTCGCCGCGCGCCACCTGGAAGCTCACGCCCTGCACGGCCCGCGTACCGTCGGGATAGACCTTGGCGAGATCGCGCACGTCGATGATGGGTTCGCTATTCATGAATGGGTCAATCGTTGTGTTTCTGCCGCAGCCGGGCGCTCAAACGCAGCATCAGTTGAACGCGCTCGAATTCGTTGAGCCAATCTTGCAGCGTTGCCGCCAGCTCATCGGCCCCTGGAGGAACAATCCCCGTGGGACACGACGGTCCCAGCTGCCGGGCGGCCAAGGCACGATAGCGGCTCAACGGGCGGTCGCCGATGACGGAACACAACTCGTGGTCTTCGGCGAGGAACAGCGCCACCGGCACGCGGTCGCCGGCGTTGATGCGCACTTTTTCTGCTAAATCGCGGTGCTGATCGCGGTCGAGCAAACGCAGGACGATACGCGGCGGGTTGGACTCGGCGATGCGCTGCAACAGCGGGCATTGCTGCACGCAGTCGCCGCACCAGATGCCGCTGACGATCAACACTTTCATGTCGCGCACGAAGCCGGCGACCAGCTGCTTCTGAGTGTCCGTTAATTGTGCTGCTTCGTAGACCTGCTGCCATCGGCGCCGCTGTTCGTCGCTGCCGCTGAGGACGTAACGGTCATACGGCAGCGCCGCCGCGAATTTCTCGGTGAGAAAAGATCTATTCATGGCAAGGCTCCCTCATTGCAGAAGAATAGGCGATTGCGCCTCTTCTGTCATGGTATTGGTAGGACGGGCGCGGACGAGGGACGGTTGCTTGCTTCGGGCGCTGCTGCGGTGTCTTCCTTTGGAGAGAGGCGTCGCGGGGCGGGTATCTGTTGCGACGGTTCCGGCAGCGCGGCTTCCTTCGACATCGGAAGGGAAGCGGGCGAGCAGTCGGGCGGCGCTATGTCTTTACGGAAGCGAATCTCCCAGCCGCCGCCGAGCGCGCGATAAAGAGCGATCAGGTTCAAAGCGATGCTGCCGCGTGCGGCGATCCATTGATCTTGCGCCGAAACCAAGGCCGCCTGTGTGGTGAAAACGCGATTGAAGTCCGCCGTGCCGTTGCGATATTGATCCAGCACCAGATCCACCGAGCGCTCGTAGGCCGATACACTGTCGGCCAAGCTGCGGGTTTGCTCTTGCGCCTTCAAGAAAGCGATCAAGGCGTTTTCGGCCTCGCGCTGGGCGCGTAGGACGGTCTGCTGGTAGGTCAGCACGTTCTCATGCCAGCGCGCTCCCTGAAAACGGACGTTGTTGAGGAGCCGGCCATAATTGAGAATGTTCCACTGGAAAATGGGGGCAATGAAGCCCGTGTAACTGCTGGCGTCAAACAACCGCGCGAAATTGTCGGCAGTGTAGCCGATGAAGCCGAAGAGGACGAAACGCGGATAAAAGTCGGCCTGGGCGATGCCGATCTGGGCGCTTTGAGCGGCGACGTTGCGTTCGGCGCGGCGAACGTCCGGGCGGCGCCGCAGCAGTTCGCGGGGGATTCCGACGGAGACCGCCTCCGGGGTCAGGGGAATCGGTTCGGGAGCCAGGCGTGGAAGCAAATCGTGCGGCGTCAGACCCAGCAACAGGCACAAATCGTTGTTCGCCTGACGCAAGCCGATTTGCAGCGGCGGAACCAGCGCCTCGGTTTGCGCCAAGTTGGCGCGCGCTTGCTGCACGTCCAACTGTGTGGCTACGCCCTTGCCAAAGCGGGCTTCGGCGATCTCCAATGCGCCTTTTTGAATTTCGATGTTCTTGTTGGCAAAGGCGATGCGCTGCTGAAACGTGCGCAGCTGGACGTAGCTCGTCGCCGCCTCGGCCAGCAAAATGACCAGAGCGTTGTTGTAGTCCTCGACGGCGCCGTCCAGGTTGGCCTTGGCCGATTCGATGCTCCGGCGCAAGCGGCCCCAGAAATCCAGTTCCCACGAGGCATTGAAGCCGGTCGCCCAAAGGTTGAACGTGCTGGGGAACGGCAAACCAAAGTTTTGGCTGATCTGGCCGTGGACATAGGCGCCCAAGGCGGTTTGCGATTGCGGCAGCAGATTGGCGGCTTGCACGTTGCGCTGGGCCAAGGCTTCGAGAATGCGCGTTGCCGCCGTGCGAACGTCCAAGTTTTGGCGGTAGGCGGTTTGAATGAGGTCGTCGAGAACGGGGTCTTGGAAAACGCTCCACCAGTTGGCGAAATCGGCCGGCTCGGCGCGAACGCGCGGGTCGGCGGCGTCAATCCAGTCGGCGGCCGTGTCCGCTGCCGGCAAGCGATAATTAGGCCCGACTTTGAAACCGTTGCGCACGTATTCGAGCGGCCCCGTACATCCACACAGCGAGAGAACTAAAGCGAGGGCAGCCGTCCAGCGGCGGCCGCAGCCGGCGTCCTTGGGCAGAGCATCCATGTTCATCCCCTTTCCATTTTCCCCTCCGTTGCCCGCGGCGTGGAGGGTTGATCACGGCTTGCTAATGCCGTGCAGAAACAGCTGCACCAGCTCGTCGGCGAGGCGTTCGGGATCGTCGTCGCGCCAACGGAGGGCTTCGCGTATCATCCCCGTCAAGGCCAAGGCGGCCAGCTCCGGATCGCGCGCCGCCCAGTGCCCGGAAGCATTCAATTCCCCAAGAATGTCGATAAGAAGATTGATAAATTGCTTGCGGTTGCTGTTCAAAGCAGCGGTATGCGCCGCGGAACGAGACACGTCCATGCGCTGGATCAATTCCAAGAAGTAGGGCGCCTTATGGAAGAAGCGCATTCCCTCGCGGACAACCGTGGCCAACTTCTCTTCCGGTGAATGCAGCGGAGCAATCATGGATTGAACGGCCTGGTGGAGACGCTGCAAACTATGCAGAATCAAGGCCAAGTAAAGGTCTTCTTTATCTTTGAATTTCAAATAGATGCCGCCCTTGGACACGCCGGCTTTGGCGGCGATGTCCTCCATGCGAACTTCATGGTACGGGCGCTCGCCGAACAGGCGGGCCGCCGCCTCCAGAATGTGTTCGCTCCGCACCGGCTTCGCGGTTCGCATGTCTGCCTCCCGAAAAGGAAATTGACTGACTGGTCAGTATATAACTGCTCTTGGGCAGAGATCAAGGCGAAACTTTCCTCGGGGCGTGCGCGTTTCGGTTCGTCTTGACAGCAGTGGGAACATTCGTTAAACAAGAACTGACCAGTCAGTCATATTGGTGAATGTTCTTCGCCCCCACGCTTGGAGGAAGCACGTTATGTCGCACGATCCGCGGCCAGATCCGGCGGCTTCTCCCGCCGCGGCCTTGTCCCCCGACACAACCGACAACCGTGCGATAACCGCGGCGCCCCCCGGCTCGCCGTTGCCCGCCCCCGGCAACGGCAGCCGGCGCCACCGCTGGTTAATTCTAGGACTATTGCTAGGAAGTGGTCTGGCCGCCGCCGGCTATTTCGGCATGCCCTGGCTGGTGCATTATTTCGCCCACGAATCCACCGACGACGCCTACGTCAACAGCTACGTCACCTACGTCAGCCCGCGCATCAGCGGCAACGTCACGGAAGTTCTGGTGCAAGACAATCAGTTCGTCGAGCCGGGAACCGTGCTGGTGCGCCTGGACGCCGAACCGTTCCAAATCACTGTGGAGCAGCGCCGCGCCGCCCTGCAAAGCGCCAAGATAACCGTCGATCAACAGACGGCCGCGCTGCGGTCGGCCGAAGCCGAGCTTGAGCGTGCGCGGAACAAGGTTCGCTCCCAAGTCGCCGGTTTGTGGGGAAGCTGGTATATGCTCCAGTCCATCCAGAACCTGGTGCGTTACCAGGAAGCCGGCCTGTGCGCCAATCAGGCCAACGAAAGACTCCAGCTCGCCAACCTGGCCCTGGCTAAGAAAGAACACCAGCGCTATGCGGAATTGGCGCCGCGCGGGGGAGCGAGCAAGGAGGTGGCCGATCAAAAGGAAGCCGGCCTGCACATCGCCGAGGAGCAGGTGCGCTCCGCGCAGGAGTCGGTCAAGCAAACGCGCGCTCTGCTCGGCTTGACGGCGGACACGGAAACCCCCGAACGTCTCCAGGAGCTTCCCGAAACCTATCCCGGCGTGCGCTATGCCGTATCCATGGCTCAGCAAACCCTCGAAGAACTGGGTTCGCCCACTCAGCTTTTAACAATGGGCGGCGCGGCCATCCGCGCGGAGCTGGCGCGCTTAAGCATCCCCACGCTCATGGAGGAAGTTCCCGATGTCAAGAAGGCCAAGGCAGGCGTCGAGCAAGCATGTGCCGCCCTCGGCGGCGCCTCGTTCAATCCACGCAAACCCTACGATCACCCCGCCGTCGTCCAGGCCCAAAAGGATTTGGAACAAGCCGAGTTGAATCTCCGGTACACCGTCCTCACGTCACCCATCGCCGGCTACGTCAATCGCCGTTCCGTCAACCCCGGCAACCAGGTTCAGCCGGGACAGACGTTGCTGGCCCTGCGGCCGTTGCAGGACGTATGGATCGACGCCAATTTCAAGGAAAACCAGCTCGCGGAACTTCGCATCGGCCAATCGGTGGACATTTACGTGGACGCCTATCCGGGCCGTGTTTTTCACGGCCGGGTGGCGGGCTTCAGTCCCGGAACGGGAGCGGCGTTGTCGCTATTGCCGCCGGAAAACGCCAGCGGCAATTTCGTCAAGGTAGTGCAGCGTCTGCCGGTGCGCATCGAGCTGACCGAGCCGCCGCCGGAGGATACACCGCTGTTCGTCGGCCTGTCGGTGGTTCCCGAAGTCAGCATCAAGACGCCGCCGAGTGGCCCGGATGCGGGCAAACGCCTTTTGAGCCGGACCATTGCTCCGCGAACGAGCAAAACAGAGCCGCGACCGTAAGGGTGCGGTTGTTTGCACCGCTCCCTTACGATCGCGGCTCTGTTTTGGCACGGAGGAAAGCGCTATGGCGACGGCGGATACGGGACCGCGATTCAATCCCTGGGTCATCGCTCTGACGGTGACGATGGCCACCTTCATGGAAGTGCTGGACAGCACTATCGCCAACGTCGCCCTCAACCACATCGGCGGCAGTCTGGCCGCTTCGCAAGACGAGAGCACTTGGGTGCTGACCAGCTATCTGGTGTCCAACGCCATCGCCCTGCCGCTGGCTGGTTGGCTGTCCACGCTCATCGGCCGCAAACGCTTCTACATGACCTGCGTGGCCCTGTTCACGCTCAGCTCGATGCTGTGCGGCATGGCCACCTCTCTGAGCCAACTCATCTTTTTCCGCATGTTGCAAGGCATCGGCGGCGGCGGTCTGCAACCGTCCGAGCAGGCCATTTTGGTGGATACTTTTCCGCCGCGAAAACGCGGCATGGCCATGGCCGTCTACGCTATGGCCATCCTCATCGCGCCTATCCTCGGACCAACGCTGGGCGGCTGGATCACCGACAATTATTCCTGGCGCTGGATCTTCTACATCAACGTTCCGGTCGGCTGCCTGTCGCTGTTTTTGAGCAACATCGTGGTGGAAGATCCGCCCTATCTGAAGGCCCAGCGCGCCGCGCGGCGAGGCAAGCCGCTGCAAATCGACTACATCGGCTTGGGACTGCTGGCGCTGGGTCTGGGCGCCTTGGAGGTGGTCTTCGACAAGGGGCAACAAGAAGATTGGTTCGGCTCGCGCTTCATCGTCGTTCTGACGGTCCTCGCCATCGTCTCCCTAAGCATCGCCGCCGTCTGGGAGTGGCTGCACCCCCATCCGATCGTCAACTTGCGTCTGTTCAAGGACCGCAACTTCTTGTGCTGCGGCATTGTCATCTTCGTCACCTTCGGCGCGCTTTACGGCAGCACTGTGCTTCTGCCGCAGATGGTCCAGACGTTGATGGGCTATTCGGCGACGATGTCCGGCATGATCATGTCGCCGGCGGGGTTTTTTACCATATTGGAGATGCCGATTATCGGCATCCTGTTGGGCCGCAAAGTCGATGCCCGCTGGCTCATCATGGCGGGTCTGTTTATCGCGGCCTGCGCCTCGTTCTGGATGTCCACGATAACGCTCCAAGTCTCGCCCGGACAATTGATGTGGCCGCGCATTGTGCAGACCTTGGGAACAGGACTGTTGTTCGTGCCGGTCAACACCGCCGCCTACCTGTACATCCCGAAAGACCAGACCAACAACGCCTCCAGCTTGTTCAACCTGATTCGCAACGAGGGTTCCAGCATCGGCGTCGCGGTGGTAACGTCGCTGCTCCAGCGTTATGCCCAGTTCCATCAGACTTGGCTGGCGGGCCACGTCACCCCCCTGGACCCGCAAGCCACGTCGCTCCTCCAGCAGATGAGCGGCGGCGATGCCGCCAACGGGATGCAATCGGGACTGGCGCGGCTGTACGGCATGGTGCAACGCGAGGCGATGACGCTATCCTATCTGGATATGTATCGTTTATCCGCCCTGGGCTTGTTGTTGGCCATACCCGTGGTATTGTTGATGCGCCGCTCGGTCGCCAAGGACGGGGAGATGGCCGCCCACTGACACCGTATGAAGCTGGCTATCGAAGGAGAAACATCCCATGATCGAAGATTTGTCCAGGCGCCACGATCTCGTCAGCGATCTGCTCGGCTTGCCCCGTTCGGCAAGCGAATGGCAGCGCTATCGCCTCGACGACGAGCAGGTGCATTTCTTCCACGAATACGGCTATCTTTCCGGCATCCGCATCCTCAGCGATGAACAGGTGGAACGCCTGCGCAACGAACTGCAAGAGCTGTTCGATCCGAAGCATTCAGGCAACGATCTGTTCCACGAATATCACTCGAACGAATCGCCCGATCCGTCGCGCGTGTTGTTCCACGCTCTCGGCGCTTGGCGAATCAAGCCGGGCTTTCACGATCTGCTGTGGCATCCTGCTTTCACGGTGCCGGCCAGCCAGCTCCTCGGCGGCGCCGTGCGTTTCTGGCACGATCAACTGTTCTGCAAGCCGGCCCAGCATGGCGGCGTCGTCGCCTGGCACCAGGATTATTCCTACTGGACGCGAACCGAGCCGATGGCGCATCTGACGTGTTGGATCGGCCTGGACGACGCCACGCGCGACAACGGCTGTCTGCACTACGTTCCCGGCAGCCATCGCTGGGAGTTGCTGCCCATCACCGGCCTGGCCGGCGACATGAACGCGATTCAGAGCGTGCTGACGCCGGAGCAAAGCGCGAAGTTCCAGCCGGTCGCCATCGAGCTGAAACAAGGCGAAGCGGCGTTTCATCATCCGTTGATGATTCACGGCTCCTACGAAAACCGCACGGATCGCCAGCGCCGCGCCACAGTCATCAACTCTTTCCGCGACGGCATCATTTCCAACACGAACACGCCGCTGCTCCGCGGCGTGCCGGTCGTCGGCAAGGGACAGAAAGTCGAAGGGCAATTCTTTCCGCTGTTGTTCGATCCCACAGCGCCATCCGAGCCTGAAGCGTAAGCGAAGAGCAACCAGCCCTTCGCTTACGCTTCAGGCTCGGATGGCGCTGTGATTATGTCGTCGTCCCTCGATGTTCCAACACCTCGCGGGCCTGACGCTCGATTTGCTTTTTCACCGTGCCCGCCAACATCGACAGTATCCAGGGCAGAGCAATGTCCAGATTCACGATTTGCTCGGCGACCTGGGCCGTGCCGGAGATGGACTGACCTGCCGCCGCGATCTGGAAGTGCAGTGTGTCGCCGTCCCAGTGCTGTTCGACGCGCTGCAACATGCCGCCGGACTGGCCTTGGACGTTCGCCGCCAATTCGTCCAAACGCCGCTTGGCCTCCGCGCGACCGAGCTGATGGGGGATGCTGATGGTCAGATTGGGCATGGCTCTCCTCGCTGAAAAGAAGCTGTTCCGTCGCGGCGATGACCGTCCGCATCGCCTCTTTCATTGCAGCAACCATCGCGGAACAGGACAAGGTCAGCCGAGCGTTTCCTGTTTAGCCGCGACGCGGAGCGGAGCGCGGTGGGGCAGACATTCTTGTCTGCCCTGGAACCAGGCAGAC
>Ga0335075_10013838_pt1 | contig 12136 bp, 14 predicted proteins | sample Lox_Sample_24_FD_206723 | JGI IMG/M metagenome (GOLD analysis project Ga0335075, IMG submission 206723) | Soil microbial communities from Loxahatchee National Wildlife Refuge, Florida, United States - Lox_Sample_2.4 | ecosystem: Environmental > Terrestrial > Soil > Wetlands | place: USA... | reverse complement strand
TGGGCCAGCAGATCATGGGCAACGGACTCAACCGGCCGGCCACGATCGAAGTCCGGCCGGGCTACGAATTCAACGTGATGCTGACCGAGGACCTGGTCTTTCCGGGACCGTACGGAGCAGCCAGCGCAGCGAACTTGTCAGGGAATCCTTGACGGAATTGTCAAAAATTGGAGGTGCGGTGATGGGCGTGTGGCGACCCAAGCAGGAAGAGAGCAAGACCATCTGGTTTAGGGTACCGGCTTCCCTCAAGAAGGAGTTCGAGGACCTGCGCCAGCAGGCGGAGGCCGAGGGGCTGGATGCGGCGGCAACCTTTACTGCGGCACTGGCGCGCTTGGCTAAACAGCTGCGCGAGGAATTGCCGCAGGTAAAGACTCCGCAGACGGAGGCCACCGCGAGAGTGAAGGCCAACGGCTTCGACCATGAGGCACGGCCGGCGAGGACCGGCGCGGCTTCCTAGGAGTGAGGCCGATGGAACTGTTGCGGCGCAAGAAGGAAGGGAGCGGGGTAATCAGCGTAAGGCTGCCAGGTTCGGTCTACACGAAACTGGTGGAGCAGCGGCGGCGGGCGAAGCTCTTGGGCTTCAGTTTCAATCAGACGCTGGCGGAGATTCTGAGCCAGGGCGTGAAGCAGATTCACCAGGAACTGATCGAGGCGGAGCGCGAAGTTCAAGGAGCGAAACGCGGCAAGGCCGAGAGTCCAGTGGAGCGGATGGCGGGGTAGGGCGGCTTTATCGGCCGCGCAGCGGCGGGCGGTGAATGTGAGGAAGAAATGGGCGGAAGGACGAGGAGAGGGCGGTGAGAAGCGTTTTAGTCGTAGGGCAAGATAAAGGGACCGCGTCACCGTGGCGCGTGCCGCGCGGTTTTCACTGGTATTCCTACGACTTGCACGCGCGTCAGAGTGGCGCGAACGCGTCATGGTGCGGCACACCTCGCGCGTCACAGTGGCGCGCGCTGAAAAAGCTTTTTCTCCCACTGTTCGGACGCGTGCCGGGTGGGTTAATCGCGGCTGCCGCCGGCATCGGATTGCTGATTTTCAGCGGCTGGCTCTTCCGCGTCCGCATCACGCTAACGGATAGCGCCGCGCCGGCCGGCATCTATCGTCTTAGTGCCGCTCCAATCGGGCGCGGCGCGCTGGTTGCCGCCTGTCTTCCGGCCGCGATTGCGCGGACGGGACTCACGCGCGGCTATCTCCGCGAGGGCGATTGTCCGGCGGGCGCCGAGCCGGTCGCGAAGGAGATCGGAGCCTTGCCCGGCGACGAATTGCAGATCGAGCCGGGCTTCGTCGCGGTCAATGGCGTGAAGTTTCCGAATAGTCAAACGGCGGCGCGTGACAGCGCGGGCCGGCCGCTGGCGCACGTGTTATCAGGCGCATACCAGGTCGGCGCGGGCGAGGTCTGGTTGTTCGGTTTCAACAATCGGCGGAGCTGGGACGCGCGCTACTTTGGGCCGATTCCAATGGCGAATTTACGCGGCGTGCTGCGGCCAGTGCTGACGTGGTGAAGGGCGGAGGCAGACAAAGAGATGAGTGAACACAGCGAAGAACAGGGCTTGCGGGTCCACCATCTGGTCAATCTCGGGGGGCTGATCGCGGTGGCCGGATTGGATCGCGAGCCACCGGATTTTCTCATGGGAGCGCTCATCAGTGTTGCCCACGAACGCGAGGGGCTGACGCCGGAGCAGCGGGCGCGGGTGGCTTCCCTGGGCAAGACCAAACTGGATGAGCGGGCCACGGCCAAGCGGGCGTGGAAGTCGTGGCGGCGCTCCAAGGATCTTCATTCGTTGATGTTAAATGGGGCGCAGGTCAGCCGCTTGATCGCGGCACTGGGCGGCGCGGCGCCGGAGGATCCGGCGCGGCTAGTGGCGACCTTGATGGGGCTGCTGGAGAGGATGGGCGATGTGGCTGCCGTGGAAACCGCACGGAGATGACGAAGCCGGGTTGAAGCTCGGGCCGCTGAAGGCGGGGCGGGGACGCGGCTCGAAGCGGCTGGTGCCGTGGTGGGTCGGCGCAATGCGCCGGGCCAAGGCGGCGACGACTATCCGCCGCCAAGCGAGTACCAGCGCTAACGGCGGCGGGCGGCGAAAACTTGGCCGGTCAGCGACCCGCGTTTATGGACGCCGCAGCATGATCAAGGCGTCGTTCCGCCGCAATCGCGGCAACGGCGCCTGGGTCCGGCACGCACGGTATCTGGCGCGCGAGAACGCTCAGCGTGATCTCGAGCGCGGGCGGGGCTTCGATAAGATTTTCGAAAGCCTCGATATCGCGAAAGTGGTGCGCGAGTGGGAGCGCGGCGACGACATCGTGTGGTCATTGATCATCTCGCCGGAGGACGCCGAGCGGCTCGATCTGCGGCAACACGCGCGTGATTTCGTCGCCGGCATGGAACATGACCTCGGGACGAATCTTGAATGGATCGGGATTGATCATCACAACACCGACGACGCGCATATCCATTTGCTGATTCGCGGCGTGCGCGAAGACGGCAAGGTTCTGACGCTCGATCGCGAATACATCCGGCGCGGCCTGCGCGAACTGAGCCAGGAACTGATCGAGCGCAAGCTTGGGCCGCGGCTGGAACACGAGGTGCTGCTGGCGCGCGAACGGACCATCGAACGCGAGCAGTGGACTGAAATCGATCGCGCGCTGGAGCGGCGCGCCGATACCGATCGCGTGGTCAGTTACGAGCACTTCGAACCTCACAGCGAGGGCGCGAAAATCCGAGCGGAGCAGGAGATCGAACGGCTCCAATTCCTCGAGAAACTGGAACTGGCGCGGCGCGTCAGTGAACGCAGCTGGGAACTTTCATTGGAGCACGAAGCCGAGCTGCGCAAGCGCCAGCGCGAGCACGACATTCTGAAAACCAGGGCGCGCGAACGGCAGCGGGAACGGGACAAGGAACGCGATCGCGGGATGGATATGGAGAGGTAGAGGGAGATGGCGGAGTATCGTCCCTATCGGGTTATTAACGCCTCGGCACAAACGCGGCTCACTCAGATCAAGCTCGTAGCAGTGTCGGGTTTCTTGCTGATAGCGCTGCTGATCAATTGGCGCGTGACGCAATTGGTGGCCGGATTATTCGGCTATGCGCGTCCGCTGGGACCGGCCTGGTTCGGGTTCTACGCACCGTGGGAATGGATCATCTGGTGGTCGCGCTGGCACTGGGTCGATCGCTTTCAGCCGATCTGGGAGTTCAGCATCCGTGAGGCCGCTTATCCTTTATTAGTAGTTAGCGCGGCAACCGCCGGGGTGATCGTGATTGCGCGCTATCTGCTTAGTGCAAGTGATTCCGATTTGCATGGGTCCGCGCATTGGGGCACAACGCGCGACGTGCGATCGGCCAGCCTGATCGCACCTCTGACTTACCTTCCGCGATGGGCGCGGCGGCTGTTGGTACGTATCGGATTGCTCAAGGCGCTTTCGCGGCGGACCGGGATCTATCTGGGCCTCTGGCGCGGCTCGTATCTGCGCGATTGCGGTCCGGGCCACGTCCTGGTGATGGCGCCAACCCGCAGTGGCAAGGGCGTCGGCGTGGTGGTTCCGACCCTGCTCACCTGGCCGCATTCGACTCTAGTGCATGATCTAAAGGGTGAGAATTGGCAGCTCACCGCCGGTGCCCGCCGGGCTATGGGGCATATCTGCCTCAAGTTCGATCCGACCGACGCCACCGGCGCCAGCGTCAAATACAACCCGCTCGAACAGGTGCGGCTACGCACCGTGCACGAAGCCGAAGACGTGCAGAACATCGTCCATATGATCGTCGATCCCGACGGCCGTGGGCTCAACGATCACTGGGTCAAGACCGGCGCCGCGCTGCTGACTGGCACGATTCTCCATCTGCTCTATGCGGAACCAACCAAGACGCTGCGCGGCCTGGCCGGCTTCCTGAGCGATCCGAAGTGCACCTTGATCGAGACCATCGAGCGCATGATCAAGGCCGAACATGATCCCGATGGTTCGATGGCCTGGCGCGACTATCATGGCGAGCCCACACGGACCCATCCGATCGTGGCCGAGAGCATGCGCGAAATCCTGAGCAAGAGCGACAACGAGCGGGCCGGAGTCTTTTCCACGGTAATGTCGTTCCTCTCGCTCTATCGAGACCCGATTGTCGCGGCCAACACCGAATACTCGGAATTCAAGATCAATGATTTGGTGAATCACCAACGGCCGGTCTCATTGTACTTAGTGGTACCGATGGCGAGCCGCGACCGGCTGCGTCCGCTGATCCGGCTAATCCTTAATCAGATCGTACGAACACTAACCACCACGCTCGACTATAAGAACGGCAGGGCGGTGCCGGCCAACCGGCATCCGCTGCTGTTGATGCTCGATGAATTTCCCATGCTCGGGCGGCTCGATGTACTGGCCGAAGCGCTGTCGCTGATCGCTGGCTATGGCATTCGCGCCTGCCTGGTGGCGCAGGATTTGACCCAGATCTATGCGGCCTATGGGCGCGACGAAGCGGTCACCGTCAACTGCGACACGACCGTCGCCTTCGCGCCCAACAAGATTGAGACCGCCCAGGCGCTCTCGAAGCTGGCGGGCGAGACCACGGTGCGCCATGCCCACCGGACGAGATCCAGCGCCGGCACCAGTGTGTCGGAGCCGGAGGTCGGACGGCCGCTGATTACGCCCGACGAGGTCCGGCGGCTGGGCGCGGATGAAGTCTTGATCTTCACGCGCGGTCATCCGGCGATTCGGGCCCGGCGGCTGCAGTATCACCAGCAGGATTTCTTCAAGCGCCGCGCCGCCATCGCGGTGCCCAAAACCAGTGATCGGATCATTACCGCGACGCCGCCCCAAGCGAAGCAAGAGCAAGAGGTGGGCGATCAGGGCGAAGGATCATCGCTCAGCGTCACGGTCGCAGTGAATGGCGCTGCGAATGCGCCGGCAATCCCAGAGGTGCCCAGGCAGGAGGGCGCGGCGGAACCGCCGGTCGGCTTTTTGAAGTTCGCGGCCGGCGCAAAGAAATAGAGGCGGGCAGGAGGAAGAGCGAGGTGAAACCTAAAATTACGGTTTACGTGACGGCCGAAGAGTTGGCCGAATTCAGAAAAGAAGCGGCACGGCGGAGGGTCTCGGTGTCACGCTATGCCAAGGAACGGCTGGATTCTGCTCGGGACGAAGTAAGGGCCGATACGGCTACAGTCACTGGGGATGGCCTATCAGCGGCGGCCGAGCAGCGGCTGGCTGACGGCGTACGGAAAGCATTTGCCGCGCGGGCCGACGATCTCGCCGATAATCTGCGGACGGTGATGGTCATGCTCGATCAGCTGGTACGCAGCACGCTCACCCACCTGCCCGAGATTCCCACCGCCCAGCACAAAGAGCGCTTCGCCGCGGGCGAGCGCCGCCACCGTGAATGGCAAGGCCAGGTGGCGGATTTGCTGCGGCAGATGCGCAGCGAGGCCGCCAAGGAAAAAGCGATCGCGGTTAGCAATGGTAACGGAGCGCACGCGTAACGCGCCGTCTTCATTGCGAGGATTCGTCCGATGAAGGTGAAGGAGAAATTTACGGTGTGGCAGCTGGCAGCGCTGGCGCATCCGCATAACGGCGATGCGGCCCCGGACCCAGCCTGTATGCACGGACGCGCGGGCCAGCGCAGCGTAATACTTACTTGCGATATCGACGGCGAAACCTTGGAGATGTTCGGCGGCCCGATGTGGCACGTCTCGGTCTTTCCGCCGGTGCGGTCCAAGGCCCAAGCCCTGCTGGCCAAGATTGGAGAGGGCGAGCTGTTCGAGGAACCCGGCATCCGTCCGCCGATTTTTCATATGCGGCGGCGGATGACCGCCGCTGAAAGGGCGCGGCTGCGCGAGGCGCTGTCATGATCTCCGCCCAGCAAATCCAGGAGCGACGCCGCGACGAGTCGTTGCGCCGCCAGCTCGGGCCGCAATTACTGACCGCGATCGCCGACGACAACAATACCGACATCATTGTTAATGAAGATGGCCGGGTCTGGTTCGAGGCTCACGGCAAAGGCTTGTATGCCGCGGATTTCACGATTCCCGAAAGCCAGCGGGAAAGCCTGATCGGCACGGTGGCGGCCATGCTCGGCATGGTGGCCGATGCTGAACACCCGATCGTTGAAGGCGAGCTGCCGATCGCCGGCATTCGTTTCGAGGGCTTGATGCCACCGGTGGTGCGCAAGGCCTGCTGGGCAATGCGCAAGCCTGCCCAAGTCCTCTACAATTTGCAGAATTATGTGACTGATAGAATCATTACGGATGCGCAAGCAGACATTTTCTGTCAGGCGATCGCCAGCCGTCAGAACATTCTCATCGGGGGAGGCACCGGGTCAGGCAAAACCACCATCGCGGGCGCGTTGATCAACGAGATGGTCGAGCAGTCGGATGCCAGCGAGCGCTACGTGATCATCGAGGACACGCTCGAAATCCAGTGCCGCGCGCAAAATCTGGTGCAGCTGCATACCAGCGATAACGCCGATCTGACCCGCCTGGTGCGGGCTACGATGCGCTTGCGGCCCGATCGCATCATTATCGGCGAAGTCCGCGGTGGCGAAGCACTGGCGTTGCTCAAGGCCTGGCTGACCGGCCATCCGGGCGGCGTCACGACGATTCACGCCAACAACGCGAAATCGGCGCTCACCCGGCTTTCCAGTCTGGTTCAGGAAGCGGGCGTGCCGCCGCAGCCGGAACTGATCGCCGAGACGATTCAGCTGATCGCTTTCATTGCACGTACGGCCAAAGGCCGGCGTGTTACCGAATTAGTGAAAGTGGAGGGCTACGATCCGCGCGAAGGCTTCAAACTCACTTCATTAGAGGAATGAGTAATGGCGCACGAACTAGCTAGTGACGCCTTGGGCAGAGATTTTCGAAGGGTCCGAATGGGTAAGGAGGTTAAAGAGATGAGAGGAACCAAGAGTTGGCTAACGAAATGGGCGCCGCGGCTGGGCTATGGCGTGAGCGTTCTCACGATTGCGCTGCCGGCCCGGGCATTTGCGGCCGTGGCCGGCGGCGGCGTGCTGCCGTGGGATCAGCCGCTTAATACCTTGCAGACCGATCTGCAGGGACCGGTGGCGCATGCCATTACGACGGCGGCGATCATCGGCACGGGAATCACGTGGGCTGTAAGTGAGCATGGGACCGGCGTGCGCAAGATGTCGGCGCTGGCTTTCGGCGGCGCCGCGGCGCTCGGCGCGACCACGCTCATGACCGCGCTGTTTCCGGCCGCAGGCGCACTTTTCTAGTCGGCACTAAGCGAAGCGCAGGGGAACGAGCAAACGAGTCTGCGAGACGCGTCAAGAAGAGGGAAGGGCTGATCATGAACGGAGTGCACTGATAGGCCGTGCATTTTGCTCAAGTCTGCATGGGCAAATGCGCCGGGGCAATTCTTCTAGTTGGTAAAGCAGACTGCCTGATTGGCAGGAGGCCGGAGAATGAAGGGAACGAAAAGTTGGTGGATGAAATGGGCGCCGTGGCTCGGTTACGGCGTGAGTCTTCTAAGCATAGCGGTGCCGGCGCGAGCATTCGCGGCGGTGGCCGGTAGCGGCGCGCTGACCTGGGATGATCCGCTCACTACTTTTCAGAGCGATCTGCAGGGGACGGTGGCGCACGCGGTCGTGGCTGCGGCCGTCATCGGCACAGGTGTCACCTGGGTGGTCAGCGAGGATGGCCCCGTGCGCAAGATCTCCGCGATGGCCTTTGGTGGCGCCGCCGCCGTGGCATCAATGACGCTCATGACTGCGCTGTTTCCCGCCGCTGGAGCACTTTACTAGCCGGCACTTAGCGGAGGCGAGTCGGCGAGATGGTTCAAGCATAGAGGAGTTGAATATGAACGGAGAGGGGCGGCGGCTTAACGTCATCCATCAATCGCTGGTGCGGCCGGTGCTGCTTGCGGGCGCGGAGCGTCCGCTCGCGATCGCCAACTGGATCACCGCCGCCGCCCTGATTCTAGGCGGCGGCAAATGGTACACGGCGGTCCTCGGCGTCTTGCTGGCGACTGGGGGCCACTGGCTCTTGGTGCAGCTGGCCAAGATCGACCCGGAACTGAGCCAGGTCTATCTCCGCCACATTCGCTATCGCCAGGCCCGCTATCCGGCCCGCGCTTCAATCTGGGCCCCGCCGCCCGCGCGGATTCGGCCGACCGTGCCGCTGCCGCGCGAGTTGCGGGGGTGAGGAGGAAGGGGAGTAGAGATGTTGTTCAAGGAATTCAAAGACCTGCGGCGCAAGCCCGAGCGGCTGCTGGGCCTGCCCGATCTGTTTAACTACGCATTCTTCGAAGATGAATACACCATCGTGACCAAGGACGGCGCGCGGCTGCGCGCGTTCGAATGCCACGGTCCCGATCTGAATTCAGCCAGTCCAGCCGAACTGGATGCCCACCGGGCGCTGGCCAACCGCGCCTTCGCGCGCGGCGATGACGGCTTCGCCTATCAAATGGATCTGGTGCGCTATGCGAGCAGTGACTATCCGCAGCGGGTCTTTGCCGACCCGGTAAGCGCGATGCTGGATCACGAAGCGGCGCTCCACTATGCGCAGGTCGGCCAACACCTCGAGACCAAAACGGTGCTGAGCATTGCCTGCCGCCGCGCATCAGGGGTCCAGAGCAGGTTTGGCGATGCGCTTATTTCCGATGTGCCGAATAACAGCGATCGCCAGCGCGAACGCGAGTGGTTCGATCAACAGATCCAGGAATTTCGTGACGCCGCGGCCCCGGTGTTGAATCTCGATCCGCTCGGCCAGTCGCCGCACCTTTCGCATATTGTCAGCACCATCAACGGCCGGATGTGCGAGGTGCGGGCGCCGCGCGGAATCGTGCCGCTCGATGCCATCCTCGGCAATCAGGACTTCATCCCCGGCTTCAGGCCCCGGGTGGGCGGCCGGCATATCCGGGTGATCGCGCTCAGCGGCTTTCCGCAATTTTCGCACGCCGAGCTGGCCACCTTCCTCAGCGAGCTGCCGGTTGCCTATCGCTATTCGATTCGCGCAATTCCACTGGGCCTCCGGGCTTCGGTCAGCCAACTTGGGGTGCACCGCCGCAACTGGTTCCAGAAGCGCAAGGGCGCGCGGGCGATGCTAAGTGAAAGTATCGGTTCAGGTTCTGGCGCGGCCTTCGAAAATCAGCACGCGCTGCGCATGGCCGCCGATGCCGACGACGCCATCGCCGAAGCCGAAGGTGGCGAAGTCCGTTTCTGCTATGTCACTGCCAAGATCGTTATCACCGCCGATAGCGCGGCCGAAGCGGATGAAGCGGCGCGGCTGATCTTCAAAGTCTGCCAGAACATGGGCTTTGACCCGCGCCTCGAAACCGCCAACGCCAACGAAGCCTGGCTCGGCTCGATCCCGATCCACGGCTGGTACGACGTGCGCAAGCCGCTGGTTAGCACCCGCAACCTGGTGGATATCATGCCGCTGACCAGCGTTTGGTCCGGCCTTGCCACCAATCCCTGTCCCTATTATCCGAAAGACACGCCGGCGCTCTGCTACGGCGCGACCACCGGCAGCACGCCCTGGCGCTTCAATCTGCATGTCACCGACACTGGCCATACCGCGCTCATGGGCGCGACCGGCACTGGCAAGAGTGTCGCGCTGGGCGTGATCGCGGCCAATTTCCGCGCGATTCCCGGCGGTCAGGTGTTCTTCATGGACAAGGGCTGTTCGGCCTTCGTCCTGACCAAGGCGCTCGGCGGCCAGCATCTGGATTTGGGGGAAGAAGAAGTGCCGCTGCAGCCGCTGGCGCGCATCGACGACCCCACCGACCGCATGAAACTTCAAGGTTTGCTCGAGGATTGGATCGCGCTCAAAAACGTCAAACTTATGCCCCAGCAGACCCGCGCGCTCTACCGCGCGCTTGAACTCACCGGGGAAGCGCCGCCCGAACAGCGCACCATCACCAATCTGATCACCCAGGTGCAGGATGCCGCCGTGCGCGACGGGCTGACGCCGTACTCGCTGGCCGGACCGCTCGGCAGGTTTCTCGACGCCGATCATGACGTGCTGCTCGACAGCGACTTCGTCACCTTCGAGCTCGAAACCCTGATGGGCATGGGGCCGCAGGTTACCATTCCAGTGCTGACCTATCTGTTTCACCGCATCGAGCAGCGGCTCGACGGCCGGCCCACCCTGATCATCATCGACGAGGCCTGGGTGGTGCTGGCGAATAACACCTTCGGCGCCAAGCTCGAAGAATGGCTGCGCACCTTGCGCAAGAAGAACGCGGCGGTCGTACTGGCTACCCAGAGCCTCAGCGAGATCGCCAACTCGCCCTATCGCGACGTGATTCTGGAATCGTGTCCGACCAAGCTCTACCTGCCCAACGCCGAAGCTCGTAGTCCGCAAACCCGTGAGCTTTACCGTAAGTTCGGCCTCTCCGACCGCCAGATCGACATCATCGCCGAGGCCGCACCCAAGCGCGACTACTACTATGTTTCGCCGCTCGGGCGGCGGCTGTTCCAGTTCGCGCTGGGGCCCGCCGCGCTAGCGTTTGTCGGGGCCGGATCGAAGGAAGATGTGCTCACCGCGCGGCGGCTGATTGCCGAGCACGGCGAGCGCTGGCCGATTGCGTGGCTGCACTCGCGCGGCCTCGACGAGTGGGCGGACTACCTCGCAGGGCATTTCCCGTCGGGACCGGCGCTGGCTGATGCCTTGATTGCCCGCGATGGCTATCGCAACGGCCACCCGCCACAGGCGACGGTGGCGGCGTAAGAGGGGAGGGCGCGTGATGCTGAAGCGTCACTTTAGGTTCCTTATCGCGGTGGCGGGGCTGGTGATGGTCGTTCCGGCGGCGGTGCGGGCGCAATTCGGAGGCTCGATCGTCTTCGACCCCAGCATGTTCGCGCGCCAGCTCCAGCAGCTGCAGCAAGAGACCGCCGCCGTCACCAATCTCGCCCAGCAACTCCAGTACATGGTCAAAAACACCACCGGCGGCGGGGCAGGGATGTGGCAGTCCAACCAGAACCTGCTGGCCAACTTGGGCGGCCTCATTTCCGAACAGCAGGGACTGTCCTACACGTTCCAGGGACTCGCGGGGCAGTTCCAGCAACTGTATCCGGGCTACAACGTAACCAATACGCCGGGCGCGCAAAGCCCGCAGGCGAGCGTCGACACCACGCTCAATACCCTCAACGGCGCCCTCCAGAGTGCCCAGGCGCAGGCCGAGGATTTCCAGGGCGAACAGGCTGCGCTGCAAGGCCTTGAGGCGAAGAACCAGACCGCAGTAGGCAACCTGCAAGCGGTCCAGGTGAGCAACGAAATCGCGCTCGCCCAGGTTCAGCAGATCCAAATGCTGCGGCAATTGGTGATGGCCCAGATGAATTCGCAGAACACCGCCGCGGCCAATCAGCTTAATAGCCAGACCCAAAGCCAACTTGCGGCCCAGGCGCTTCTTTCAGCACCTGCATCTCCTGGCACGCCAGACTTCTTAGACGCCGCGCCTCAAAACGCGCCTCAACCATAAATATGTTTCCTGAAATTTAATTATGAGAAAGACTACGAACCCTTTGATTTACGTGCTGGCCGGTATTGGTCTAGCGGCTCTCCTTTATGTCGGTTGGACTATCTACCAGCGGCAAATCGCCGAAGAGGCCGCTCGCGCGTCTTTTTCCGCGACTCCTATACCAGGAAGTCCCGATTTCTTAGGCGCGAAGCCACAACCACCACCACAACCGTGAAGTGAGTATTCAGATTGGGCAGCTAAGCCACGGAGAATAGTAATGAACCTTGATCAGATCGCAAGTCAATTCTATACGGCCGGCATCACATACAGTACCGCAATTCAACCTTACGCGCTCAAACTCTTTTTTGCACTGTTTCTCATCGACATCACAGTCACCTGGATCCAGTACTCCGCTGAAGGTCAGTTAGATCCTTCGTATTTCCTTGGCCGAACGATCAAGCACATCCTGAGTGGCGGCTTCATCTACTTGATGATTGTGAATGCCTTTTCATGGATGAACGCGGTCGTAAGAAGCTTTTCAACGGTAGGAGCCAGCATCTCCGGACTTCCGAATCTCAGCCCGCAGGGCGTTCTCCAAGCTGGCGGGCAGATTGCCAATATGATCTTCAGTGCCCCTGCAAGCACAAGCGTTATGGGCAACCTTGAGATTGCCATCGTTCAAAGTGTGTCCGGCTTTGCCGTACTGTTTGCGTTTACACTAACCGCCGCAATGCTCCTCTTTACT
>Ga0335075_10013837_pt1 | contig 12139 bp, 7 predicted proteins | sample Lox_Sample_24_FD_206723 | JGI IMG/M metagenome (GOLD analysis project Ga0335075, IMG submission 206723) | Soil microbial communities from Loxahatchee National Wildlife Refuge, Florida, United States - Lox_Sample_2.4 | ecosystem: Environmental > Terrestrial > Soil > Wetlands | place: USA: Florida... | reverse complement strand
TGTTGACCGCGACGGTTTCTTCCTTGCCCTTGGTGGAGATTTTGGCTTCGACGGTGTGATCGCCGTCGCCGCGGATCTTGAATGTCTCGGGCAGTTCCAGGCTCAGGTAGCCGTTCGGGGCGGAGACCTTGAAACAGTACTCGCCTTGGCTGGTGCTTTTGGCGCGGATGACCGTGTCTTCCGCGGTGCCCTTGGTGGGGCAGTCGACCAGGGTGATGCGGCCGTCTCCCCGGTACAGGCGCAGGCCCCGGTCGGCGAAGATCTGGTCGGCGCCGGGGTAGGCGTAGTCCTCTGCCAGCGGTAGCTGGGATGAGTCGGCCGCGAGGGCGTGAGTGGCTCCTGTGGTGGCAGTCGTGCCTGCCAGCAGGCCGATGGCCAGGAGCCGGGCGACAACGCGCATGCGCGTCCTCTCGAGATCAATGGGCGAATGAGACGTGGTCGTGACGGCTCTGCGGTCGAACCGCGATTCCTCGCGGTAGTCGGGCCCGGCTCGTGACGAGTCCGGGCGAAATATCCGGTCTTCGCGACGCGAAAGTCAAGGAATCATCATCTTCTGGCGACGGAGGTCACGTTCTACTTGTGAAATCTTGGATATCTCTTGGGTATCTGATTACGTTCTGGGCGGCCCGGGACTCGGTTGCATCCGGTGCTCGCCGCGCGGCGCGGTCCCGCCGTCGGTTCATTCGCATGCGCGGGGCTTCGAGGTCCCGGGTCTTGTTGAGGGGGAACGGATTCCTGTGAGAACACGACGATTGGCAACGCGTGCGCGCGTGTCGCTCGTTGCGGTCGCGACGGTGGCCGGGCTGCTGGCCGGAATGGCGGACAGTTCCGTCGCGTCCGCCGCGCCCGAATCGCCTGGCCAAGCGTCGCCGCAATCGAGCGAGCGGGAGCAAGTCCTGGAGCTGGCCCGCTCCGGTGGCGCGATTCTGGCTCGGGCGGCGCTGGCCGCGCTGACGGGCACGGACGACCAGGTGCGAGATTTCCTGCTTTCAGGTCAGAAAAAAACACGCGAAATCGACGATGAGGTCCGTGTCACGCAGTTCCTCGCGTCCGGCGGTCCGCAGATTGCCAAGGCCGCGCAGAAAGCCCTGGACGGCACCGCCGACGATCGGCGGAGGTTCCTGGAATCGGGGCTGGGGCCGACGCAGGAACTCGACGAGGAAGTCCGGGTCACCCAGTTGCTGGCGTCCGGCGGTCCGCAGGTCGCCAAGGCCGCGCAGAACGCTCTGGACGGCACCGCCGGCGACCGGCGGGAATTCTTGCTCACCGGCTTGTACCCGCGGCAGGAAATGGACGAGGAAGTCCGGGTCACCCAACTCCTCGCCACCGGCGGACCGTGGGTGAAGGAAGGCGCACAGCGCGCACTGGACGGCTCGGTCGAGGACCGGCGGGATTTTCTGCGCACCGGGCAGCAAGTCGCCCGCGCCCGGGACCAGGAAACGCAAACGGTGTCGGCGTTGGCGGAAGAGGCCGTGCAGGCCGGCAAGCGGGCCGGCACGGAAACCAAGGCCGCGCAGGAGGCTTCGGCCCGCGCGGTCGAGGCGTCCCGGCTGGCCAAGGAAGCCGCCCAGCGGGCTGCCGAGGAAACGAAGGCGGCGAAGGACTCAGCCAGCGCGGCATCGGCTGCGGCGGGCCGGGCGGCCGAGGCGGCGGGACAGGCCGCGGACGCGGCTCGGGTGGCGATCGGCGCTGCAGCCACCGCCAACCGGGCGGCTCGGGTGGCCGCGGACGCGGCAAGGTTGGCGGCCTCGGCCGCGTCGGCGGCTGCGAGCGCATCGTCGCGGGCGTATACTGCGGCTTCTGCGGCGGCCGGCGACGCGGATCGTGCCGCCGATGCACGCACAGCTGCCGAACGGGCCCGGGACGCTGCCCGCAACGCCACCAAAGCCGCTGCGGCGGCGGACAAAGCGGGGATCGCTTCGCTTGAAGCGGGCAAGGCGGCGACAGCGGCGGCCAGCGCCGGCGCCAACGCCGAGGCCGCTGCTGTCGCAGCCGACCAAGCGGGCGGCTACGCCGCCGCAGCGGGCGGCCAGGCTCAGCGGGCCAAGGACGCGGCGGCGACCGCTCGCCGGGCCGCTGCCCGTTCCACTGCGGCAGCCAATCAGGCGGCCGGGCTGGCTGCGGACGCCGCGACGGCGGCCGGGCAGGCACGCCAGGCCGCGGATCAGGCCGCTCAGCATGCCAATGCCGCTGCTGCCGCCGCGGACGAGGCCGCGGACCAGGCAGGCAAGGCGAACGACGCCGCAGGCCAAGCGGCCCGCCACGCCGACAGCGCTCGTCAGGCCGCGTCCGAAGCGACCACAGCGGCAACGCAAGCGTCCGCTGTGTACACGCTGGCCCGCAAACTCGATGCCTCGCGACTGCAGGCGTGGCAGGACGAGCGGAGCGAGGCCGCCGGTGCGGCAAATCAGGCAGAGGCCGCCCGGAACGATCGTGCCGACTGGGACGCCGGCCAAGCCGCAGTACTGGACGCAGAGACCGCGCGATTGTGGGCGGAGGCCGTCAAGCCGGGCGCTCCCGACGCCGTCGTAGTGGGCAACGGGCGCAAGGTCGCCGCCCGCCTGGTCACCGCGGGCGGCCCGTGGACCAGGCAGGCCGCGTCGCGCGCGCTGACCGGCACCGACGCCGAGGTCGCCGACTACGTCAGGGGATGGCGCGAAGCGGCCGCCGACCAGGACGACCTCGCGACTCTTGATGTGCTCGCCCAGACAGGGCCGCCGAAACTCCGCGACGCCATTCCGGCTCTGCTTTCGGGCCCTGCCGAAGCGGTGCGGGAGTTCTTCACGACCCGCGACTACCCGGGCAAAGACGTCGACGACGAGGTCGCGGTCACCCAGCTGCTGGCAAACGGCGGCCCGCAGGTCAAACGCGCGGCCCAGAAGGCGCTGGACGGCAGCGCCGCGGACCGGGCGCACTTCGTGCGGACCGGCCAGTACGCCGCGCGCGGGGCCGACGACGAAGTCACCGCGACCCAGCTGCTGGCGAACGGCGGCCCCGAGGTCAAAGCCGCGGCGCAGATCGCCTTGGACGGGCCCGCTTCCTGGCGGCGCGACTTCGTGCAGGTCGGAAGGCTCCGGGCCGCCCAGCGCGACGCCGACGCGATCACTCACGACGCGGCCATGCGGTCGCTGCTGGCACAGATCTCCGCCACCGCCGCCACCGCGAACCAGCAAGCGGCGAAGGCCGCCGAAGCGGCAGCCACCGCACGCAAGGCCGCCGACGACGCCAACCGCTACGCTGCGGAGGCCCGCGCCTCGGCCAACGATGCCGAACGTTATGCGAACGACGCCCGCTCCTCGGCCAACACCGCGCAGAGCTCTGCCGATCAGGCCGCGGTTTCGGCCAAGACCGCGCGCGACGCGGCGGCCCGGGCGCGCAAGGACGCCGCATCTGCCGGTGCGTCCGCCAGCCGGGCAGCCGGGTCGGCAAGCCGGGCCCGGGGGTACGCCTCGGCGGCCTACGGATACGCCGCGTGGGCGCACCGTTCCGCGGTGGACGCCGGCCTCGACGCGACCGGTGCGGCCCAGGCCGAAGCTGACGCCTGGCAAGCCGCGGCCGACCTCGAGCGCCAGGAACTGGACGAGTGGCGCAAGGCCAGCGGCATCCCGGACAAGAAACCCGGGGACAAGCTGACCCCGGAAGAACAGCAGAAGCTCATCGGTGCGTGGATCGGGGAGCTCTGCGGCAGCTCCGAAGGCGCGCTGGTGTGCGCCGCGGGCAAGGCAGGCACCGGCAGCGACTCTGTTGCCCTGCAGATCGCCAAGGCGTGCAAGAACAATCCGCGCTGCACCACCCTCGAACAGCTCGACTGGCTGCTCGAAGAGACCTTCAACCGCTATCTGACGGGCGTGGCCGACGGATTCAACAAGTCCTTCGACATGGCCGAATTCCTCGGCGAGATCGCCACCGGCGGCCGTCTCTCCCTCCCCGGAGACCGGGTCGGCGTCAACGGCGAGCGCACCTTGGATCCGCCGACCCCGTCCGGGTCGTCCAGCATGCCCCAGTGGATCAGGGACCGCCTCCAGGCGGGCGTCCAGTTCAACAAGGACAACTGGTCCCGCTACACGGCGGCGGGCGGGTACAACGAACTCCACATCGGCCTCAACCCCCCTTACAAACGAGTCGACTCCTATGTGCCGGGCAAGGAGATCGTGTCGCGGAAGTTCACCCAGCTGTCCAAGGTGACCGACAAGACCGGCATCGCCTACGTCAACGAGCTGCGCAAAAAGTACCCGCCGGGCGCGCCGATCAGCGGCACCACGTACAATAAGGATTTCACTGCGAAATACGGAACGAACCAGAAATTGGAAGGGGAGCTGATCCTGGAGATCCCTGTCCAGGAGGGTCCGGTCCCGAGGGCCGTGCTCGATGCCGCGCGCGACGGTCAATTCAAGGTAGTGATCCGCGACGTCAACGGCAAACCCTATGAATAGGCGTCGAGAGGGAGTCGTTCGGGTGTTGTCAGTGCACTATTGCGAGGCATGGGGTGCAGAGGACCGTGCCATGTGGAAACCCCTTACGGAGCGGACCGCGAAGCGGCGCTACGAACAGGTCGGGAGGTGGTTCACCGCAGTGGTCGGGGATGTGTCCGACCCGGCGTGTGTCCTGGAGATCAACCCTCGTGAGCCGTACCGGTTCGGCGTCAAATTCTTCGACGGCCACGGCAGCGTGCGCCTGTCCTACAGGTTTTACCTGATGGAACCGGATCGGCTTTTCCTGCGGCAGGTGACGCGGTGGGAGTATCCCGACGACGGGAAGTTTCATCCGATGAACGAGTCCACGGTCGTCGAGATCCTCTTCTGGGAAGAGGTTGACGGCGTCGTGCGCCGGCGAGTCGACGATCGCGGCACCGTGCATGCCGAGGACTACCGGGACGTGCCGGTCGACGCGAACTGGGAGCCGTATCCGGCGTTCGGCGACTTCGCCTCCATCGCCCGCGAGAACCGCGACCAGCCGCCCGGGCAGGCGTGAGGCGATGCCTGTTGCCCACGGCCGAATCCAGAACAGGGAAACATGATGAGCGACCGGGATTCCGGCTCAGAATGCGAGCAGGGGAAGTCGGAGACGACGGTCTCGTCGTTGTCGGCGCCGCATCGGCCTCGTCGTTACCGGTTGGCGACGGCAGCGGCAGTGCTGGTCGGCACCGTCGTGCTGGGAGGTTCGGCGTGGCTGCTGTTCGGCGGGCACGACGCGGGCGGGCATGCGGTGCCGGACGGCGTGACACCGCTCGGCGATCGTGACGTCTGCGCGAACACCGTGACCGTCATGCTCGACACCGATGCCCAGATGGCGGCTGTCGCCCGGGCGTTGCGCGGCGACCCCCGGGTCCTGCGGGCCTATACCGAGACCAAGCAGGAAGGGTATGCACGTGTCAGCACGATGTTCGCGGATCAGCCGGACCTGCTGGAGATGACGGGACCAGACGCCATGCCGGCCTCGGTGACCGTGATGCCGAAGGACCCGGCCGACACCGAGAAGATCGCCGACCAGTTCCGAGTCCAGTTCCCCGAGGCCACAAGCGTCAAAGACAACACTCGATTCCGCAGCATGCGCCCCGGGCCGGGCTACCGGGAACTGACGTGCGGTCCCAGCGGCGAAGTCTCCCGCTGACCAGACATCCTCCGGCCTAGCCGGCCGCCACGGTCAAGATCGTCAAAGGCATCCGGTCGTTCAAAGACGCCGTCGCCACCGCCCGCCGCATCACCACCAACCTCCGCAACTACGTCCGCAGCCCTCATCAAATGCCGCACACCAGCACTAGCCGGCGGCGGGGGAGAAACCTGCGTCGTCGTAGACATGGAAAAGCGTCCCAAAGACGAGGCGGACGAGCACAACAGTCAGCCCAAGGTCGATCCGAAGCCCGGACTTCGCCTCACTGACAGCCCCAGCAAATTGGACCGTGAATATTGCTTCCGGGGAAGGATGGAAGCCAACAAGCCGCAGAATTTCGAGATGGAGCCGTTCACTTGGCTTGGAGAACCCGCACGGCGCGCTACCGGCGGCATCGTCTGCGCCACACGCACGACTAAAGAGTCAGGTGAACGCGCCACGCCGGCTGGGCACCCCCTCGACGGAAATCTGAACGGGACCAAGGTCGAGAGGGGACACCTCATCGCAGCCAGCCTGCACGGCTCCAACTTGGTAGATAACATCGTCACCCAGTACCGCACGGTCGATCGTTCCGACGTCAAGATCATCGAGATGGCAGTCGCCAGAGTGCTTGACAACAACCCGGGTGTATCGGTCCTCTACAAGGTGCGGGTGCAGTATGCCAGCCCGACAGCCGCCATGCCGGCATGGATCCACATCGATGCGGTAGGGTCCAACGGATTCACCTGCTTAGCGGAAATCCAGAACCTTCCTAGCGGAAACGAGACGAAGACGCGATGCTGACATCGGGAGGTCGGGCGTCCTCGCCGGTCGGTGCGAGTTTCCGGAGGGCTGATGACTGAAGCAGATCCCGCGTCCCTTGTCGAGGAGATCGCTCGGCTCCTCGGCTGGCGCGAAGAGTTTACTCCGGAAAAAGACTGGTCGGACGTTGAACGTGAACTCCGTACACCGCTGCCGGTCGACTACAAAGAATTGTTGAATCGGTTTCCAGGCGGTGTATTTCGCGGGGTAGGTATTTATAGCCCGGTTGTGAGTGTGCAAGCGTGGATTGAGTACAAGCGTGATCTCGAAGAACTCCTGGAAATCCTCGGAGACGAGGATCTCGAATACCTCACAGGTGTCGACTACGGACTTTTCCCCGAACCCGGCGGCTTGCTGCCTTGGGGAACTGACGGTCAAGGCGGAACTCTTTGCTGGATCACCGCGTCAACCGACCCGGACACCTGGAAGATCGCGTACCACGACCAAGGTGCAGACGAGTGGCGCGAACATCCAGGCCCCGCCACGCAACTTCTCTACGAAATCCTGGCAAACACCGGCGAGGCCAACCTTCTGAAGTGGGACTTCGCTGGTATCGCCGTGGCGTTCATCGCATCGCGTACACGTTAGGCATGTCTGTTAGAGCTTTGGTCCATGTCGTAATGACCTGGATCAAAGCTCTATCAGATCTGCCTTGCGCCGCCCGGGTGACCGGTCTGGTGCCGGTGCCCGACGCGGCGCTGCGCGCGGATCCTCTCAGCACTGCCCGCGCCCGTCACCGAGGGCGGGAACTGCACGTCGCCGCGTACCAGTGAGGAGGTCGTACGAGGACGTCTTCGACCGGTACTGCCAGTGGAAGGGGCTCGCAACCCGGCTCAGGAAGCGAGCAGGAGACGGCGGTGGGTCGTCGTCCGTCTCTCAGTTGAACCGGATAGAGCCGGAACGCACGACTATGGGCGTCGTGTGCTGCGGCCGTGGCAGGCCGCGGGACGGCTGGGCCCGATTGTGGAGACGGCACGGATCGAGGAGGGGGCAGGCGAAGTCGTGTGCGCTATGTGGTCGGCTTGGACCGGTCATGTCGGGATCGTCGGGCGCTCGGTGGGTAATCGAAACCGGTGCCGGTCGGTCTGACAAGCGCCGAGGCTATGGTGTCACCTTCGGATGTCTTGTGGCTGTTGCTCGCGCGGGAAAGGCTTGCCCGAAGTTCCGGGTAGGAAATACGGACGGGGACCACCCCCGCTCGCGCTTGCCGGGCGCGTGACAGCGTGGTTCCGCCGCGGTCTTTCGGCGACTGCACGGCTAACTCCGCGGACTGCGGCCGACCCTGCCGCGTGACGTCGGCCAAGCTGGCGGCCTGAACCGGTGGGGGAGGCACGGCTTGCCGAAGAGGAATGGACGAGCGTGCCGATTTCGGCGATCGAGCACTGCGCCTCGGTCGTCCGGGGCCGATGAGGTTCGAGAGAACGAGAACGGGCGGGTGGTCAGGGTACCGGGTCGCGGCATGGCCAGGCTCAATGGTTCTCGGGTGGTGGGATCTGATCGGCGAGGTCGGTGAGCAGCCGCACTGCTGGGTTTGCGGGCAGTGTGTGCAGTGAGGCTTTGGTTTTGCCGATACGTGCGTCGAGGAGCTGGCGGTACCGGCCGAGGATGGCGGCGGGATGGGCGGCTTCTTCGCTGGTGAGCGCGGTGGTCCGACTGCGGATGAGGGTGGGGAGGTCGATGTCGAGGCGAGTTCGCTTGCCGGTCAGGGCGAGGATTTCTTCTGTGTGCAGGAATGCGTGGCCGAAGTGGGTTCCGTAGTCCCGCAGGGCGTGCCCGGTGGACGGGTCGTTTGTTGCGTGGTGCGCGCCGAGGCGGAGCGGGAACTCGAAGATGGCACCGAAAAGGTCGTGCGCGCCAGGTTTGGCTCGTGCGGCGGCGCGGAGGCTGACAAGGTCGTCGAGCCATTCGGCGAATGTGAATGCGTAGTCGGGGGCGTGGGCGGAGACCAGTCGGGCGGCCTCGCTGAGGAGGTAGTCGCCGGCGAGGATGACGGTGGTCGTGGCCCAGTCGATTCCGCGTTTTCGTGTTGTTTCGGGCGGCGTGGTGAAGGTCAGGGCGGCGAGGCTGGCCAGCTCGATCGCTGCGGCGAGCGGGGCGGTGCCGGGATCGGGCGGGGCGTCGTGGAGGGATGCCGCCGCGGCGTAGAGGAGAGCTGGTCGCATTCTGGGATGGTCGCCGGTGGTCCCGGTGACGAGGAGGCGGGCGAGGAAGGGCCACTCGTCGCGGACTGTGGAAGCCAGTACTTCGTCGCATGCCAGAAGGAATCCGGTCAGGCCGGGAAAGTCTGTGTGGGCTGCCGGCATGTGGTCGGCGGCTCCTGATATCCCTTCGGGCAGGAGGATGGTGCGGCGCGCTTTGGCGATGAAGGGATGCCCGCTCGTGGCGGCGGCGTCGACGATGCGCCAGGCGAGGTGCCGGCGTCGCGCGGCGTGGCGGGATGCCTCGAAATAGCCGACGAAGCTGCGTTCGAGCGCGCGTTCGTAGTGCGTGATCGCTGCTGCGGCGTCGGTGCTGTTTCCGGTGATGGCGCGGGCTGCGTGTCGGGCGCTGTCGATGGCGTGGCTGAGTCCTTCGCCGGTGAACGGGTTGATGAGGCCGGCGGCGTCTCCGATGACGATCATGCCGTGCTCGGCCGAGATACCGGGCCGGAACGCGTGGTCGATGCGGCGCACTGTCCAGGCGCTTGTCCGGGGCAGGTCGGTTCGGAACAGTTCGCGGGCGACGGCGTCGGCTTGCGAGGGCAGATGCATGCCGCTGGCGGAGCTGATCGCGGTGAGCGTGAGAGTGTCGTCGTGCGGTATCGCCCAGAGTGCCGTCGGAGCTGACCCGGGGTCGGTGTCGGCGGGGATCGACAGGACGAGGCGGGGAAGAGCGACGCCTCGGGCACCGTCGAGGGTGAGCGTGCAGGCTGTTCCGGTGGGGTGGTCTGCGGTGTTGTGCGGACGGTGTCCGCGGGCGTCGACGACATGGCGTGCTCGCACGAGCCGGCCGTTCGTAGTGATTGCTGCGATGCCGGGTCGGGTGAGGTGGACGTCGCGGGCGAGTGCGGGGTGTGCTGTGGCTCCGCGGGCGAGGGCATGATGGTAGAGGGTGCGCCGCAGTACGTGGTCGGGCAGCGTGCCTCCGGGAGATTCGAGGTTTGCGGGAGCCGCGTCAGCGCGCGTCGTGAGATGGATCGAATCGTGAAAGCGCGCGCCGGCGGCCTCGGACGGCGCGATGGCCCGGAGATGGTCGGCGACGGAGCCGGTGAGCAGGAGCGTGTGGCTGGGGCCGGGACTGGGGGGAGGGCCGATGAGCGCCACGGAGTGGCCCTCCTCGGCGATGGCGGCGGCTGCGGCGGATCCGGCAGGGCCGGTGCCCAGGACCGCGACGTCGTAGGCAGTGGTCACTGGTTCGCAATCGTGTCGATGAGGTGCGACACAGCGTCTCGTGCATCGCCGGCGGGCAGCAGCATGGTCTTGTCGGCCGCTTGGCGCAGGTACGCGTGCGCTTGGTTTGTGGCGGCGTCGAGGCCGCCGAGCCGGCGGACTTGACTGGCGATGGAGTCGACGTGGTCCGGCGTCAGGTCTGGGAGGCACAGGGCCCTGGCGAGGCTGCGGTCGGTGTCGCGGAGCAGGGCGTGCACGATCGGGGCCCCGAACAGCCCGCGCGCGAGGTCTGTGCCGCGGGGTTTGCCGGTGTCACGCCCGTCGAGGTCGAGGCAGTCGTCGAGAAGCTGGAACGCGACGCCGATGTGCTGGCTGATGTCGACGACGGTTCGTGCTGTCGCCGGCGCGCAGCGGGACTCGGCGACGCCCAGCCGGGCGCTGAGCCTGAACAGCTCGGCGGTTTTGCGTGCGGCGAGTTCGAGGTAGTCGTCGACGGTGAGGGTGGTGTCGAAGGCGCGTTCGAGGTCGAGCAGTTGTCCGTAGGCCAGGCGCGAGGCTGCATTGGCGGCGACCCGCGCCGTGCCGGGGCCGAGGTCGGCGGCTTCCATGCTGGCAGCTGCGAAGCACGAGAGCCCGGCGAGATTGGCCAGCTCTGTTCCGAACCGGGTGTGCGCGGACGGCTGCCCGCGCCTGTGATCGGACTGGTCGACGATGTCGTCGTGCAGAAGGGAGGCGACGTGGATGAGCTCCACGACCGCTCCTGTGCGCTCGAGCCTGCCGTTTGCCGAGGCTCCGAAGCCTGCAGCTGCTTCCATCAGCCTCGAGCGCAGGCGCTTGCCCGGGCGGTCGAGCAGCGCAGCGACCGCCGGTCGCACGGCGTCGGGCAGGGCGGCGGTGAGGTGACGGGCGCGGTTGGTGACACGTTCGGGAAACGAAACGGTGCGAGGTGCGGACACTAGTGCCCGTCCGCGTCGACCGGGCCGATAACCTCGATCGTGCTGATCTTGGAGAGGATGCCGTACATCGTCTGGTAGGTGGTGGTCCGGTTGAAGTAGTCGATGACCTGCGTGCGGTTCATTCCGACAGTGGGTTTGAGCACCAGCCCGATGATGTTCTGCGCTGCGGCGTACTCCTCGTAGGTGATGGTCATGTTCGCGTACAGGCCCCAGTTGGCGTTCGCCACGGCCCAGAGATGGTCCTCGGTGACCTTGGCGTCTGATTCGGGATTGGTCAATAGGCCGGCCAACGTGTCGTGGTACTGCTTGTAGTACGACTGCGCGAATGCCTTGTCCCTCGGATGCCCGACGTTGTCTTTGGATTCCAGCGCTTCGCGCATCGCCAGTCGTTGCTTCATGGTTTCGGTGTTGGCGTAGGTGGTCGAGATCAGCAGCCGTCCGACGAGGCTCTGCGCCATGAATCCGTCGCGGAACTTGTCGCTGAGCGCCTCGTCCTGGGTGAGCGGCACGTCGTAGTAGGACTCCAGCGACGACAGCATCAGGCACGGCAGCATGTAGATGAAGATGAACAGCGGAAGGTTTCCTTGCCCTCCGGCGCATACGACCGAACCTGAGTCGCCCGACCAGCTGAGGAACTGTGTCCACACACAGTTTTCGTAGGCGACGACACCGAGGCTGGTGTGGGTGTCGACGGAGACGTCCCAGTGCAAGCCGATGACACTGGACGAGGTGTAGCCGGTGGTGCGCCCGACCTTTTCGATGGGCATGAGCATTTCCGGAGTGGCGACGGCGGCGACCGGACCGCCGTTGCCGGGATGCTGTCCGAGCATGCGGATGTTGAGAGCGGCGACGGTGGCGTCCATCCGGGTCAGGAAGCAGTTGCCGAACGGGTCACCGGAAATGACCATGCCCACGGCGGGGTGGTGTCGGCTGATCGGGTCCATCAGGTCGTGGGCGACCTGGTTGGTGTAGGCGGACTGGTCGTTCAGCTGCGCGATCGCTGCGTCTACCTCGGTGCCGTCGGCGAGCGGAGCCAGCCGCTTCAACGTCGCGATCTGGTCGCTCTCGCCGCCGCCGTCGTAGGCCCCGGGCTGGATGATGGCTTCGCCGGGCCGACCCTCGTTGAACCGGCCGATCACGTGGTTGTTGCTGAGCACGCACACCGTGTTGTCGGTGTTGTCGATGACGAAACAGCCCAGGGTGCCGACATTCTTTCCCGCGCGCAGGTTCGAGATGCCGACGCCTTGTCTCGGCGGTCGCATCTTCTCGGTGATGGCAGGATCGTCGCTGAGCTTCGTCTTGATGCGGGCCTTGCTGTACTCCGGTCCGTCCTCGCGCAGCGACTGCACACTGAAGGGGCCGCCTTGAACGACATCCACGCCCCACTCGGTGGTGCCGACCGTG
>Ga0335075_10013836_pt1 | contig 12139 bp, 11 predicted proteins | sample Lox_Sample_24_FD_206723 | JGI IMG/M metagenome (GOLD analysis project Ga0335075, IMG submission 206723) | Soil microbial communities from Loxahatchee National Wildlife Refuge, Florida, United States - Lox_Sample_2.4 | ecosystem: Environmental > Terrestrial > Soil > Wetlands | place: USA... | reverse complement strand
CCGCACTCCGCCGCCTGAACCTGCGACCTCCGGATCGATTTAATGCGGGCTTCCTCAGAAGGTCAGCGCGGTCCACCTGCGATCCCGGCAGTTCCGTCTGGCGCACCAGTTTGGCGAAGCGTGGCAGAAGCTGGGGCGATGGGACGATTCGGTCGATTCGGTAAGCACGCCGAACGCGAGTACTTTTCCTTGGGCCCTACTGACGAGGGCGCTCGCGGTTCCGCGGCTCGATGACGTGTCGCGAGCCGTCGATCTGGAATCGGCTAGTGCCTCTGCCTCTCCCCGAGAAAGCTGACGTTCGGCTGAGTGTCGGCAACTCACCCTGTCGGCCAGGAGCCGTCCTTCGCATGTCGTGAGAATGACCATTCGAATGGCTGCTTAGCGTCTAATAGCCGCCGGATAATGTCCGGGTTGGGTTCCGGTCGCTAGTCAAGACCTGCGCCGCGTGGGGCTGCAGCCGAGCGCATCTCGCACGATGGGTTAGCGCGGGGTACATGTCTGCTGCCGAAACCCTCGAGACAGAGGTCGTCTCGATAACGAACGGAAGCCCGGACCTTGCCAGCGCTGAGGTTGCTTGCGCAATCGAAAGATGGCGTTCCGAAACCGGAAAAACGCCAAGTAACGCGGGTGCGCATCGGCGCGCAAACTATCGCAGCGCGCGCTCCGAGCCCGCGATGGCCCGCGCGATGGTCAACTCAGCACGACCAGGGTAGTCCGCACGTGCGCATACCTTGAGCAGGGCAGCGGCGTAGCGCCGCGCCAGTTTAGCGTTCCCCATGAATTTTGCCGCCTTCGCTGCACCGTACAGTGAACGGAAGCGGTTGGGCTCCTTCGTCAACGTCATCTCGAATTGCCGCAGAGCATCCCCGGGACGGTTCAATTCGAGGAACATCTCTCCTGACAGCTCAGTTGCTGGTGCAATCGGGCCGGGTGTGATGACGCTCTTTTCCGTTGCGTTCTCGAGTTCAATCGCTTTGTGCATCTGGGCCAACGCGCCGCTGGAATCCTTGTTCGCCAGCGCTGTCCAAGCTAGGACCTCAGTTCGCTGGATCTTCACCTGCAGAGCCCAGTAGCCCTCGTTTGCGTCCATCAATCGCTGGTCGATCGCAGCAAGTTGCCGCGCGGCATCGCCGGCCTCGGCGGTTTCACCAAGACGGGCCGCACCCATTCCGCGCGCGAACCAGGTGATGGCATCGGTATAGGGGTATTTCGTGGGATGTGCTCGCAGGCGGCTCGCTGCGGCCCAGTCGCCGCGCTCCAAGGCGTAGCGTGCCGGCATAGCCGCCATGGCAAAGTATGCCGCTGCCACGGGGGCCGCGCCGATGGGCACCGCATCGGGACGCAAACGTGATGCTATCGCCGGCAGATCCTGCAAAACCCGTTTCGCAGCAGCGTCACGACCACTCTGCAGATAGGCATACACAAGATAATCGCTGGCATGAAGCTCTTCGGTAATGTTGTTCTCCCGCCGAGAAGCCGCGATGGATGCGGTATTGGAATGGATCGATTCGTCCCAGAGTCCCAGCCGGGTAAAAATGTGAGAAGGCATGTGCAGAGCATGCGGAGAATCCGGCGCGATTTTGGCGTAAGCCCGGGCGGCTACCAAGGCGCGCGGCGCTAGCGGAGGAAAGTCGTAGGTATGGATGATGTAGTGAGCTACCCCTGGATGATGCGGCTCCTTGCGAAACAAGCTCTCCAGAATGGCGCCGGCCTTGAGCTGCTTAGCGTATGTCTTGTCAGAGAGCTCGGCGGACATTGAGAGCGAAAGCGCGTAGAAGATCGACGCTTCGCTGTCGGCGGGATAACGCGCCGCAACCTTCGACATCGAATTACAGTAGGCGTCGAGACGGTTCTGCTGAGTGCGAGTTTCGAATTCGTCGTAGAGCTTCGATGCGGCCGCGATGTAGTCGCGCTCGCGCTGAGTCTTCGGTTTGGCGGCTTTGGCCGCCTCGATCGCCTCGCGGCCTTGCTCAAGACGCGCCCGCAGCTCCAACCCGGGAGCAAAGGGGTTGCCCCAGCTGCTGAGCGCAATACCCCAATCGGCCATGGCGCATCTTGGGTCTGCCGCAAGAGCTGCACGGAATCCCGCAATGGCCGGGCCGAACTCAAACGAGTGGAGTAACGCCACCGCGCGGTCGAACACGCTTTGCGCCGTGGGGCGGCACGAAGTCTCGAAATAAACGTTCCCGAGCCGGGCGCCGGTCAGAGGCGAGGGCTGCTGTGCACGCACCGCTACCGGCAGGAGGCACAGGAAAAAGCACAGTGAGCCCCTCAGCGCGTATTGCTTGCGTATCATGCTAACCTCGGCGAGCCTGACTGCCGCAGGAATCGTCGCAGAGTTTACACCGGGCGACTGCTCCTCACCGATACCGGCCCTTGCCCCTCAGGCGGTGGATCGGCAGCAAAGGGTCGTGAAGGAATATAGGCGAATCGATCTCGAGAGTCTGCTTCTGAGATTTTCGGAGGCCTTGCCCAGATGACTGCATTGGGGCCTGAATGCCCTTGAGCTCCCCTTTCAGAGCGGACTTCAGATCAGCTGAGCGGTAGATGCCAAGTCGTTGTCTTTCCGGTCGTCCATCCCGGGGGGTGGGAAGGTGCCAATCCAGCGCTGCTGGCGACCTGCAGAGAAGGCTAATCTTGGGCCTGCGGTCGTCTCGAGACCCGTGCATCCATGCCTGCCAACGTCGAGGAAGCCAGAAAGCTTGACTGGTGACGGAATAGTCGCCGTACCTGACTGCGCGCCACAGCTTTGCCAGGGAGCCGACCAGCAAGTAGGCAATGGCGAGTCCGGTAACGACCGCGCTGACGCGATATTCTCGTTGGTTAAGGTCAAGAACGAGCGAGATCCCCGACGAGAAGGAGTATGAAGGTGACCAGACCACGCAGCACATTCCTCATGCATTGCATGCTACTCCGAATCGACCACAGCCACGGATTTGCCAATTCAGGCGTCGCAGAATAATATACGAAGTATAATAGTATACGACGTCTCGATTGGCATGAATAGACCTCTCCGCGCGGCTCCGGCAGTCGGTCGACGCGAGCGAAAGCGGCAAACAATAGCCTCGCACCTGGCTGCGGTCGCCTTCGCACTGTTCGAGAAACAGGGCTACGAAGCGGTGACAATGGAACAGATCGCTGCGGAGGCGGACGTCGCCAAGGCTACCCTCTACAACTACTTCCCGGTAAAGGAGGCGCTCGTTGCGCGGCGGTTTCGGGACGAGCTTGTGGAGGGGATGGCGGAGCTCGCCGAGGCGTTGGCGGCCCACAAGACTTTCCAGTCGCGGATGCGCTTCCTTCTGCGGGAGTCTGCGGCCTGGCACGCGGCGAGGCGGCGGTACATGTCTTATTACATCGGGTATCTCAACAGCAAGTCGTGCCTTGAGGAGGCGAAGACACGAGAAGGTACCGCAACGAGTGTGACTCATCGAATCCTGAGCGAGATGTTTCGCGTGGCGCAAGAGGCCGGTGAGATCACGCGGACAGTGCCTGCGGACCAGCTGGCTTGGTCTTTCGAGTTCCTCCTCTACGGTGCCATCACGCGGTGGCTGACTCATGCCGAATCCGACCTCGCGAAAGAGTTTCTGCTGGCGTTTGACCTGTTGCTAAACGGAGTGGCGGTCGTTCCGAAGAATCTCGCCCGAGGCCGACTGAAGTCGGCATCTGCCGGTGGCGCAAGGGCTAAATGAACCGGTAGGAATCCGCCTCTTCAAGGAGCACGCAGATGAAGAGCACCCGCGCACTCTGTCCCTGGCCCCTCGGCCTGCCGCTGCTGCGCGCGATCAAGCGCGACCCTATCGGTGTCCCGCGTCGTCTGCAGAAGGAGTACGGCGATGTCGTCGTGATGAAGCTCCTGTCCACCCGAATCTACTATCTGTTCCGTCCCGAGGCCGCGCGTAAGGTCCTGGTTGACCATTCCAGGGAATTTCCCAAGGAGGAGCGGGTACTGAGGATCTTCCGATCCGTTGAAGGGGAGAATGTGATCACGACCGAGGGGCACCTCTGGGAGCGTCACCGGCAAATCATCGCGCCGACCCTCGCCTCGAAGCAGCTCCCCGCGTACGTCGCCCTCATGGCGGCTTGCGCCGATGAGGGAATCCGCGCACACCTACCTGCGAAGGCCGGTGAAAGCGCCGTTATCCAGGTCGATCGCTGGACAAGTCGGATCACCATGGATGTGATCCTGAGAGCGCTATTCAGCTACCAGGGCAGCCGCGAGGAGGCGGATGCCGTTTCCGATGCCTCGAGTGCATTGACGCGGCAGATGATGCGGCAGGCCTTCTGGCCGTTCGTGCCACCGGAATGGCTCCCGTACCCGGGGCGGTCAGAGAAATGGAAGAGCCTGGCCATCATTCGCAACCTGATCATCCGGCAAATCGAGGAGCGCAGGCGTTGTGCCGCCACCGGTCGGCAGGTCGGGTGCGACATCCTGGACCTTCTGCTTGCTGCGCATGAGGATGGGGCCCGAGCGCGTGGCGTGGGTCTAAGCGATGAGGAGATCGTGGACAACTGCGTCGGCCTTTTCGGGGCTGGGCGCATCACCTCGGCCACCGCGTTGACGTGGTGGATCGGGTTGATGGCAATTCACCGCGAGATCGCTCAGCGGGTGCGCGAGGAAGTGCGGGGCGCACAGGCGGCGTGTAAGTCCGATGGCGAGGTCGCGAGCCTCCCATTCCTCAGCGCCACCATCAAAGAGGCACTGCGCCTATATCCGCCGAGTACCGCCACCTTCACGAGAAAGGCTCTGCAGGACATCGAGGTAGACGGCGAGGTCATCAAGAAGGACTCCGTGGTGGCGATCCCCATATGGGTTTTTCATCGTGATGAGCGCTGGTATCCGGATCCCGAGGAGTATCGGCCCGAGCGGTTCATGCCCGGAGCTCCGGCTCTCCCGCGCCGTGCATTCATGCCGTTTGGAGCAGGTCCACACTTCTGCCTGGGTCAGCACTTCGCGATGATGGAGATCGCGTTGATCGGCGCCCGATTGATAAGCGACTTCGAGCTTTCACTTGACGCTCGCACTACACTGCCTGAGCCCATCGTTGATCTGGTCTTCAGGCCACGGGAAGGACTCGGTGTGCAATTTGTGCGGTGTCACTGAAGCCTGAGCCTGACGGCTTCGTGAAGGCGTGCAGCGTCAGCACTCCGTACCGCTATATGGGGGGCAACGGGATCGAACAGCACCGCTGTCGGCCCAAGAAATGCCATTTACCTGTTGCGTACGCCTTCCACATTCCGGCCATTTCTCGGAAACGGACTGCGTATAGAATAGGCGCAGCCTTTGAGCTCCGATGAAGTATCTACCCCTCATCTGGTCAGGGATCTGGCGCCGACGCGGGCGCACGGTGCTTATGCTGCTGCAGATCGTCTGTGCCTTCGCACTGTTCGCCGTGCTGCAGGGCGTGGACTCTGGCATTACGCAGGCGATCGCCAGCACGCACGGTAACCGCTTGTACATCAACAGTCGTGTCTCCGTTGGCGATCTGCTGCCCATTGCAATGCTGCAGCGCATCCGCTCCACGCCAGGCGTGCTTGCCGTAACTCCGCGCCGGGTATTGATTGGTAGCTACATGAAGCCCGATCAGATTGTGCCGGTAATCTCCGTTGACGTGGAGCCTTTCTTCCGCATCTACCGCGAGTTGAGCGTCTCACCCTCCAACGCCGTGCAGACGCTCAAGAGCACCCGCACGGGCGTCATCGTCGGCAGCCAGTTGGTCAAGCGCTATGGCTGGAAGGTCGGCGATCGCTTTGTTCTCCAGTCTACGGTGACCCAACACAATGGCTCGCGAGGCTGGGAGTTCGATGTAGTCGGGGTTTATAGCGAACCGAAGCAGGCATTTGGCGTTCCCCCGCCATTCGCTGTAGTAGCCAACTTCGATTACGTGAATGAGGCGCGCGCGACCGACGCTGACCGTGCGGACATGTACATCGCCACCGTAGGCAACGCCAATCAGGCGGGCGCCGTGAGCCTCGCGATCGATAATGCCTTCGCCAACTCCGACCACGAGACGCACACTCAATCGGAGGGAGACTTGATGGCGACGCAGTTGCAGAAGACAGTGGACCTGGGTTTCATCGTGCACAGCATCATCGCCGCCGTGTTTTTTGCCCTGCTGCTGGCAATAGGCGCGCTCATGATGCAGTCGCTGCACGAGCGTACCGCGGAGTTTGCCGTGCTGAAGACGATAGGATTTTCCGGTCGTCAGATGCTCCTCCTGATCTTGGCCGAATCGGTTGTGTTCTGCCTCGTGGCCGCGGCCGTCGGCCTCGCGGCTGGAGCGATGCTGCTGTCACGGGCGCGCGCTCTAGTCGGCGTTGCACACATGCCAGCGATCGTCGGGGTCGCCGGACTGGGGTTCGCACTCCTGTTGGCGATCATCGCCGGCGCCGCACCTGCCTGGCGTGGCTCACGACTGCAGATAGTAGACGCCCTGGCGAATCGGTAGCGGTCGTGGGCAGCGTGCTAAAGCAAACGGTGCTCTTGACGATGACGGGCTTCCATGGCCTCGCCGAGCGCCGCGCGGGCGCACTGGTAACGATCGTTTCCGTCACCGCGGTAGTTGGCGTATTGGTCTCGCTGTTGGCGATACGTGAGGGCACGAGCATCTTTCATCCGCAATTGGCACAAGCGGATGAGGCGATAGTCCTTTCGCGCGGCGCCAGCGATAGCTCCCAGAGCGCCCTCAGCCGCGCGGATGTCGCGACTATCGAGCAGGCGCCTGGCGTTAAGCATAGCTTGGACGGGCTTCCCGACGCCTACGCCTCCACTGTTGTCTCGGTCGACGCGCTTCGCCGGGACGGGGAGCGCGGTACCGTCGATCTGATTGGCTACACGGGCGGTTGGCAACTGGTTTATGAGGACATAAAGATCGTGGCGGGTCGCCCGTACAAACCGGGGTTGCGGGAGCTACTGGTATCCGAGCCCATACGCAAGATGTATCAGGGCTTTGACATCGGTGATCACATCACGCTGCGGGGAACGCGGTGGACTGTCGTCGGTGTATTCACGGCGAGCGATTCGCTGGCCGACGGAGCGCTGCGGGCAGATGCTGAGACGGTCATGTCAGCCTTCGGACGTAATGCGTTCTCGCAAGTGAATGCCCGGCTCGAGTCGTCAGCGGCCTTCAAAACTTTTGCCGATTCGCTTGACCACAACCCCGCCCTGGCGGTGGAGGTCAAGACCGTGGCCGAGCAGTACCAAGAGAGCTTCGGCGCCTTGAGGCGCTTCCTTGCCTTCATTTCGTATTTCATCTGCGGCGTCATGGCGGGCGGGGCTGCTTGCGGGGCACTCATCAGCATGTACGCCTCGGTGGATTCGCGGCGTTGCGAGATCGCGACGCTGCGCGCGGTGGGTTTCAGTTTCGTCCCGATCATTAGCTCGGTGCTTATCGAGAGCGCCTTGCTCGCGCTCCCGGGAGCGATCCTGGGCACACTAACCGCCTGGTTCTTGTTCAGCGGCAACGCGGTCTCCACCGATGGTCTGGTCTTCAAGCTCAGCGTGACGCCACACCTGCTCGTAGTAGCCATCGAGTGGGCACTCGTGATCGGCGTGGTCGGCGGCTTCCTGCCGGCGCTCCGCGCCGCACGACTGTCGGTCGCGGACGCACTACGTGCCAACTAGGAGCGCTGCGGAGCCGCGAAGCGGCCCCGACGTCCGCTTCTCGATGTTCGACCTCGCGATCCGTCTGAGCGCGCCTGCAACTTCTTGATTTAAGGGCGCTTGTGCCCCGCGGTATCCACTTTCGGGAGTTCGTCGCTCTAATGCCGGCAGTCCGGAGCTTCTGAGGGGCGCGTGATCGATAGGGTTCAATCGTTTGTCAGCGATATGGCGACCCAGCACGGGAGGAAGCTGCGTCGATATCTGGCGGCGCGCATCAGCAATGCAGCCGATGTTTCCGATCTGGTCCAGGAGGTGTTCCTGCGCCTGATGCGCATCGAGCGCCATGAGTCGATCAGGAATCCGGAAGCCTACGTCATGACCATTGCCGGCCACGTCTTGCACCAGCATACGTTGCGCTTGAAGAGCGCCCCGCAGTCCTTGAGCGCGCTTGATGTCCTCGTCGATCTTCAGACCGCGATCGAGACTGATCCGGCAGCGCAACTGGATGCCCGGCTGCGGCTCGAGGCGCTGGATCGAGCGCTCGCCCGGCTCGCGCCCAACGTGCATGCGACCTTCGTTCTTCATCGGCGTGATGGGATGACCTTGGAGGATATCTCCGAGGTCCTCGGCGTATCCCGGCCCATGGTGAAGAAATATCTTGCGAAGGCGCTCGTACAGTGTCGCGAGCAGCTGGAACGTGATGATGACGAACGGGAGGCCTCAAGCCGCCCTTCCCCAGACATTGAGCATAAGACCGTCGACGCAAAGCGGCATGAGTCCTCCTCGGCGCCCCCACAAGGAGCAGACCGCTCATGAACAAGCAGATTTACGAGGAGGCTGCGGAATGGGTGGTCGAGCTTCAGATCGGCGACATCGATGCCGCAGCGCGCGTGCGCCTGGATGGCTGGTTCCGTACCTCGCCCGAGCACATCCGGGCTTTCCTCGAGCTCTCGAACATTTGGGAGGAGGGCGCCGACAAGGACGTGAGCCGCATCTTCAGCAAACCCGAGCTCATCGCCCGAGGGCAAGCTGTACGATCCAATGTCGTTGCTCTCGAGACAGGGGAGCAAGGGGGGCCCGCGCACGTTGCGTCCGCTTCGGATACACCGGCAGTCCAATCTTCCGATGATCGGCGAGAGCAGTCACCTTCTCGCCTCCGTCCGGCCGGGCGAAAGAGGTGGGCCATCTATAGTCTCGCGGCTTCCATTGGCGTTCTCGCGGTCATTGTCGGCGCGCTCACCCTCTACCGCTCCTGGCCATCGACTTATACGACCGGCATCGGCGAGCAGCGCACCATTACCCTTGCCGATGGCTCGAGGGTCGAGCTCAACGCGCGCTCGAAAATCCGCGTGCACTTCTCGAAAGAGGAGCGCGATATCGAACTACTCGACGGCCAGGCGCTCTTCTACGTCGCGAAGGACGCTAGCCGGCCCTTCATCGTCACGAGTGATGAGGCGCACGTCCGCGCGGTCGGCACGCAGTTTGACGTCTACCGCAAATCGAGCGGCACCACCGCGGTGACGGTCATCGAAGGTCGTGTCGCAGTACTCGCGGGAACACCTCCGTTTATGGGCACAAGCCTACCGCAGGGCCCTCGCGCTCCGTCGATGTCTCACGAGACCGCCGACCAGAAGGATATCGCTGAGCCTGCCCATCTCGCCTTCCCCGGCGCATCTCCTGGCGTCCTCGTCTCAGCCGGCGAAGAGGTGCTCGTAACGGCGCAGCAGATCTCAAAGCCAGAGAACGCGAGTATAGCGCTCGCCACCGCTTGGACACGGCGAGAGCTCGTCTTTGACGAAGCGTCCTTAAGCGACGTCGCCGCGGAGTTCAATCTCTACAACAGGAAGCCTCTCATCGTGACCGGTACCGCGCCAAAGGATTTCCACGTGACCGGCGTCTTCTCATCGACCGATCCCCGCTCGCTCTTGAGGTTTCTGCGTGCGCAGAAGGGCATCCGCGTGCAAGAGACGGGCGAGGCGATTGTCATCGGCGGGCAGTGAGCATGGAGCGCCGCTCACCGCTCGCTCCCCCCGCGATCAGCAAGCCCTTGCGTGTGCTCAACGGTTTGGATCTCGCGGCAGGGGTCCGCGCTCCCATCGCAGGTGCGCTACAACCGGTCAAGGCGCCCAGGTGACCGTGCGTTCCCTTAGGGGGCGATTTCCTTTCACGCCGAGGGAGGGTGCCACTTTCCCATCGCGCCCGCTCTACGGGCGCACGCAAGCGAAGCGCCTTTGGGGTGCGGTTGGAAGAGGCATTATTCAACGCGGAGGTGTCCTCGCCGCAGCTACTGTCGCCGTCGCCGTTCTGAGCGCTTTGACCCTCGGGCTCGCGAGAGCCGATGATCTGCGCGCGGCCACTCGGGAGCCAACCCATATTTCCCCCGAGGCGCTGGCACCGGCTCTCACGCAACTCGCCTCCGAGCGCGGCTTTCAGGTGGTTTTCAGATCAGAGATCGTTGGGAATGCCCGGACTCACGGTGCCGAGGGTGAGCTCACGATTCCCGAAGCTCTCACTCAACTCCTCGCCGGGACCGGTCTCACGTTTCATTATCTGGATAGCCGGACGATCACCATCGCGAAGAGCGGTAACAGGGCGGTCAGCGGATCTACTCCATCCGTGAGGACTCTGCCTACCCGGACTGTCCGCCCAGAATCAAACGGCGAGTCGTCCGATGCCACCCAGGCGAGCCTGGGCCCGGTCACGATCGAAGCAACCAAGGGACGCCAGGCGCTGCAGCTCGAGGTGGATCATTTCGCCACCGCTGTCGTGTATCAACCACCCAATGACGGGCTCTATCGCTGGGACAGGCGGGTCTGTCCTCTGGTCGCAGGTTTTTCAAAAACCGGTGGTGAATTCATTCTGGAGCGGATCTCAAAGGCGGCGGTCGACGCGCATGCTCCACTCGCTGGAAGGGTGTGCCATCCCAATCTCTATGTGGTGGCAACCGATTCTCCTGAGCGGCTCCTCAAGAGCTGGTGGGCGCGTGATCGGGAGATGTACAACGCAAACCTGATAGGAGTCGAGACCGTCAACCACTTCATTCGGTCCCGACTTCCGGTTCGTGTCTGGTACAACACCGTCAGAACCTGCAGAGGCGGCTTCGGAGACTCCGGTACATTCGTGGGTCCCTTGCTCATTAGTGCGGGTTGCGCTCCCGATACGCGCCTCGTCCGTTTTGGTGCCTCGAACATCTCATCGGCGATCGTCGTGATCGACCTGCGCCAGATCAAGGGAACGAGCATCCAGCAGGTGGCCGACTACATCGCGCTAACCGGTCTTGCCGACGTGCGGCTGGTTTCTGATCCTATACCGTTGCCGAGCATTCTCGAGCTGTTCGAGCCCGGAACGGCTCCGAAGGAGCTGACGCTGTGGGATCGGGCACTTCTTTATTCGCTATACAACACGAGCCCATGGCAACAGCTCCAGATGCCCGAGCTGGAGTTGAGCATGGTGAGGTATATCGCGCGGTAGCCTATCGCTTTTACGTCCGTTCGGCGAAAAAAGGGTGACCAACGTGATAAACAGGACTTCGATGGTTTTATCAGTTGTCAGGGGTAAGCTCAGGCATCCTCTAATTGTGACCCTGCCGGGCCTGCTACTCACTCTCATGGTCACCCTCGGTCTTGCAGCTCAATTGGCCGATCACGGCTCGACGAACCAAACGGCTCGCCCGACGGCCGCACGGTCAACCGCGGACGGCGAATCCAAACTCCCGAAGATCACCATTGAGGCACTGAGGGAAAAGGCGCTGCGGCTCAAGGTTGACCAGTTCGTCACCTCGGTCACGATTCAACCCTGGGGAGATACCCTTTACCGCTGGACCAAGCCGGTCTGTCCCTTGGTGGCAGGGCTGCCAAGAGCACAGGGTGAGTTCGTCTTGGCTCGAATCTCGAAGGCTGCCATCGATGCACGCGCCCCGCTCGCAGGCAGGACGTGCCAACCGAACCTCTTCGTGGTGGCGATTGGCGATGATCCCACTCCGCTCCTCGAAGGATGGCGGGCAGGTGATCGGCGGATGTTCAACTTGAAGGAAGGCGGAATGCAAGCGATCGAGGAATTCATTCACTCCACCCGGCCCATCCGCGTCTGGTATAACACCTATGAGGGATGCGCCGGTGGCGTGCCGGCGGCGCTACTTAAAATATTCGATATGGAAGTCCCGGCATGCCGGAGTACTCTCGGCTCGCGCATCGTCCGCATGGGCAGCGGTTCGGATGTCGAATCGGCGTTCATCGTGGTCGATGGCCGCAAGATGAAGAACGTCAATCTCGAGCAGATGGCAGACTACATTGCGTTCATTGGCCTCGCCGATGTGCGGCTGGATGCTGATGCGACGTCTGTACCGAGCATTCTGGAGTTGTTCGGCCATGAGAAGCCACCGCCGCAGGGACTGACGCGATGGGATCGTGCCCTGCTTTACTCGCTCTACAACACGAGTCATAGGAGCACGCTGGAGGTGCCGGAAATGGAGATCACGATGACGAGGCGCATGGTGCCGTAGCCAGGTGCGGCGACAGAAGCTATCCGAGAAAGTAGTAG
>Ga0335075_10013835_pt1 | contig 12140 bp, 11 predicted proteins | sample Lox_Sample_24_FD_206723 | JGI IMG/M metagenome (GOLD analysis project Ga0335075, IMG submission 206723) | Soil microbial communities from Loxahatchee National Wildlife Refuge, Florida, United States - Lox_Sample_2.4 | ecosystem: Environmental > Terrestrial > Soil > Wetlands | place: USA... | reverse complement strand
GCCTGCACACGCGGCACCCGGCGCCCGTCCGCCCGGACCACAAAACGACACGGAGGGTAAGCAAGCAAAAGCGCCACCACGGTTAACTTCGAAGACCCGCATTACGCCTACCGGAATGCCGCCCTGCAGGTCGGCTCATGCCCGTATTACGGCCTTTCGCACGTTATGCGGGTACCGGGCGCCTAGCGGCGCCCCCGCGCCGTGTGGGGGCTGTGGCGGCCTGGCACAGCCGACTTGGCGCCCGGGCAGGGACAACCGGATCGGAAACCGTTGACCACGCGGCGCTATGGCGTAAAGTACTAGTTAACTAAGACACCATAACGATCGCGGTCGAGAGGACGGCGAGTGATCAACTTCCGGGTGGACACGCGGTCCGGGGTGCCGCCTTACCTGCAGATCGTCCAGCAGGTCCGGCAGGCGCTGCGGATGGGCGTGCTCGATGTGGGAGATCAGCTTCCCACGGTCAGGGAGGTCGTCGCGGCGACGGCGATCAACCCCAACACGGTGCTCAAGGCCTACCGCGACCTGGAGCGCGAGGGCCTGGTGGAAGCGCGTGCCGGGCATGGCACGTTCGTCCGTGGCCGCCCGCCCGGGCCGCCGCCAGGCACGCATTCCCGGCTCGGCCGCAGCCTGGCCCGCTGGGTACGCGAAGCGCGCGAGGCCGGGCTCGACGACGAGTCGATCGAGTCGCTGCTGCGGGTCACGCTGCGGGCGGCGGACGAGGAGGAGATCGCATGAACACGGCGATCGAGACACATGAGCTGTCCAAGCGCTACCGACGGGTCAGCGCGCTTACCGACTGCACGGTCACCGTGCCCCAGGGCCGGGTTTCCGCCTTGATCGGCCCGAACGGCGCGGGTAAAACCACGCTGCTGCGGATACTCGCCGGGCTGGCCAGCCCGACCGGCGGCATGGTTACGGTTCTGGGCGGTGTGCCGCGGCAGGACCCGGCGTTCCTCGCCGAGGTTGGGTTCCTCGCCCAAGAGATCCCGCTGTACCGGCGGTTCGCCGCCGGGGATCACATCCGGATCGGGGCGCACATGAACCCGCGCTGGGACGCCTCGCTGGTGCGCGACCGGTTGGCCGAGTTGCGGATCCCGCTCGACCGGCCCGTCGGCAAGCTGTCCGGCGGCCAGCGCGCCCAGGTAGCGCTGGCGCTGACGCTGGCCAAGCGGCCGCGGCTGCTGCTGCTCGACGAGCCGGTCGCGGCGCTGGACCCACTGGCGCGGCGGAACTTCCTCGCCACGCTCACCGCGGCGGTGGCGGACGCCGAAGGCGGCCTTACCGTCGTGCTGTCCTCGCACCTGATCGCCGACCTGGAACGGGTCTGCGACCACATCATCTTGCTCGCCGCGTCGAAGGTGCAACTCTGCGGCGACATCGACACGCTGCTTGCGGAGCACAAGGTCCTGGTCGGGCCGGCCAAGGACACGTCGGCGCTTGAGCGGGCGCACACGGTCGTGCACGCGCAGCGGACCGCCCGGCAGGTGACGCTGCTCGTCCGGCTGAACGGCCCGGTCATCGACCCGGCCTACCAGGTCGAGGACGTCAGCCTTGAAGACCTCGTCCTGGCCTATATGGGGGCCGAAGTGGCACCCGAGCAGGCGCACCTGACCACGGTAGGAGAAGACCGATGACATGGCTTGTCTGGCGCCAGTACCGCGCGCAGGCGGCGATCGCCGCCGCGCTGCTTGCCGCGTTCGCCGCGCTGATCCTCGTCACCGGGCTGCAGGTGGCGTCGCAGTGGCACTCCGCGCTTGCCACGTGCACCGCGGGCCACACGTGCGGCGGCCTATCGAACTCGATCTTCCTCGGCAGCCACGCGGTCGGCTTCCTGGTGATCATGACGCTGGGCGTGCCGGCCGTCCTTGGCATGCTGCTCGGCGCCCCATTGCTGGCACACGAATTTGAATCCGGCACGAACCAGTTCGCGTGGGCACAGAGCGTCACGCGCCGGCGATGGCTCGCCATCAAGACCGGCTGGCTGCTGCTCGGCGCGGCGGCCCTTGGCGGTGCCGTCTCCGCCCTGGTCACCTGGTGGTCCGGGCCGAACAACGCGCTGCAGGGGAACGCGTTTTATCCCGGCCGGTTCGACATCATGGGCATCGTCCCTGTCGGCTACGCGGTGTTCGCCATGGCCGTCGGCATCGCGGCGGGCGCCCTGACGCGGCGGACGGTGCCCGCCGTGGGCATTACCCTGGCCGTCTACATAGCCGTCCGCTTCCTGATCTTCAGCCTGGCGCGCCCGCACTTCATGACCGCGGTGACCAGCTACTTCCCGATCAACCGCAGCAGCACACCCGCCGGGTCCTACTGGCTGCTTAGCTCGGGATACGTGGGCGCGGGCGGGCACCCGATCAGCATCCCGCAATCGAACAGCGGCATGGTGGCCGGGAACGTCGGCGGCGGCATCCCGGTCACCTCGCTCCCGGCCCAGTGCCAGGGGCTGGCGAGCCAGAGCGGCCGCGGTTTCACGCCCGCCAGCTACCAGGCCGCGTCGTCCTGCGCGACGTCGCACCACGTCCAAGCGTTCATCACCTACCAGCCGGCCGGCCGCTACTGGGCGTTCCAGGGCATCGAGACCGGCATCTTCGTCGCGCTCGCCGCCGCGCTGATCGCGGTGACCTTCGTCGTCGTCCGCCGACGGGACGCTTAACGACGCGGCAGGGTGATTTGATTGCAGTTTGCGGCGCTATAGCGCCGCAAACTGCAATCAAATCGCGGGAGTGGGCTGGCAGGCCAGTGCCATGCCCGGAACTTCTCCGCCCTCAGCCCTCCAGGGCAGGCACTACTTTCTCCGTGAACAGGGTCAGGCCGGAACGGTCGTAGGCCACCTCGGGGAGGTAGGCGATGGCGTATGTCATGCCCAGGCCGTTCATCTCGGCGAGCCGCTCGGCGATCTGCTCGGGCGTGCCCACCATCGGACCGCTGGCCATGCCCTGGATATGACTTTCGAGCCGGTCCGGCTCCAGGTAGGGCCGGTAGTGCTCGCGCAGCCAGGCGAGCCGGTCCTGTACTTCCTTCTCGGTCTCGCCGATGATCACGCTGTAGTTCGCGGATCGGACGATCTTCCCGAAGTCCGTGCCAGCTTCCTTGCAGTGCGCTTCGAGGATCCGCGACTTGCGACGGAAGCCCTCCGGCGTCCCATCGAAGTTCGTGTAGGCCGCGTACCGGGCGGCGATCCGCAGCGTCTTCTGCTCGCCGCCGCCGGCGATCCACAGCGGGATGCCACCCTCCTGCAGCGGCAGCGGCCGGCAGATCGCCCCGTCCACCTGGTAGTGCTTACCGTTGAGCGTCGCCGTGCCCTCGGTCCAGAGCTGGCGCATGATCTGCACGCCCTCGTCGAGCATGCCCAGCCGGTCGCCCGCGCCGGGGAACCCGTAGCCGTAGGCGCGCCACTCGTGCTCGTACCAGCCAGCGCCGATGCCCATCTCGGCGCGGCCGCCGGAGATCACGTCGACGGTAGCGGCGACTTTCGCCAGGTAGGCGGGGTTCCGGTAGCCCATGCACGTGCACATCTGGCCGAGCCTGACCCTGGTAGTAGCCGCTCCCAAGGCTGCCATCAGCGTCCACGCCTCGTGCGTGGCTTCCTGCGTGGGCACGGGCACCGTGTGGAAGTGGTCGTAGACCCAAACCGACTCGAAGGGGCCGTCCTCAGCGGCGCGGGCGATCCCGAGCATCGTGGCCCAGTGGTCTTCGGGGCGAATTCCTGTCAGGTTGAGCTGCCATCCCTGTGGCACAAACAATCCAAATCGCATGGCTCACCACTCTAACGGCCATTGATCCCACAAGCCACGACACCCTCGAGGGAGCGTCAGTCGCGGGCCGCGTCCGCGACAAGCTCAGCCGCGGGCCGCGTCCGCGACAAGCTCAGCCGCGGGCCGCGTCCGCGACAAGCTCGAAAGAGCGGAGCCGGTCGGCGGGGTCGTAGGTCTGGGTGGTGATCATCAGCTCGTCGGCCTCGGTGCTCTTGAGCAGGTCCTCAAGGCCCGCCCGCACCGTGCCAGGAGCGCCGATGAGCTGAGTGGACTGCCGGTCCTCCACCATCGCCCGCTCCAAGTCGCTGTAGGGATAGGCCTCGGCCTCCTCCGGTGACGGCATCCGGCCGGGGCGTCCCTGGCGCAGCCGGAGGAACGACAGCGCGGACGGACCAGCCAGCCAGCGGGCCCGTTCGTCGGTGTCGGCGCAGATCACCCCGGCCGCGACCAGCGCACGCGGCCGGTCCAGCGTCGCGGAAGGCCGGAAGCTCTCCCGGTACAGCGCCAGGGCGGGCAGCGTGTTGGCCGGCATGAAGTGGTGCGCGAACGCGAACGGCAGGCCGAGCACGCCGGCCACCTGCGCGCTGTAGCCGCTGGAACCGAGCAGCCACATGGCGGGTGCGGTCCCCTCCCCCGGGATCGCGCGGACCGTGGCGTACGGGTGCCCCTCGGGCCACTCGCCGGAGAAGAAGCCGAGCAGGTCGGTGAGCTGCCGCGGGAACTCGTCAGGGCCGCGGTGCCGCAGCGCTGCCGCGGTGGCCTGGTCGGTGCCGGGCGCCCGGCCGATGCCCAGGTCGATCCGGCCCGGGTGCAGTGCCTCGAGCATGCCGAACTGCTCCGCCACCACCAGCGAGGTGTGGTTGGGCAGCATCACGCCGCCGGAGCCGACACGGATGGCGGACGTCGCCTCGGCGATGTGCCCGATCAGCACCGGGGGTGACGAGCTCGCGATGCCCGGCATTCCGTGGTGTTCGGCCACCCAGAACCGGGTGTAACCGAGTCGCTCTGCCTCGCGTGCTAGCGCGATCGTGGCGCGCAGCGCCTCGCCGGGGGTGCTTCCGGACGGAACCGGCGCCAGGTCGAGAACCGACAGCGGCGCTCCGTTGAGCGTGAGTGATGCGTATGTACCGGCCACGCAACAGGGCAACGTCGGTACGACGCGGCTTCTTCCTGGGGCTTGTCGCTAAATGTCATCGAGCGTTCGCCCGCTTGTTACGGTGTAGTAGCAGAATTCGAACAACACGTAAGCGACCTTGTGGGCATGAGGATCGCGATCATTACGGAGTCGTTCCCGCCCGATGTCAATGGCGTCGCGCACTGCGTAGTGCGCGTAGCAGAGAACCTCATCCGCAACGGCCACCACCCCCTGGTCATTGCCCCTGAGTCCGCGCGCGCGACCCTGGGCACGGACAGCCAGTTCCCCTACCCAGTGGAACGTGTCCCGTCCATCCCCCTTCCCGGATACCCGACCTTCCGGCTCGGCCTGCCGTCGCCGCGCACCCGCCGCGCCGTCGCCGAGCACGGCACCGACGTGGTCCACCTGGCGAGCCCGGTCATCCTCGGCGCGTGGGGCGGCCACGTGGCCAAGGCGCTTGACCTGCCGATGGTCGCCGTCTACCAGACCGACCTGCCGAACTACGCCCGCGCCTACCGGCTCGGTGCGGTCACCGAGGCGTTCGCCTGGCGGTGGCTGCGCGACATACACAACGCGGCCGGGCGCACCCTGGCTCCGTCCACCGTGACCGCGGCCGACCTTCGCGCGCACGGCATCGAGCGGGTGCGCCTGTGGGGCCGCGGCGTCGACATCGAGCGGTTCCACCCGTCGCGGCGCGACCAGGAACTACGCGCCGAGATCGCACCCGGTGGCGAGGTGATCGCCGGTTATGTGGGGCGGCTGGCGGTCGAGAAGCGGGTGGACCTGCTCGCCTCCGTCGCCGCGCTGCCCGGCGTGCGGCTGGCGGTCGTCGGCGGCGGCCCGGCAGCGGAGGAACTGCGGCAAGCCATCCCGTCCGCGGTCTTCCTCGGCGAGCGGCACGGCCTTGACCTGGCGCGGATCTACGCGAGCCTGGACATCTTCGTGCACAGCGGCCCGTTCGAGACGTTCGGCCAGACGATTCAGGAGGCCGCCGCCAGCGGCCTGCCCGTGGTCGCCCCGGCCGCGGGCGGCCCGCTTGACCTGGTGGACGAGGGCGTGACCGGATGCCTGGTTCCCCCCGGTGACGGTGACGCGCTGGCCGACGCGGTCGCCAGGCTGGCCGCGGGCCCGGAGCTGCGGGCCTCGATGGGCGAGGCGGCGCGGCGCAAGGTGCTCGGCCGGTCCTGGCCGGCCCTGTCCGCCGAGCTGATCGGGCATTACACGGCCGTCGTCGGTGCCACGGCGACCCCGGCCCGGGTGGCCGCATGAGGATCGTGCGGCTGGCGAACTATGTCGGGCCGCGGTCCGGCGGCATGCGCACCGCGCTGCGCGAACTGGGTGCCGGCTACCTCGCGGCCGGCCACGAGCCGATGCTGATCGTGCCCGGCCGCCGGCCCGCCGACGAGCAGACCTCGCAGGGCCGGGTCATCACCCGATTCGGCCCGATCGTGCCGTTCACCGGCGGCTACCGGGCACTGCTCGGCCGCCGCCGGCTCGCCGCCCTGCTGGCCGAACTGCGGCCGGACCGGCTGGAGGTCTCCGACCGCACCACGCTGCGGTGGACCGGCCGGTGGGCCCGGGAACACGGCGTGCCCGCGGTCATGGTCTCGCACGAGAGCCTGACTGGACTATTTAGCTTGCCCGATACCTTTGTCTCGTCATCGGGCAAGCAGCCGGGGGGGCCGGGGGGCCGCTCCCCCGGGCAGACAGGGCGGTGGCGCAGCCGCCTGCTCAGCGACCTCGCCACCCGGCTCGCCGACGAGCTGAACAGGCGCAGCGCCCGCGACTACCAGCGGATCGTCTGCACCACGCGCTGGGCGGCCGCCGAGTTCGAGCGGATCGGCGCGCCCAACCTGTGCCGCATCCCGCTCGGCGTCGATCTCGAGCTGTTCAGCCCGGAACGGTACAGCGACACGGTGCGCGACTGCTACGCCACGCCCGCCCAGACCCTGCTCGTGCACTGCGGGCGGCTGTCCATCGAGAAGAAGCCGCACCGCTCGATCGCGGCGCTGGCCGGGCTGTGCGATGCGGGCGTGGACGCCGTGCTCGTCGTCGCCGGCGACGGCCCGCTGCGCCGCCGCCTGGAGCGCGCGGTGCGGCACGGGTCACTGCCGGTCACGTTCGCCGGCTTCGTCAACGACCCGAAGAACCTCGCCACGCTGCTGGCCAGCGCGGACGTGGTGATCGCGCCGGGCCCGGTGGAGACATTCGGCCTCGCCGCGCTTGAGGCGCTGGCGTGCGGCACCCCGGTCGTGGTGAGCGCGGACAGCGCGCTGCCCGAGGTGATCGGCACCGCCGGAGTCGCCGTCCGCGGCGAAGACTTCGCGTCCGGGATACGCACCGTGCTCGGCTGGCCAGCCACGGCACGGCGCGCAGCGGCCCGGGACCGGGCCGAGCAGTTCGGCTGGCCAGCCTCCGTGGACGCGTTCCTCGCGGCCCACGGGACCGTTGACCAGGAGGTACAGCCATGACACGGATCGTGACCCTTGGTGACTCGATCACCCTGGGCATGGGCGACCCGGCACCCGGCGGTGGCTGGCGCGGGTGGGCGAGGCTGCTCGCCGACGGCCTGCCCGACCCTGATTTGCGGAACCTCGCCGTGCTTGGCGCGCAGGCGAAGCACGTGGAACGGGACCAGTTGCCTGCCGCGCTTGAATTGCGGCCCGACATCGCCAGCGTGGTCGTGGGCATCAACGACACGCTGCGGGCCGGGTTCCACCCCGCGCGGACCGGCGAGTCGGCCGCCAGGACGATCGCCGCGCTGACCGAAAGCGGCGCGACCGTGCTGACGATGCGGCTGCCGGACCCGGCCCGGATGTTCGGCCTGCCGGGCGGGCTGGCCAAGCCGTTGTCGCGGCGCATGCACGCGGTCAACGCCGAGATGGACAAGGTCGCCGCCCGGTACGGAACGCTGCACTGGGACGCCGCAGGGGACACGGAGACCTACGACCGGCGCAACTGGTCGGTGGACCGGCTGCACCCGAACGAGCGCGGGCACCGGCTGATCGCCCGCCGGTTCTGGGACTCGCTCGCCGCCGCAGGCCACGAGCTGGCCGCGCCGCCCGGCCTTGAGCCGACCAGCCCGCCGCCGACCAGGGGCAACGAGATCGCCTGGATGGCGACGAAGGGAACGAAGTGGTTCCTGCGCCGCTCGGTGGACCTCATCCCCTACCTGCTGTTCATGTCCGTTCGCGAGTGGCTGGCCGGGCCTAAGGACTGGATGGCCGGCGCGGACGCGGAGTGGCTGCCGGGGGTGGACGACGCGGCCGAGCCTGCCGTGGAGTAACGGAGGAACCCCCTGTCGTTCCGAATGAATAATCGGAATGCCCGCCAGACTGTCTCCGGCGTCAGCGGCATCTCGATGTGGTCGACGTCCAGCGCGTCACAGACGGCGTTGACGATGGCGGGCGGCGTGCCGATGCAGCCCGCCTCGCCGGCGCCCTTGGCTCCGAAGCCGTTGTTCGGGTTCGGGGTGGAGGTCTTTAGCAGCTCGAGCGGCGGCATGTCGGCGGCCGTGGGCAGCAGGTAGTCGAGCAGCGTTTCCGCGATCGGGGTCCCGTCCCCGGCGTAGCGGGCCTCCTCGAACAGGGCCTGGCCGATCCCCTGGGCGATCGAGCCGTACCCCTGCCCATCCACGACCATCGGGTTGACCACCACCCCGCAGTCATCCACCGCCACCAGCTTGCGGATGGTGACGCCGCCGAGTTCCGGATCAACCTCGACCACCGCCGCGTAGCTGCCGAACGGGAACGACAGCGGCGGGCGGAACGTTTCCTCGGCGCGCAGCGGCCCGGTCCGCCGGACGATGTCGCCGAGGCCAAGCTTGATGTCCTGGCCGCTTTCCGCGCGCACCACCAGCCGGCCGCGGGCGTAGCCAACCTGGGACACGTCGACCTCCTGCAGCGCGGCGAACCGCTGCCGGGCGTCCCGCACGAGCCGCTCCGCGGCGCACCAGAGGGCGGCGCCGCCGACCTGGAGCGAACGGCTGCCGAAGCTGGCGAAACCGTCCGGCACCTCGCGGGTGTCGTTCTGCACCAGCCGGACCCGGTCCAGGTCGATGTCCAGCACGGAGGCGACCACCTGCGGGAAGACGGTGGGATGCGCCTGCCCGGTGCAGGTAGATCCAGAGCGGGCGAGCACGCTGCCGTCCGGCTCGACCTCCACGCTGCCGTATTCCGGCGACCGCGGCGGACCGCCCGCCCGTTCGACGTAGCTTGCGATCCCGATCCCCAGCGGTGCGCCGCCCTCGCTCCTGCGGCGGCGCTGCTCCGCGCGCACGTTCTCGTAGTCGATCGCCTCCAGGGCCAGGTCCAGGGCGGCCGCGTAGTCGCCGGAGTCGTACTCGCTCCCGGTCGGGGTGCGGTAAGGGAACTCGCGGATGAAGTTGCGGCGCCGCAGCTCCGCCGGGTCCATGTTCAGCCTGCGGGCAAGGACGTCCATCGCCCGCTCGATCGCGAACGTCGCCTCCGGGCGGCCGAAGCCCCGGTAGGCCGAGGTTGGCGGCGTGGTGGTGACCACGGTGCGGATCCGCGCGAACACCCGCGGCGTTGCGTAGCACCCGGTGCTCATCGCGCCGGTCGCGGCCGGGACCGAGTCGCCGGTGTGCGGGTACGCGCCCACGCTAGCGTCGGACAGCAGCTCGTACGCCAGCAGGCGGCCGTCGGTGTCGGCGCCGAGCCGCACCCGCAGGTGCTGCGCCCGGCCGCGGGTGGAGGTCCGCAGCGCCTCGGCCCTGTCCTCGACCCAGCGCACCGGCCGGTCAAGCATCCGGGCGAGGTAGACGGCGAGCACGTACTCGGGGTACGTGCCGCTCTTGGCGCCGAACGCGCCGCCCACGGCCGGGACCACCACGCGCACCCGCTCCGGGCTCAGCCCGAACATGGTGGCGAGGCTCTTCCGCAGCCCGTGCTGGGCCTGGTGCGAGACCCACACGGTGAAGCCGCCGTCGTCGTCGGTACGGACCAGGATCGCGCGCGCCTCCATCGAGGTGTGGATCAGCGGCTGCTGGATGTAGCTGGCCTCGACGACCACGGGCGCCTCGGCGAGCGCGTCGTCGGCCGGCTCGCCGAACTTCCGCTCCGACACCACGTTGGACAGGCCCGCGAAGAGCTGCGGGGCGGTCGACGACGCGGCCTGATTCGGGCCGAGCAGCGGGTGCCGGGCTTCCAGGTCAGCGCGGACGAGTTCGGCCCCATCCTCGGCAAGGGCGCGGGTGGGCGCGGCCACCACGGCCAGCGGCTCGCCCGCGAACCGGACCCGCTCCCCGGCGAGCGGGAACCTGTCCCGTCCCTGGTAGGCCGCCTCGTCGGCGAACGGGGTGAGCACCGGCGGCAGGTCCGGCAGGTCGGCCGCCGCCCAGGCGCCGGCCACGCCGGGCAGCTCCCTGGCGGCGGATACATCCACCTCGCCGACCCGCGCGTGGGCGAGCGGGCTGCGAGCGAACGCCAGGTCCAGCGTGTCCGGCAAGACGATGTCGGCGACCGTTTGCGATTGTCCGGCCAGCAAGCCGGGATCCTCCCTGCGGCGGACGGGCACGCCGATGTATCGGTCGCTCCGGCGGGTGTCGACGCCGTTTGGCGCGGGTACGCCGTGGTAGCTCACGGCGCATGCCGCTACCCGTGCCTCAGGAACCCAATCGGTGAAGCCGCCGCCTTTCGCGTACCGTTCGGCGTCGTCGGTCCGGCAGGCCGTCGACGTGCTGGCGCAGGCAGGCGCCGACGCCGCGGTGCTCGCGGGCGGGCAGAGCCTGCTGATCGACCTGCACTACCGGCGGGTCCGCCCGCTGCTTGTGCTTGACATCAACCCGGTGCGCGAGCTTGAGGGAGTCCGCGTCGACACCGAGGCGAACGGCGGGATGGCACGGATCGGGGCGCTGGTCAGGCACCGGGAGCTGGAATCGCTGCCGCTCGGCGATCCGCTGATGCGGTTGCTCGGCCTGATCGCACGGTACGTCGCGCACCCACCGGTCCGCACCCGGGGTACGTTCGCCGGCAGCGTCGCCTGGGCGCACCCGGCCGCGGAATGGTGCGCGCTGACCGCCGGACTTGCCGGGGCGGTGGAGACGTCAAGCGCCGGAGGGCAACGACGGGTGCCGGCCGACGAGTGGTTCGCCGGACGGCATCACACCGCGCGGCGGCCGGACGAGCTGGTCACCGCGGTGTGGCTGCCGCTCCTCGGCACGGGCGCGGGCGTCGGGTTCGCCGAGCACCGGCGCACCCACGCCAGCTTCGCGATGGCCGCTTCCTGCGCCGCGGTGCGCCTTACCACCGGGCGGGTGACCTGGGCGCGGATCGGCATGGCCAATGCCGCCGACGTCCCGGTGCGGGCCGTGGCGGCGGAGCGGCTCCTGGTCGGGAACTCCGTGTCGCGCGCGCTGCTCGCGGACGCGGCCGAGCAGGCGGTCGCCGCGGCGGATCCGGTGCCGGAGCCGTACTGCTCGCGGGAGTATCGCCGCCAGGCGCTGCGCGTGCTGGTGCGGCGCAGCCTGACCGCTGCCGTCGCGGACGCGGTCGCGTCATGACCGGGTCTGGGGAGTCCGGCGGTTCCGGCGCCTCCGCCATGCCGCTCACCTTGCGGGTGAACGGGACCGAGCATCAGCTGTCCGCCGAACCGCGCACGACGCTGGCCGACGCGCTGCGTGACGGCCTTGGCCTGACCGGCACCCGGCTCGGCTGCGAACACGGCGTATGCGGTTCCTGCACGATACTGCTTGACGGGACGCCGGCCCGGTCGTGCCTGCTGCTTGCGGTGCAGTGCGCTCAGTTCGACATCCGTACCGTCGAGGGCCTGGCCGCCGAGGGAACGCTGCATCCGCTGCAGCGGGCGTTCGCCGAGGAGCACGCGCTGCAATGCGGTTTCTGCACGCCGGGATTTTTGATGACGCTGGCGGGCGAGCTGGCCGCAACGCCGGATCTGGACACCGATGAGCGCCTCCTCAAGGAGGTGCTCGCCTCGAACCTGTGCCGGTGCACCGGGTACGAGGGCATCCGCCGGGCGGCGATCAGCGCGGCCCGCCGGATGCGGATGGAACGCCTCCGCAGCTCGTAACGGGCCACAGGCCGCCCGCCGGTTCGCATGATCGCGAAGACTTATTTCTCCGCGTAAGTTTTTTGTGAGTATACGATAAAAAATTTACACCAGGAAAAAGGTATTCGCGATCATGAGCGTCGTTTGAGGGATTTGTGGCAATTGAGGACAGGGTGGCGCGAAAGGGAGGCACCCCTGCACACCAGGGTGCCCGCGAGTTC
>Ga0335075_10013834_pt1 | contig 12140 bp, 22 predicted proteins | sample Lox_Sample_24_FD_206723 | JGI IMG/M metagenome (GOLD analysis project Ga0335075, IMG submission 206723) | Soil microbial communities from Loxahatchee National Wildlife Refuge, Florida, United States - Lox_Sample_2.4 | ecosystem: Environmental > Terrestrial > Soil > Wetlands | place: USA... | reverse complement strand
ATAGAGGCGTCAGAATCAGTAGGTCTGGGAAACTGGGCCGATGTCGCCGAACAGGTCGCCAACCGATCCAAAGAAGAACTCGAAAAACACTATTTGGACTGCTACATCAATAGTCCAGATTATCCACTACCGGTACTGGATACCGTGTATTCGACGGACCCTTCAACTCTAAGAGCACGCAAGAAACAGCGTATCGATGATCGAAGAGCGGCTATGAAACAAGCAGTTCAAGCTAAATTTGAAACCTTGACGTCAGCACCTTCACGCCATGAAGTTATGGGATACATGCCGGGCCGCTTAGAATTTGAGAACGAATTTTTCAATGAAGCAGATGATCGTGTTAAAGACATGGTTTTCGATGATGACCCCTATTCCGAGGATCCTGGAGAAGTTGATTTGAAACTTGCGGTCCTGGATATCTACAATCATAATCTTACGAAGCGAGCTGAGAAGAAGCGAGTTATATTCGAACACGGATTCCTGGACTACAAGAAGAAACAACAGTGGGAAAAGCGATGGACTAAAGATGATCGCGATATCATTAATAAATCTAAACCTCTGGCGAGACTACAGAATGCACAAGACTATGAAACCTTGGTTGAGGGGCTAGTTGGTAAGTTCTTGTCAATACGAAGGCTAATTTCAAGCCGAGAATAAGATACGACATCGAATAGCGGAGATGCAAGAATACCGCCGAAACGGTTGTATCACTCTGGAACAAGGCATCAAATACGAAAAAGACAAGGCTTCAAGGGTATATCCGCGGTCACGTGATTTTCTAATGGCAGCAAAATGCGCTTCGCAACAGCTCCGGCTTCTTCTCCAACACGCTATCGTCACGGTATTCACGGCCCATGCAACGGCCTCCTTCGACAGCCGGCGATGACTTTGGTTTAATCCCACATCCTTCACGAGAATCAACTCCCAGTCTCCCTGCTAATCATCCTAATCTCAATCCAAAAGCGCCTCGCAAGCCAGCAAATCCCCTCAACATTTCCAACGCTGCCGATTTCCACCTTCTTTCACCAGCAGAACAGACTCTATGTTCTCAACTACGTATCCTTCCAAAGTCTTATCTCGTTATCAAAGAGACCTTATTCCGTGAACTTCTCCGTACCGGAGGAACTTTACGGAAACGGCAAGCTCGTGAGTTAATTAAGATTGACGTCAACAAAACTGCCCGCATATTCGAATTCTTCCAACAACAAGGATGGTTACGGTGGCCTAGTACAGCTGCCCAACAGCAACTGGATAAAGCTGCACAAACCAAGCTATTAGGAGTTCCAAACGGTGTACCTAAAGAAAATGGAGGACATAGTGGGGGATCGAATGCTGGTGGAAGTGTGGCTGGAGATGAGGATTAAATGGGCTTCAGTTTGTATAGAATACTTGTACTTCCGGTGCTATTTGGGTTCTATTTCGGGGTGTAACATAGAGGCAAAATAAAGCTGTACCTTTTGCACATATCATTAAGATTCTTCCTCCTTCTTTTCTTCATGTGACGTCGCCCGCTTTGGAGGCGGCGGAGGTAAAGAGTCTGCACTCTTTGTTGAGGTGACAAAGTCTTCCTTCGCGCTTTTCTCTTGACCTTCTCGTAGAATGTCCTCAATTCCAGCAACGTTTCTGACTGAATGACTTGCCGAATGACTTGGCCTCCGGCGACCATGCACAGGAGGTCGCGAAAGGTCGCTCGACTTTCGTTCTGTAGATGGACTAGAAGCGTCCTGTCCTTCTTGTGTCTGTGCTTGCGCCAGTTGAAAGGCCGTTTGCATTGGTGCTTCGGACGATTCGAAAACAACGTCGTTGCTAGCAAGAGCTGGTATTCGGTGAAGATATCCAAATCCAATGTTGAAACCCATCGCCCCTTCTCCTCCCCAATTTCGATCTGGAACAATCGTTACTGTTCGCACTATATCATACGTAGAATTATAGACCCAAAACCGTAGCGGTCGTCGAAGAAACTACGTTAGCATAAAAATAAAAGGAAAGTACCTGCTCAACAAGTTCACCTAGAGCGCTTTCTCCCACAAGTGCCCCCTCTGGAGAACCAATGATATAGTCATTGTAAGGTATGAAACCAGCTATTTCTGCTGGCGAGGAAGGGTGCACTTCAAGAACATGCCATACATTGCCCGATGAAGCTAGCGGACACCAACGTAATGACAAACCCAGCTCTTCGGTTGGTTCAATATACACATCTTGGTCAACACGGCGATTGATAGTATTTTACCTCGCACAGTCCCTCCTTTGGCTGAATATACTGAGAAAGTAATAGGAAGCTTCTGCTCCGACGCTGATTTCACTGTCGTCCCAAGTAAATGTGCATTAGATTCGTCCTTAAGTCAGTGTTGAACTGTTCATAAACACGAACAATCTTGGTGCTGTTAACACCACAAATATAATCGAACCACGGCTCAATTCCAGCATTGGCAGCTGCAGAATTTACTACCACTCGTAGAACATGGAACCCTGGTGTCAGGTAGAAGAAAGTGTGACGTACCCCAGTCGTTACTCTGAGAAGACGACTGTTCGTTGCCCATGGTGTGAGTAACGACGTGAAGGATCGACGTGTCAACGCAATTTCAAACTGATTGAGCGTTGAAGTAAACCGCGTCTCAAGCCTGGGTGAAGGAGAAGACTCAATATAAGGGTTAATTTCTGCTTGAATGCACAAAAGAAGCCTCGATCTTTACGATATATATGTAAAACGAGGAACGAATGAAATAATATGCCATTTTTCAATGCTATCTAGCCCAAGAGCAACATCACAGTGCCACTGGGCACAAGTCCACCCAATTCCTTCAATGACTTGCTCCATTCACTTCGCGTATACTCTTTACGAGGGTATACTTGCATAAACTTGGCTCTATCTGTCGAATAACCAGCGAGACCGTCTGCTGTCAGACTTTCTGCAAGATCATACAACGTTGCAGCCGCAGGTAGACTCTTCACTATAGTTGGCGGAGCACCAGGAATTCCGGATGGACGTATTTGAATGCGCGCAGTTGTATGGTTCGCTGTTGAAGCAGGTCTGGGAGCTGCAACCACTGGAGCTGCTGGGACAGGGGCTGGCGGTGCCTGACCTAAGCGTGCCAATCTCTCTTGTTCGGCCTACAATTAGCTATGTACAGATAGGTGTGGTACTCTTTCTTTTCTAGCTTTCTTATCTGCCTCGATCTGTTCTTTGATTCGTCTCTTGGCTTCCACTTCTTCTCGCTTCAACTGCTTGTCTCGCTCAATTTGCCGCAGTTGTTCTTTATGCTTGGCTTGCTCTATCAAGGAAGCTGATTCTTGATCTCGTTTTCTTCTAATAAGCTGCTGTTAGAGAAAACTTTACCATTTGAACAAACCTCATTAGCCTTAGCTTCCTGTTTATCCTTTTCAGCTTGTTCAGCCTTTCTAATCAACATCTTCGCTTTCAATTCTTCCAGCTTAGCTTTCTTCTCCTCTTCGGTAAGCGGTTTAATCTATGTCGTTAGAACCACAAACAAGTCCAAGATACCTCTTCCGTTGACTCTTCGAAATTCTCATGTCCAGACTTTTCAGCATGATAGTTTGCTAAATCCACGTTTTTGAAGAGCTTCCCGCAATCCAGACATTTTAGAGACTTTGCTGCAGTTTCTCCTTCTCCAAGAGCAGCGGCAATTGCAGCTGCGTCTTCTTCAGATATTTTTTCTTCTGAACTTGGGGCCTGAGCCGCTTCTTGCTCCTTTGGAGGCTCCGCTGCCATGATTGTGGTGTGAGCAAAGAAAGTTCGTTCGATTGTCAAGGCGGCTCCTGGGATTCGCGGGACCAATGTACCACGTAAGCCTCAATCATGTGACTTTTGTCTAACTGTAGGTCTGATGGCTTATCTGACGACTCGGGGCGACGGTCGCCTTGTAGCGGCAACCTTCTTTGAGATCGGTTAAAAAGTAAGACTCTTCACTTCCGTATTGCCTTTTGTCAAAGGGTACCGGACGCTCAGTTGTGACTCACCAATTTATATGAGATTTAAGTTGAAGCATGTGTAACATTGGACCTATAAATCCGGGCCGTTTGCCTAAATAGAGACGGGAATTTTCAAAGAACCAACCTTGATATTTGGAAAGTGGTGCCACTGAGCCTTTGACTTGGGTTTCCCGCCACTTTGGCGACTTTGAAGCGGGAGTTCAGAAACTGCAGTATTCGCGATACTACTTGCGGGCTGCAAGGGGTCCGAGCGTCCAATCGTCTGCGGTGGAGGAAGTCAGAGGGCTTAAACTTTAATCGTTTCAGTCAGCTTCCTGAACCGGAGAGGCTGGACTCAGTCATATCAGCCACCCCCATCCATACTCTTCCCACATCCAGGAAGTTTCAACGTTCGTCGCTGAAAGACTTCTCACCAAATGGACAGGAATAGCATAAGCACAACCACAACAACCTATACACAGGCTCCTCTTGGTCCCGATCCACATAGACCGCAGGATCTTCCTAAGGAGTTGTCCGGTTACCAATGCCTTCGTATCGAATATAATCCAACTTCTGAGTACAAACTCCGTAAGGGCGAAAAGACTGGATGGGCGGTGATTTGTGCCTATACTTCACGCGGTCAAAAGGAGATGAATGCTATCTATGTTGGAGGACTGGAAGAGCGTAAGGCGCAAGGATATGGTGAATGGCACTCTGAGGAAGAAAGGATCGCTTATCACGGTGGATTCAAGGACAATTTGGCGGAAGGTTGGGGAAGGTACACGGATGCTTGGACTGAAGACTGGCCTGAAGATTGGGTAAGATTTCTTTCTGATTCGGAAGCACATTTTCGAGTGAAGTATGAAGGCGGATTCAAGAATGGTTACTTCCATGGTCACGGAGTTATGGTCTTCAGAGACAAGAGCAGGTATGAAGGAACTTGGAGAGAAGGAAGGAGGTGGGGATATGGAAAGTACACCAGGGATAACGGATCCTTTTACGAATTTCCAGTCGAAGGAGCCCTCCATGTCGATGTCAACAAGAGAACGGAAACCGTTATCGTCGATGACCCACACAGGCCTTCATATGCGCCTCTTCCTCCCATTGCTCCAGCTCCGGCCCCTCAACCCCAGGTAATTGTTGTGCAACAGCCTGCTCAACAACCACCACCACAAACTTATATTACAAGCCCTCCAATGCCGGCTCCCCAATCCATGTCCGTCCCTATGCCACATGAACAGCAGATAAACGCTTCACTTGGGTTCCAATGGGGTCATGGAACTGTTCCCAGTCCGCCGCAAACAACAACCGGGCCGCCCGGGTTGGCTCCATATCCTGCCGTTGATATTCCTGGCCGTCCTACCACACCATCTGCTATCCCAGTTCAGTTCACTCAGTATCCTCCCCGTCCTGTTACTCCTGGGAGTCGACATGGAAGTGAATCCTATGTTTTTGCCGGGGGAGTTGCGACGGGCGGTTCTCCTGGAGCACTGCCATATCCCGACGGTGGTCTTTCAGGTTCTCCCCCTGGCGGATTTTACCCTCACATGTGATGTATCAATTCATTAGGTATTTAGTCGAATGTTTTTTGCCTGTAATGTCCGTAGTCAATGAATGTATCAAAGTAACTCAAACTCGTGGACCACTCGACCTACTTCATCAAGCTAGCGATGATCTGAAGCTTGAAAGATGGCAGTCTAGGAACATTATGCATTGAATACCCTGAGTGCTAAAGGAGATGCACCGACAGACCTCCGTAATATATGGAATCCCCTTTTTGTTGTGCGTTTAGAAGAGACCCAGCTACTCTTCGTCATCATCCTCCACAATCCTTCTCCTTGATTTCCGTGGAGTGTCTTGCTTCTTATCTGCAGGAGCATCATAATCATCATCATCTTCAGCCTCATCTTCAACTTCTTCCTCCTCCTCCTCTTCTTCTCCCTCTTCTTCCTCTTCACTTTCGTCTCTTTTTCGATCTTTGTACCTTTGTGCTCCTTGAGCCTTGATCCGGGAAAGCCTGCTGCCCCTTTCTTCAATTTCCTCCTCGTCGTCATCAACCACAAACCCATCTCCTTCATCATCATACCGTCCAACCCCAATCTGTCGTTCTTCCTCCTCCTCCAATAACCTCTCGCTCCGCATACCTCCAAATCGTACCTGCGTCTGCTTCCTCTTTGCATCCAATTTCTTTCTATTCCGTATTTTCTCTTCAATAGCCTTCTCAGCTTGCCGCTTCAGAGCCTCAGGATCTCCTTCAGGTTGAAATTCCTTGACCGCTCTCCGTTCAATTTGTGCCCCTTTACCAATTTGTTTTGTGACAAGTCGTTTATGGGCACCAGAAGCAGTACTGACAGGGACCATCTTCATGCCCGCATCAATCCGCTTAACAACTCGCAAAAGACCAGCTTTTTGGTGTGAAAGTACGAGGAATTGTTGTTCGGCCTTTGGAATTGGGTTGATTGGGATATCGTACATTTCGGAGCCGAGGACAAGGGACATGGTTCCATCGGACCATCTGAGAAAGCGAGCATTGGAGCGTGGTCCATCTGGGGTTTTTCGATGACGAATTGTAGAGAGAGGGTGAATGAAGTCTTCTGTTTCAGGGCCAGGGAGAGGAAGAGATGGATCGAAAGGGTATGGAGCCAAGTGAACAATTTTGGGAAGTTCAAGATGATACATCTGCAGTTAGTAAGGCCAAATCTACTGGGGCTTACCATCCCATCGCTCGGTTGAGGATTTGGGAGGTTTGGAAGAGAGTGTTCGTGAATAATTGGCGCGGGCTTGCTTTCGTCAACGTCATAGAGATCTTCTTCATCTTCTGCGACTTCCTCTAGATTGGCCTCCTCCCGTGGTCTTTATCAATTAACTTTCCATAGGGTGACTAACCTTTTCTTAGACACAGATGAGGTTTCAGGTTTTTCCTCCTCATCTTCGTCATCACCTGAAAAGAGTCCTCCGTCGTCACTTTCTTCATCTTCTTTGTCGTGGGCACCGTCGAGAATAGCGACTTGTCTTTGTGCAGCAGCAAGAGCGGCCGGAGTTGCAAGAGCTGCGGCCAAGTCTGGGACCCCGTCATCATCGTCCTCATCATCCACAATTCTTCTCATCTTCCTCGCGGGTGCCGTATCCGTAGCCATCCTCGCGATAGTCCTTCGCAACGGTTTTAGAAGCCGGTTGACGTTTGGCAAAAACGGAAGTCGAAACTTTTCCTAGGCGCAAACCTTAGGCGGTGAACATCACGTGACATTCCTTGGGATTCCGATAGGTGTCACACAACTTTCACGTCATAAAAACCAAAATCAACTGATTATACTTAAGTAAAGTGCACCCCAGTCATCGCTTCGTCCGGACTCGCCTTTTCCCACCGCCGTCTTTTCTTTCTTCTCGAGCTTTTTTAACGTCCTGTACTTTTGTTGTTCTCTTCATCATGACTATCATCATCCGAATATCATTGTCATCACTCCTAGCCATTTCAATCACCTCTGTTTCACTGTACATGTAACAAGAGCCCCGCATCGCGTCGGCAACTAACATTGCAGTTTGGGATGTATTGCAGTATTATTATGTTCCATTTCCCATCGTTATCTCATGTTCCGGGGCCATCTGAAACGGCGAGAACTGTTACTGGAAAGGATATCTATTCTCTACGAACGTATCTTGGCGATTGAAGCGGCCAACCAAACAAAACGGCTGTGGAATGGGGGAATGGATGAAGAGACCGCGAAACGGGCAATGGACGAAATAAGTCGGTTGAAAATGGCCGAAGCCGCATGATACCCGCTTAGATTTGTACAAGGGAACCTGTATTGGAGAGTATAGATGTTGGTTTGGATGTGATCTGTCTTGAGGTAATGTTGTGTATTCCCGTTTTTGTTGTTGGGTTGATTTGGGGGCCGGCTGGTTGGGTGGATACCATGGGTCGAGTGACTGCATACTTTACGACAGTGATTCGTGTAACATGTATTGATAGTACTAAAATCAAGAAAGGGTTTTACTATGACCTGACCCATGACAGTGTCACACCACAGCCGACTTCGTGACATAAAGTTTGCCCTGCAACTTTATTTTCATTCAGCTTGAAAATAGGTACGGTACACTATAGATTCTGTATTCTAGGAGAGGAGGGGATATCTCTTACTGATCTTAACGCCAAACCACTGATTTTCCATTTCTAACTTCCGTCAGCGCCAAACTTTTCTCCTCATCCAAACTTTTAATACTATCCTCCTCAATCTCTTCTTCTGAAGTTTCAACTCTTTCTAAAGGTATCAACATGGTCCTTCCCAGTTGTCCAGGCATAATACTAGCAGACACTTTATTCTCCACAGCCGCAATCTCCAATTCCCTAGGTGGCGCAAGATAATGTTCATCGCTCAAAATCCATGTGGCGTAATGTACACCAACCGTCTTTTTGGCTCCAAGTTCAATATGCATTTTCACAACGTCTTGAGGATCGCAATGTTGTTGACGTAAATGCCAGCGGGGACAGTACGATCCTATGGGAAGAAGGGCAAGTTCGCATCCAGAGCCGTAAATTGCAGCTATTTGGCTGTAGAGAGATACTACGTAGCCTGTATCTCCGGCATGGAATAGAAGAGGATGAGACGGTGATGATGGAGTAGGTCGATGAATCACCAAGTAACTATTCCATAACGTTGTATTTGTATGGAATGGATGTCTTGCTGACCAGTGCTGTCCGTTAGTTTGGCATATAGGAAAAGGTACCATGGCTGGAGTAGCAACGACAGAGTATTCTGGTTTTCCTGGGATCGAAGATTCTTGCCACCATTCCATTTCGACGACGTTTATTATTCCACGACGATTGAACCATTTCTTAAGGCCCATGGGGACGTACCATCGGGCTGTGTTACCTATTTGCCTGACTGTCGCGTCCTCTACAGGCAATTAGTAGTCTGATTGGAAGGGTAGATTACCGAGATGATCGAAATGATTATGGGATACTAGGATGATATCGAGTTTATTAATTTCGGAAAGGGAAAGGGGAGCTGGACGGAGACGTTTCTCCCCTAATATTGGTGATATCAGATATTCGCCAAAGATAGGATCGGTAAGGACATTCAGAGATTGACCAATCTGGACATAAGAACACGACTGCCCAAGCCACGCTAGCATTAAACCAAGCTGGTAAAAGAGAAATACTGAAAGCTATCCGTTCTTCTGCACCAGGCAGTTGCGAAACCTCGTCAGGGATTACGGTAGACCAGCTCTCGGATAGTGGGGAATGTCTTTTGGCGTCATCAGTTGTCTCTCCAAACAAAAGTTCTGTATCAGGTAGATATTGAGGTATGGTTTGTTCCAATATCTTCGTCAACGACACACTCACCCGAAAACAAACCTTTCTATTCCTCGGTAATCCTGCAGGATTGAATTTGAAACAAGTCAATACTTTCCACATAACCCACTCCCAAGCTCCCTGTTCCCTCCATCTATACATTAACCACCATCACCAGAGGCGCAATACTCATCAAAAGGATTTACAAATCGTCCACCTATCCGTAATACTCCAAAGCGTTCCTTGGCTTTTTCAAGAGGTGGAACGCCTGCGACCTCCTCGACGTCTAAAATTTGAAGAACAGCTTTTCGTCTTCGAATTTCTGAACGACGGGCTATGTCTGAGACTATTAAGTAGACGGTGACCCCTCCAGTGAATGCTAGAACTGTGGTAGTTATGTATCCTCCCCAGCGGTCACGGACAAGAAACATTGTTGGGGGATGCAGGTGGTCCGGAACGAGAAAAAAGGACGTGCCAGGAACACCGGAAAGATGACGATGCTCGGACAGAAATATTTAGGTTTTGTAAATAGATATTTACAGGAGCTAATAAAAGACTTCGCAGTGACATCCCAGATTCAACCCCGTTCACGAACCGTCGACTTGTTGCAAGAATCCAAAATGGCCATGCCCAACGATCTCATTAAGCAGTATCAATCCAAGTTACTTGGGAAGACCATTTCCGATGCCAATGCAGAGACAGATAAAGTTTCTCCTCACTCTATCATAAGCAGAAAATAATTAACATGTAGGAGTTTCCCAAATCGAAACTTCCATCGAAACATCGAGTCGTGGCACCAGGCGCTTTGCTGACGAGAGATTTCCATGAAGATCGGTTTGCGAACCCATCAATTTGTTTGTCTGATAATAAGTCTTAATGTGCATGTTGACGAAAATGGCAAGGTCACGCATTTAACACAAGGCTAGAGATACGGATGCCCATTAGTTTAGGAATGATATGTTTTGGATAGGAAGAGACAGTAATCTCACATGAATTGACAGGGTTTTAAGTTCATTTGCATATTTCACTCCTCTTAGTTACTAGCTCGTATTCCAAGTTCAGGCATGGGTCCAGTTTGAGCTGTGGCTTGTGTGTGACGCACTTCGGATCGACAATCTTGACGTTGGATCTCGAATTTATTCCCCGCCGTGCCTTTACCCCAATGATCCCTCGAGTATCCCCAAAAGCTCGATATCTCGCTCGTCTCGTTCCTTACCAACGGCAGCATATCAGCGATTACGCGCCAAAACGAGTCTTGCCATCTCTCTCGCTAGAGGGCAAAACAGCGATCGGTATCTGAATCCCTTACCTTTCCAACACTCACTCGTAGTAACTGGCGGCGCACGTACCGGACTCAATCGAGAGGAGCTGACAATAGGTGGTCTTGGAAAGGAATTCCTGAAAGCCTTTGCTCTGTCAGGTGCTAAGTCGCTAGCTGTGCTTGATAGGGACCTTCCCGTTGCCAAGAAAGCCTGCGACGAAATTACCTATGCCGTTGCCAAGGAATTGGGGATCAAGGATGAAGAGGTTTCTGCGGTCAATGCCTGGGGATGTGATGTGACGAATCCAGAGGATGTCCATTCGACGATTGATGAGATCGCAAAACACTTTGGAGGGCATATTGATGTGTTTGTAGGTGCAGCGGGTACTGTGCATTTTCTCTGTTAGCTGATATAAGGAATTTGTGAAAATATCCCAGTGTTAGAATATCCACTTGAGGACTTCAAGAAGGTACCGCCTGGTTGATAAGATTTAATTCATGTAGCTCTTTAATATCAATGTTTTTGGACTGTTTAGTACGGCACAGGCGGTTGCGAAGCATATGAGATCGACCGAGACTCGTGGCAGCATTATCCTGATTTCCAGCATGTCCTCCCTTATAGTCAATAGACCGCAACCACAAGCTGCATATAATGCATCAAAAGCTGCAGTGGCACATTTAGCACGGAGCATGGCAGTTGAATTGGCTCCATACGGGATTCGTGTGAATTCTCTTGCCCCGGGGTAAATTTCCCTCAGATGTGACTGACGACAGATATATGGATACCCCGCTAGTGCAGGCCATCATAGAGAAGGGAGGAGATGCGTACACCAGATATTGGGTAGACGGTAGTCCGTTGAATAGACTTGGTGCACCGGAAGATCTGCGAGGTATTCACTTATGTCACCTTCCTAACGACCAGGTGCGATAGTTTTCATGGCCAGCGACGCTAGCAAGTTTATGACAGGGACAGAACTAGTCGTGGACGGAGGGTATACATTATATTAAAGGTTCCCAAACTCGTAACGTTTAATCCATAACCGAACTTTTAACCCGACAAACGTATTACTGCAATCCAACTTCATCCTCATTTAAAGGAAGTCTAATTCTTCCCTCTCGTTTCCTTACATACCAAGCCCATGCCCAAACAATAAGTGCCCTTGCAACTTCATAAATTAAGAATCCCAACACAACCCAGATTATAAACCATATTCCGCGCCACCAACGTATTGCGAATCTCCGCTCATGACAAAATTCCCCAGTGAATGAGTACATGCCCCTAGACTCGTCGTACAAGTATCCGAAATCGACTGAAGTGAGAGGGGCCCATTTATCCCATCCCGGATTACGTGGGACCCAGCTTCGCTCAAATGGTCCTTCGCCGTTAAATAGGAAACTAGTTGCTCCTGGTTCCTTGAAACGTTTCAAAATGGCGGCTTGGTTGAAACGATCTTTTTCGGGAAGGAGGAGAGTGTTCCAGGCATGTGGTTCATGAGTAGGTCCGTGAATATCGCCGCCAGCATAGATGGGGAGATTGTGTTCTTTGGAAAAGTATAAGGTTCCCAGATCGATTGTGACTCCGTTGACAGATTCAAATGCGTCGATGCCCCATTCTACAAGCTCTTCCCTGGTGGGATGTCCGGGAATTCGCCATTG
>Ga0335075_10013833_pt1 | contig 12141 bp, 12 predicted proteins | sample Lox_Sample_24_FD_206723 | JGI IMG/M metagenome (GOLD analysis project Ga0335075, IMG submission 206723) | Soil microbial communities from Loxahatchee National Wildlife Refuge, Florida, United States - Lox_Sample_2.4 | ecosystem: Environmental > Terrestrial > Soil > Wetlands | place: USA... | reverse complement strand
ATATAAGCGACCGGTCGTCTGTTAACGCTGGCATGCCACGACCATCCAATCCCGAGGTCCGTAAGCGGTTACTCGCAGCGGGACTCGACCTGATACACGCGCGAGGGTTCGCCGCGAGCGGCGTCAAAGACATCACCGCATCGGCGGGCGTGCCCAAGGGCTCGTTCTACGCGTATTTCCCCAGCAAGGAGGCCTTTGCCGGGGAGATTCTCGAGCACTACTGGGGCGACATCGAGAACCGGCTGCTGCCGCTGCTCGATGGCGACGGATCCGCGGAGGAGCGGATCAGGAGCTTCTTCCATGCGCTCGCGGCCGAGCACGAGGCCGCCAACTTCCTGCTCGGCTGTTTGATCGGCAACCTTTCGCTTGAACTCAGCAGTCTCAGCGAGCCGATACGCGCCCGGCTGATCAACATCCTCGAACGCTGGGGCCAAGCTCTCGCCGATTGCTTGCGTTCCGGCGACTTGCGGCCCGGTCTCGATGCGGACGACGTCGCATCCCGGCTGATCGAGTCCTGGGAAGGTGCGGCACTTCGTGGAAAAATGATCCGCAGCCGCATTCCCTACGACCGGTTCGAAGCGGACACCATCCCGGCACTGATAGGAGGAGGCGGCCACCATGGCAATGCATGAGGACCTCAGGCAGCGCACGTTCGCGTTGAACAACGGGAGCGGCGCGATTCCGGCGCTCGGCTTCGGGACGTCGTTGTCTGACAACACCAAGACGCGAGACGCGGTGAAGGCCGCGGTCAAGGTCGGTTTCCGCCATCTGGACGCCGCCGAGCGGTACCGCAACGAAGGGGAGGTCGGCGCGGCGCTCAAGGAGTTGTTCGCCGACGGCACGGTCCGCCGCGACGAGCTGTTTGTGACCACCAAGCTGTGGAACAACAACCACCGCCCGGAACGGGTCAAGCCCGCGCTGCAGGCCAGCCTGGACAGGCTCGGGCTCGACGCCGTCGACCTGTACCTGGTGCACACCCCGTTCGCGTTCCAGCCCGGTGATGACCAAGATCCCCGCCATCCGCACGGCCCTGTCATCTACGACGACGGGGTCACGCTCGAGGAAACCTGGGGCGCAATGGAGAACCTCGTCGACGATGGGCTCACCGGGGCAATAGGCTTGTCCGACATCGACATCGACGGCGTGCGGAAGATCATGAACACCGCCCGGATCAAGCCGGCGGTGGTCGAGGTCGAGTCGCACCCCTACCACCCCCAGTGGGAGCTGCACAAGTTGCATGAGACGGACGGGATCGTCTTGCTGGCGTTCGCATCGCTGGGGCACGCGCTGGAACCACGACTGCTCGACGACCCGCTGATTGTCTCGATCGCGCAGCGAGTGGGAAAGACACCCGCACAAGTGTTGCTGGCCTGGGGCATTCAGCGTGGCAGCGCGGTGCTGACGGGGTCGGTCAACCCGAAGCGCATCAGCGAGAACTTCGACGTCACCGCGCTTCCCGACAGCGATGTCGAGGAGATCAGCGAGCGGCTGGAAACCCGGATCCGGTTCAATTCCGTTGTCGAGGGCGGAGAACCGGGATTCGCCGAGGTGCCGTCGGATCGCTGACGGAGGTTTGGGATGAAAGCGATGGCCGGCGTTGACGTACCGGCGCATCTGCCCACCGTTGTCACCGCCGCCGACGGCGTCACCCGTTGTCGATGGGCCACCGAGACGGGCCGCGACCTGACCGCCTACCACGACCGCGAATGGGGAATCCCGACCCACGACGAGGCCAAGCTGTTCGAAGCGCTGGTGCTGACCTACTTCGAAAACGGCCTGTCGTGGGCGACCGTCTTCGACAAACGGGACAACTTCCGCAAGGCATTTCACGAATTCGACCCGGCGGCGGTGGCCGCGATGACGACCGCCGACGTCGAACGCTTGATGGCCGACACCTCGATCGTTCGCAACCGACGAAAAATCGAGGCGACGCTGCACAACGCCCGGCTGGTGTCGAAACACTCGCTGTCCGAACTTGTCTGGCAGCACCAACCCGCCACGCACCATCGGCTGCGGAGTTGGGCCGATGGCCGGATGGACAGCCCGGAATCCCTTGGGCTTTCGGCGTTATTGCGGGAGAAGGGCTTTCGGATGGTCGGTCCCGTCGTCGCGCACTCGTTCATGCAGACCGTCGGGATCGAGAACGGCCACTTCGACGGCTGCTTCTTGGCGCCGAGTTAGTCGACCAACGACTGAGTGCCCAGCACGATCGCCAGCGCGAGGCGCTCGGCGTCCTCGGTGTCGGGTTCGGCAGTGTAGATCATGATGCGCAGGTCGTCGGCGGCGACGATGAACGTGTCGCAGTCCAGCGTGATGCGTCCGACGTCGGAATGATCGATCACCTTGTGCCGCCCGTAATCTTGGTGCGGCGTCGGAGCGCCTGAGTTCCAAAGCTTTTCGAAGCGCGGGCTCTGCGCGGCGAGGTCGCGGACGAGCTGCTTCAATCGCGGATCGGCGGGATAACGGGCAGCGGTCAGGCGGAGGTCGGCGACCAGGCCGGCCTCGAAATCCGCCTTCTGCTCAGGTGTGTGTACGGCGCGACTGCCCGGGCCGACGAGGTGTCGCCAGACGCTGTTGCGTTCGATTCCACGCCAACTCGTGGTCGGGCCCATCAACGCGTCGTACGGCGCGTTGGCGACGATCAGGGTCCACGTTGCGTCGAACACGGCGACGGGCGTGTTCGCCAGGCGATCGAGCAGGCGCTGCACGCTCGGGGTAATCCGCGACGAGACGAGGTCGAGTCCCGGCGTCGCGTGGCCGGCCAATCGGAACAGCACGTCGCGCTCGGCGTCGGATACCCGCAGTGCGCGGGCCAACGCCTCTACCACTTGCACCGACGGTGAGGTCGCCCGGCCTTGTTCGAGCCTGGTCAGGTAGTCGACCGAGATTCCGGCCAGGCCGGCCAGCTCTTCTCGGCGCAGCCCGGCCGCGCGCCGGCGCCCGCCGACCGGCACGCCGACCGCCGTAGGCCGCACCCGGTCGCGCCAGTGCCGTAGCGTCCGACCGAACTCCCACGGGTCCATCTCTCTACTGTGCCTCCCGCGGCCGAAGCTGTCCTGGTACTCGCAGTCCTATGACAAGCAAGCGGCTGGCTGACCATCCGATTCAGGCCGAGACTCGCAATCATGAACTCGATTGCAGCTGGCACCGTTTTGATCACCGGACCGACCGGCGGCCTGGGCAGGGCCGTCACTCTGGCGATCGCCCACTGGCCCGCCGAACAGCGTCCCGACTTATTGCTGGTCGGTAGGCCCGGTAAGGGGCTCACCGATGTGGCGGAGGCGGCGCGGGCGGCCGGGGCGACAGTGCAGGAGATCGGCTGCGACCTCGCGCGATTGGCTGATGTGCGGGATGCGGGGCGGCGGGTCAAGGATCTGCTGGAGGCAGGTGCGGTGCGGCCGCTGCGGGGAATAGTCGCGAACGCGGGCGTCTCGGTCGCCGACACCCGCAACGCCTCCGCGGACGGATACGAGCTCACCCTCGCGGTGAACCACCTCGCCCACGCTCAGCTCATCGGCGATCTGCTGGACTCGCTGACGGCTCCCGCCCGTATCGTGCTGTTGGGGTCAAACACTTACCACCAGAACATCTTCCGTCGAATTCTGCACGTCGCCCCGGCCGTGTGGCGGGACCCGATCGAGCTGGCTCGGCCCGCTGCGTCCGATCAGCCGGCCAGCGTCGAGCAGGGCGGGATCGCGTACTCCAATTCCAAACTGGCGGTGCTCTATTACGCCCACGAGTTGCAGCGCCGGGCACCGAGCGGGATCAATGTGTCGGTATTCGAGCCGGGGTTCATGCCGGGCACCGGCCTGAGCAGAGCGATGGGTCCCGGTCTGCAGCGGGTGGGCCAGGCTTTACAGCGGATCCCCGGCGTCTCGTCTCCGGCGCGGTCTGGGCCGATGCTCGCGTCGATCGTCCTCGACGATCGCTGGGCGCACCTGCGGGACGGCGCGTTCGTCGTGAAAAACCAAGAGCGCGAGGTGAAACCGTTCGCGGTCGATCGGGCGCGTGAGTCGAGGCTGTGGGACGCGACGGCCGAACTCCTCAAGTCAGCGGATTGATTCGATGCGGCCGGCCAGCATCGCGGTCCAGTCGGCGACGTATTGCTCGTCGGGGGTGTCGATCTGGGGGGAGTGGAAGACGATGCGGGTGGCCCGCTTGCCCAGCAGCGCGTTGATGCCGATGACGGCAATTCGTCGGGCTTCGGCGTCGTCGATGTCGGGCGCGCAACCGTTGATCCAATCGGTGAGCTCGCCGTAGAGCCCGTCGACAAGGGCGGCGTAGGCGTTGTTGAGGCGATTCGACGTTTCTTTCGGTGCGCGGGCGGCGACTTGCAGGAACTCGGTTTCCCGGTCCAGGACATTCATCAGGTATCGGCACAGCAAGGTCAGCTCGGTGTGCAGGTCGCCTTGTCCGGCGAACAGGCCGCTGATGTCGTGCATGGCCCGACGGCGGTCGAGCTGGCGGTCGATGCCTGCGGTCAGCAACGCGTCCTTGGTTTTGAAGTGGTTGTACAACGCGCCGCAGCCGGGCACCAGGCCTGCGGCCTTTTCAATTTGGCTGATGCTGGTGGCGCGGTAACCCTGTTCGCTGAACAGCCGCATCGCCTCGGTGACCAGCCGATCTTTAGTCGAGGTATGTGTGGTGGACGCCACCCTTGACCGCCTTATATGTACTCTCTTATATTCTGTACTAGGTCACTGTATCAGTGTTGATGGGCCGGAGGGAGTTGCGATGGCGGACACGAATCGCCCGCTGCCCCGCGGCCGTGTGCGCCGCACCATGCCGGTGGCGGGATTCACCGCTCGCGCCGCCGGTGGTCGCGTGGTCGCCGCGTTGCGCGAAAAAGCCGGTGACACTGGGGCGGTGGCGCGATTTCACGACCGCACCGCGGAGCGCTACGCCGAACTGCTCGGCCATTCCAAGGGTGTGCTGATGAAGGCGGGGCAGATCGTGTCGATGGTCGACACGGCCGCGGTGGGCGGCGGAGAGCTGACGCCATATCAGAAAGCGCTGACCCGGCTGCAGGCCGACGCGCCTCCGATGGATCCGGCCTTGGCCCGCTCAGTGTTCGAGGCCGATCTTGGGCGGCCCGTTAAAGCAGTGTTCGCCGATTTCACCGCCGAACCCATGGCTGCGGCGTCGATCGGACAGGTGCACCGCGCGGTCATGCCCGACGGGCGGCAGGTCGCGGTGAAGATTCAGTATCCGGGCGTGGCCGAAGCGATTTGCGATGACCTGTCCAACACCGAGCTGCTGGCCACGGTGTTTCGGTTCGCCGCGGGCGCCGCCGGCGCCATGCCCGATATCGAACGTGCCGCCCACGAGATCTCGGAGCGAATCTCGGAGGAGCTCGACTACCGTCGCGAGGCCGCCAACATCAACGCATTCAGCGCCTTGTACCGCGACCATCCGTTCATCCGGGTGCCTGAAGTCGTTCCCGAGGCATCCGGTGATCGCGTGCTGACCATGACCTATATGGACGGATTAGACTGGGCCGCAGCCCAACACGCCGACCAAGAACTCAAGGACACCTGGGCCGAGGTGATTACGCGGTTTGTCACGGGCTCTTACCGGCACTCGAATTTGTTTCATGCCGATCCGCACCCTGGTAACTATCGATTCCGTGCCGACGGCTCGGTCGCATTTCTCGACTTCGGCTGCGTGAAGGTGTTATCTGAGCTGCAGCGCAGTCGCATCGTCAGGTTGGTGCGCGCCGCCGTGGAGGGCCGGCGGAACAATCTGCGTGAGTCCATGGTCGAAACAGGTTTCATCACGGCCGATTCCAGCCTCACCGCCGACGACGTATATCGGTGGTGGGAGGGGATTATTTACGAGTTGCTGGCACCGCAGCCGGCGACCTACACCCAGCAAGCGTCAAAGCGCACCATCGAATCGCTCATCGACATGCGCTCGCCCGACCATCCCGTGCGCAGGATGTCGGTGCCGCCCGACCAGGTGTTCTTTTCTCGGCTGAACTTGTCGATGAATGCCATCTTCACCGCATTGCACGCCACCTTCTACGCACGGGCGGCGCTCGATGACATGGACGGCGTCGCCGCCCCGGTGAGCGAATTGGGCCGTCGCCACGAAGCGTGGGTGCGGCAGCGCGGTCTGCCGCACGGAATGGATGACCAATGACCACCACCGGCGTGCCCACCGCCCGGCTGCCGTGGGATGCCGCCGACCCATATCCGTTCTACGAGTCCCGGCGCGCCGACGGGGACGTGGTGTGGGACGACACCGCGCAGGCGTGGCTGGTGCTCGGCTACGACGCCGCCCGCCAGGTGCTCGGCGGACCGGAGTGGACCAGCGACCCGGCCGCGAACCCGATCGCTCGGGCGTCGATGGACGCCTTCAGTCGCGAGTTCATCAGTGCTTCAATGCTTTTCGCCGATGGTGCTGTGCACGAGCGGTTGCGCGGATCGGTGCGTGACGTGTTCACCAGGTCAGCCGTCGCGGACCTGACCGCGGGTGTGGAGGCCATCGCCGCGACGCTGATCGACGGTCCCTCGGCCGGCGCGGAGTTCGATTTCATGGCCGAAATCGCGCTGCCGCTACCCATTGCGGTCGTCGGCGCGTGGCTAGACCTCGATCCGGCAAGCTGCGAACTCCTTCGGGAACAATCGCCTGCCATCATCCGCATGCTGGGCACACTGGCCGACCCGGACGAGTTCGCCGGCGGTGCAGCAGCTTCCGCCACCTTGATGACCGAATTCCTGCCGCTGGCCGCCGATCGCCGCGCCCACCCCGGCGACGACCTGCTCAGCTTTATCGCGGCCGACGAACAGCTGTCCCTCGAGGAGGTCGTCATGACGACCATCCTGATTGCGGTCGCGGGGCATGAGACGACCGCCAACCTGCTCGGCGCCGGCTTGGTCAGGCTGCTCACGCGGGGGCCGGACACCACCCGCATCGATACCACCGACGCCGCGCTGGTCACCGAGCTGATCAGGATCGACGGACCGGTGCAGTCCACCGTGCGCACCGCCACCGCCGATCAGGCCGTCGGCGGCGTCGAAATCCACGCCGGGCAAAGTGCTCTCATCGCGATAGCCGCCGCCAACCGCGACCCCGCCGTGTTTGACGAACCCGCCCAGTTCCGACTGGACCGCGGCGGGCCCGCGCCGCTGTCGTTCGGGTATGGAGCGCACTACTGCCTGGGCGCCGCCGTGGCACGCCTCGAGTTGGCCACCGCGTTGCCGAAAATCCTTGCTCGCCAACCGCTCCTGGCCGGAGATGTTTGCTGGCGCGACACTCCGGCGATCCGTGGCCCGGTGAGTGTTCCGATACGTTTCGGCTTGTAGTGTTCTAGCTGCCCAGCCCGATCAGACCACTGGTGTACTGAGCCACGTCGAGTTCGATGTCGCTGAAGGCGCTTTGCACCACATATCCGATGACTGCCGCGCCGATCGCCCTACCTTCCGCAGCGGCCCTCCTGGGCGTGGTCCACTTCGTCGCAGCTGTCTGGTAAGCGGCCAGTTGCCGCTCGATGCTCTCGGCGATGACGTCATGTGCCTTCGGCCTCGACTGAGCATGCGCCCATCCCTGGATTGCCAGCTTGAACAGATCAACCCCGGGGCTAGAGTGCCGAAGTCGTCGCAAGTTGTTCAGTAACGACCGCAAGTACCCTGCGGAAGTCGCGGCCGCTTTGCTCTCGCCCGTGGTGGCGATAAGCACCTCGACCTCCTCCAACGACCCGGCAATGGCCGCACGGATCATCTCGTCCTTCGATCCGAAGTACCGGTACATCAGACCCGCGGAAACTCCGGCTTCGGTGCGAATGTCCTCCATCGAGGTGCCCTCCACGCCCAGCCGGGTGAAGCAGCGACGGGCCGCGTCGACGAACCGTTCCTCCTGAGCTTTGCGATGGTCCTCGGTCACCTTTGGCATGTCGAGGATCTTACATGAATGAATGAACACTCACTATTGACAACCGCCCGAAGGCGTGTCAAAAATAAATGAACAACCATTCATGTAGAAGGATGCACGATGGCAATCACACGAGTTCATCATCTGAACACGGCGTCACTTCAGACGCTTTCGGTCCTCGGGCAGCACCTGGTCTGTCATGTTTTGCTGCTGGAGACCTCGGACTCCGGCCTGGTGTTGGTCGATACCGGTCTCGGTAGCACCGACTACCTGGACATGCCGGCGCGGCTGGGCTGGGAATTCGCGAAGGTGTACGCGCGACCGACCGTCGACCCGTCGCTGGCGGCCATCGAACAGGTCAAGGCAATGGGATTCGACCCCCGCGACGTCCGTCATATCGTGCAGACCCACCTCGACCTGGACCACGTCGGCGGGTTGTCGGACTTTCCCGAAGCGCTGGTGCACGTGCACGCCACCGAGTTGGACGCCGCGCGTCGCCGCGACGGCTTCCGGGCTCGGCGCCGCTACCGGCCCAAGATGCTGTTCGCACACAATCCCAAGTGGCGCACCTACTCGCATGGTGGGGAGCCGTGGATGGGTTTTGAAGCGGTCCGCGGATTAGCAGAGCTGGGCGACGACATTCTGCTGGTCCCGCTGTTCGGGCACACCCACGGGCATTGCGGCGTCGTCGTCAATACGGGCGACGGGTGGTTACTCGACGCCGGCGACGCGTACTTCGACGCCCGCGAGATCAAGCTCCCCGAACGCAAGTGTGGACCCATGCCGGCGTTCTTCCAGCTGATCGTGACGACCGAACGCGACAACGGACGTGTCAACCAGGACAGGCTGCGTGCTCTGCACGCCGATCGTCCCGAAATCGACATCTTCTGCGGCCACAACCCCTTTGAATACCTCGACCTCGTGGAAAAGTCGGGCGGCACCCCACGGGGAATCGGCCCGACGCGGCGCTGGAAGCCCGGCAATCGGCGCATCGGTAGCGCCGTCAGCGCCGAGCCCGCGGAACGGCGATGACGATGATGGACCATCACGGCACTACAGCGCTGATCACCGGTGCCAGTTCGGGACTGGGCGCAGTGTTCGCCCAGCGGCTTGCCGCGCGCGGCGCGAACCTTATCCTGATCGCCCGCCGTAAAGAGCGGCTGAACGAGCTAGCTGATTCGATACGCCGAGATGAAGGGGTCAGCGTCGCTGTCTACGATCGGGACCTGTCGAAACCCGCTGCCGGTAGCGAACTTTGCGCCCGCATTGCCGTGGATGGTTTATCCGTCGACACGCTGATCAACAACGCAGGCATGGGAACTCATGGCAACTTCGCCGATCAAGCCCCTGACGCCTTGGCCACCGAGGTCCAACTGGACGTCACGAGCGTGGTCGAACTCACCAGGGCGCTGTTGCCCCAGATGCTGAAGAGCGGCCGCGGGGCGCTGGTGAACGTCGCCAGCACCAGTGCGTATCAACCGACCCCGGCCATGGCGGTTTACGGAGCCAGCAAGGCGTTCATCCTCAGCTTCACCGAGGCCCTCGCTTATGAGACCCGCCGCGCCGGGCTGAAGGTTCTCGCCGTCTCGCCCGGACCGATGCGCACCGAATTCTTCGACAAGCTCGGCACCACCCGGCCGGGGGTGGGCCAGTGGCAAAATCCCGAGCAGGTCGTCGACTTCACCCTGCGCACACTCGACCGGCGTTGCGCACCGCCCAGCGTGATTTCCGGGCCACTCAACGCGGTGCCGATCACCGCGGCTCGCTTCATTCCTCGTCGTTTCGTCCTTGCCCTCACCGGCCTAACAGTTGGAGCCTGAAATGAACATCAAAACCAGCATCGTGAGCATCCTGCATCCATCGGATCCCGACCGCGCCAAGCCCCAGGTTCCAATGAAACTGCCCCACGGCAAATGGATCGAACAGGACTACCCGCGCCGTATCCCGCCGCTACAGCGACGCGAGCTCCGACTGTGGCAACGAGGTTTCTTGACCCTGATCCGAGTCCTCGCCGGCGAAACTTACGATTACACTTGCTTTCTGGTCACCGCCCGGCTGGGCAAGGTGATGCCGTTGCACACGCTGTTCTTTACGCAGTTGCTTCAGCACGGCCGCATCCCCGGCGCCGACAGCGAGCGCGTCGTCATCCGCGTGGCGTGGCGGGCCGGCTGCCAATACGAATATGCCCACCACACCAGGATGGCAATGGCACTGGGAGTGGCGAAATCCGAAATCGAGACACTGACCAATGAAGTCGACGAGACTTGGTCGCCCAGGGTTCGTGCGTTGATGCTGGCCGTCGACGAGTTGATCTCGACGAGGAATCTTTCGCCCGTGACCTATGAGAACCTGCGACATGAACTCGACCAGGACCAGATTCTCGAATTCGCCACGCTCGTGGGTCATTACGTGATGGCCACGATGATGCTCAGCGTGGCCGGCTGCCCGATCGAACCGGCGTTTGAGTTCGAGCCTACGGCTGCAGTTGCCGGATGATTGCCTTCTTGTCGATCTTGCCGACCGGGGTAGTGGGCAATGCGGCCATCGCGGCGAGCACGTCCGGCCGGGCATGCGTCGCCAGGCCACGCTGAGCGAGGTACGCGTTGACGTCGGTCAGCGTCACCGGGTCACCGGCGAAAACCACGGCTGCGCAGATTTTTTCGCCGAGATACGGGTCCGGGAGTGCGACGGCGGCCGCAGACGAGATCGCCGGGTGGGCGCGCAAATGTTCTTCGAGGTCGGCCGCCGCGACGGTCTCGCCGCCGCGGTGGATGACATCCTTGACCCGGCCGGTGACCTCGACGTACCCGTCGGCGCGCCGGCGGATCAGATCACCGCTGCGGTAGAAGCCGTCCGGGTCGAAGGAGCGGGCGTTGTCGCTGTCGGCGCGGAAGTATCCGTTGAATGTGTACGGACCCCGCACCAGCAATTCGCCCTCCGCGCCGAGAGGCACGTGGTGGCCGGCATCGTCGACGACGCGCAGCTCGTCGTCGACGGACATCGGCCGGCCCTGGGTATGGTCCACGACTTCCGGTGGATCGCCCGGCCGGGTGTAGCAGAGCAGGCCCTCGGCCATGCCGAACACCTGTTGCAGGCCCGGCGTTAGCGTCTCGCGGATCCGGCGGGCGGCATCGGATTCCAATTTGGCCCCGCCAACCTGCAAGAGGCGCAACGACTTCGGTGTGACCGGCTCCCATTCGGTGGCCTGTGACCAGAGGTTGGCCAATGCCGGAACCAGCGCCGTCACGGTGACGCCGTGGTTGGCGATGGCGCCGAATGCGGATTCCGGGCTGGGGTCGGTGAGGAACACCGTGCCGGCGCCGACCGCGACGGCGCCGAGCAGCCCCGGGCACGCCAACGGAAAGTTATGCGCCGCAGGCAATACCGCCAGGTAGACGTCGTCGGCGGTTAGCTCGCACAATTTAGCGCTGGCGGTAGCGTTGTAGACGTAATCGTCGTGGGTGCGGGGGATGAGCTTGGGTAGGCCGGTCGTGCCGCCGGAGACCAGCAGCAGCGCAGGCGACGCCGGATCCGGGTCGCTTGGTGGCGGTTGGGCTTGACTCGCGCACACCTGCGACCACGACGAGAACGTTCCCGGCTCGCCGTCGACGATGACGTGGCGCAACGTGGGGTGCTCTTCCGCCAGTGCTTTCGCCATCGGTCGGTAGTCGAATCCACTTGCGGTGTCGGGGATTAGCAGGGCCGTGGCCTGGCTGACTTCGGCGAAGTGTCCCAGCTCGGCGGCGCGGTGGCCGGGCAGGCACATCACCGGGATCGCCCCGGCGCGCAGCAACGCGAACAACGCCACCGCGAACTCACTGCCGTTCGGTAGCTGCAGCAACACCCGATCGCCGGGCGCGACGCCCAGCTCAGCCAACCCGGCCGCGCCGCGGTCGGCGCGTTCGTCGAGCTCCGCGTAACTCAGCCGCCGTGGCGTGTTGGCATCGAGCACCGCGGTTCGATCGGGCCAGCGCCGCGCAGCGCCTGACAACAACGAGGCGACTGACCGACCCGTCCAGTAGCCGGCGGCCCGGTAGCGCGACGCGCGCTCTGCCGGAAACGGCACAAAACCGTCCAGGTCGAAATCCGGCATCCCCGTACCTCCCGGTAGGGCTAGCCGAGCGCCGTCGCCAGTTGCTCGGGCCAGGTCACCAGCAGGTCTTGCAGGATGCTGCCATCGTTGAGCAGCCCGGTGAATGCCTCCGTGCTGCCGCCGTCCCAGCCGTTGAGCAGGTCACCGGTGAGGTCGGAGGACAGGTTCTCCAGATC
>Ga0335075_10013832_pt1 | contig 12142 bp, 10 predicted proteins | sample Lox_Sample_24_FD_206723 | JGI IMG/M metagenome (GOLD analysis project Ga0335075, IMG submission 206723) | Soil microbial communities from Loxahatchee National Wildlife Refuge, Florida, United States - Lox_Sample_2.4 | ecosystem: Environmental > Terrestrial > Soil > Wetlands | place: USA... | reverse complement strand
GCCGTCGAGCGGCCGCGGGACGGGTCCGGTCACCCGGGTCTGATCGGCGGTGACCGCATAGCCGTCGAACGGGATGTGCGCCGCCTGTCCGCGGTTGACCACCTCGACCAGCAGCGTCGACACCCGGCGGTCGGCCGGCACCAGCAGCTGCACCTGCAGCGTCACCGCGACTGTCCGGTCGGCGCCGGCTGCGTCGGCGAGGCCCGCTACCCCCTCGTTGCCTTCGAGGCCGGGATCGAGCGTGACCTCGGCCTCGTGGCGCTCCAGGGCGAAGCCCTCGGGAGCGGAAAGCCCGAGCCCTTCGGGGAGCGGGATCTGCCGCAGGCGGGGCACGGGCACGACTGCGAAGTTAGCCCAGCCCACCGGCGCGACCCATGTACGCGACGCACATGTTCAGCACGATTCGAAGTATCACCGGTACATGGTCGCCGCCGGGTTCAGGTGCGAACCTAACCGGCATCGCTGTTCCCCGGAGAAAGGGCGCAAGGATGCGTTTGGCGAACATCCGCCGAGACGGCACGACCCGGGCTGCCCGCGTCGACGGGGACACCCTGGTGGTTCTCGACGACGAGCTCACCGACCTGCTGCGCCGGCCCGATTGGGCGGATGTCGCCCGCGCCGCCGACGGCGCGCGGGTGCCAGCCGACGGAGCGTCCTTCGCCCCGCTCGTCAGCACGCCCGACAAGATCATCTGCGCGGGCCTCAACTACAAGGCCCACATCGCCGAGACCGGCCGTCCGACCCCCGAGTACCCGTTCTTCTTCGCCAAGTTCCCGGCCTCGCTGATCGGCGCCCGCGACGACCTCCGGCTGCCGACGGTGAGCGAGCAGACCGACTGGGAGGTCGAGCTGGCGGTGGTGATCGGAGCGCCGGCCCGCGCGGTCGGCGAGTCCGACGCGCTCGCCGTGGTCGCGGGCTACACGATCATGAACGACGTCACCGTGCGGGACTGGCAGCATCGCGGGCCGACGTGGCTGGCGGGCAAGACGTTCGAGGCGACCACGCCGCTCGGCCCGTACCTGGTGACACCGGAGGAGTTCCCGCTCGGCGAGGTCGACCTCGAGCTGACCTGCTCGGTGAACGACGAGCAGATGCAGCGGTCACGGACATCCGACCTGCTGTTCGGCGTTCCCGCCCTGATCTCGTACATGAGCCAGGTCATCACGCTGCTGCCGGGCGACGTCATCGCGACCGGCAGCCCGAGCGGCGTCGGCGGCCTGATGAAACCGCCCCGGTTCCTCCGGCCGGGCGACGTCGTCACCAGCGTCATCGAGGGGATCGGCGAGCTCCGCAACGTGTGCCGCTGACGCGGCTGCCCTGCCTTACGCGCGAAAGGACGCACCATGGCAATTCAGCGACTGGCCCACGTCGGCATCTGGGTCGACGACCTCGAGAAGATGACGGCGTTCTACGCCGGCGTGCTGGGCCTGCAGATCACCGACGCCACCGGCGAGGACGTCACCCCCGGGGCCGTCTTCCTCAGCTCACGGCCGGACAAGGCCCATCACGAGCTGGCGCTGATGTCCGGGCGGACCAACCATGACCCCGGCCGCCTGATCAACCAGATCAGCTGGATGTGCGAGTCGCTCGAGGACCTGCAGGGGTTCAAGCAGCGCCTGGCCGCCTCGGAGGCCACGTTCCACGAGATCGTCACCCACGGGATCGCGGTCGGCATCTACTTCTACGACCCCGAGGGCAACCGGAGCGAGGTGTTCGCCGCGACCGGGCTCGACGACATCCGCCAGCCGTACAAGAAGGCGGTCGACCTCGACCAGCCCATCGGCGACCTGCTGCACAGCCTCGACCGTCAGCACCAGGCCGACGGCATCCCGTCGTCACTCGCGAACCCACCGCACGGGCCCAAGGAGGCCACCATGACCAGCACCGTCCGGCCGCCGTCGATCGACATCGACCTGTACTCGCCCGAGGTCGTCGCCGATCCGTTCCCGGTCCTCGCCCGGGTCCGCGAACTCGGCCCGGCCGTCTACTCGAGCAAGCACGACTTCTACGTGCTCACCCGCTACCAGGACGTGCGCGCCGCGTCAGGCAACTGGCGGTCGCTGACCTCCGCGCGCGGCGTCGCGCTGACCGACGAGTTCAACCAGCAGCTGGTCGGGTCGGTGCTCGCGTCGGACCCGCCCGAGCACGACGCCCTCCGCGAGGTGCTGTCGGACAAGCTCGCTCCCCGGGGCCTGGCCAAGACCTACGAGCAGATCAGCCAGTACGCGCACCGGCTGGTCGCCGAGCTGGTCGCCCGGGGGACGTTCGACGGGGTCGCCGACGTCGCCCGGGTCTACCCGGTCAACGTCGTCGGCGATCTCGTCGGCCTGCCGGTGGAGGGCCGCGAGACCATGCAGCCGGGCGCCGACGCGACGTTCGCCGGATTCGGCCCGTTCAACGAGTATGTGATGGAGCACCTGCCGCAGCTCATCGCGTACACCGACTGGATGGGCACGATGGCCGACCGGTCCAAGCTCACCCCCGGCGGCTGGGGCGAGGCGGTGATGGACGCGGTCGACGCCGGGCGGCTCACCCAGCTCGGCGCGATCAAGACGATGAGCGCGTACCTGACGGCCGGCATGGACACCACCGTCAACGCGATCAGCGCGCTGATGCGGCTGTTCGCCGACCGGCCGGACGTCTGGGCGGCGCTCAAGGCCGACCGGGGCCTCGCCCCGCAGATCTTCGAGGAGATCCTGCGGCTGGAGACCCCGGTGATCGGGTTCTTCCGCGTCGCGACCGAGGACATCACGATCGACGACTCGGTCATCCCGGCCGGCGCGAAGGTCCTGCTGCACTGGGCCGCGGCCAACCGCGACCCGGCCAAGTACCCCGACCCCGACGTGTTCGACCTCGGCCGCAACCCGCGCGACCACATCGCGTTCGGCTACGGGCCGCACGCCTGCGCGGGCCAGGGACTGGCGCGGATGGAGGCGGCCGCGCTCCTTGAGGCGCTCGCCGCGCAGATCGACGTCTTCGAGCGGGCGGGCGAGCCGGTCCGCGGGCGCAACCCCGTCGTCCGCGGCTACGAGTCGGTGCCGCTGCGGGTGACCCCGGCCAGTGCGTCATGATCATCGAGGTCAGGCGGGCCGCCTGCGAGGGCCACGGGCTGTGCGAGGCGACCGCGCCCGAGATCTACCGGCTCGACGACGAGGGCTACGCCCAGGTGCTGGTGGACGTCACCCCGGACGTCGAGGCGGCGGCCGAGGCGGGCGCGAACGTGTGCCCGGTCGCCGCGATCCTGCTGCACCGGTGAGGCACGTCGTGGTCGCCGGCGGGTCGATCGCCGGCGCCACCGCCGCCAGCACGCTGCGGGCGCGCGGCTGGGACGGGCGGATCACGCTGCTGGCCGACGAGCAGGTGCCGCCCTACTCGCGGGTTCCGCTGTCCAAGGGGGTGCTGACCGGCGCGCTGGCGGCCGACGCGGTGCTGCTGCCGCCGCTCGCGGCCGACATCGAGCTGCGCCTCGGTCAGCGTGCGGTCGCCCTGAACGCGCACGAGCGGACGATCATCCTCGCCGACGGCTCCGCGATCGGCTACGACGGCCTGGTGGTGGCGACCGGTGCCCGGCCGCGGCGGCTGGCGCGATCCGGGCAGCGCGGCGAGCTGGTGGTCCGCACGCTCGACGACGCCACCGCGATCGCCCGGCGGGTCGGCGCCGCCCGGTCGGCGGTCGTCGTCGGCGGCGGCTTCCTCGGCATGGAGGTCGCGTCCACCCTCCGGGCGCGGGGCCTGGCGGTGACGATCGTCAGCCAGGAACCGCCGCTGCGCAGCCTCGTCGGCCGCTGGCTGGCCGACCTCATCGTCGCCGCCGCGGTCGAGGGCGGCACCGAGTTCGTGCTCGCGCCGGGCGGGGCGTCGCTCGTGGGCGACGGTCAGGTGACGGCGGTGGCCACCGCCGACGGCCGGCGGCCGATCGAGGCCGACGTAGTGATCTCGGCCGTCGGGGACGAGCCGAACGTCGACTGGCTCAGGTCGTCGGGACTGCCGCTGGCCGGCGGCCTCGTCGTCGACGACCGGTGCCGGGTCGCACCCGGCATCGTCGCGGCCGGCGACGTGGCCGCCCGCCAGGTGGCGCCGGGGGTGTACCGCCGGACGCCGCACTGGACCAACGCCGTCCTCCAGGGGCGAGCGGCGGCTATCAGCCTCCTCGACCCCGACGGCGGACCCTACGTTCCCGACCACTACTTCTGGACCGAGCAGTTCGGCCTCGACGTCAAGATCGCCGGGGAGCTGCCGCTGGCCGGGGAACCGGTCGTCGTGGACGGTGAGCTCCCGCGTTCGGCCCTGCTGCAGTGGCAGCGCCACGGGGAACCGGTCGCGGCGGTCGCGATCAACTACCGCGTCCCGGTCACCCGCCTCAAGCGCCTCGCCCGCGGGTGACGGTGACCGGTCAGGTCGGCAGGCGGACCGCCGCGAGCTGGGTGGCCTGCGCGATCAGCCGCCCGTCGGCGTCCCAGGCGTGCGCGACCTCGTCCATCCGGTCGCCGGCGAGCTCGGTCGCGGCCAGCCGCACGCGCAGCGGGCCTGGCCCCGGCAGCCGGCGGATGTAGGCGGTCAGCGACAGCGTCGGCGCCCACCCTCGAACGCCGAGGTCGTACGAGGCCGGCGGGACCGGGTCGAGGGCGACGAGCACACTCAGCGGATCCCAGGCGCTGCCGTCGGCCAGCCGCTGCCAGCCCGCGATGACCCCGCGCCGGGACGGGTCGCCGACGGTGAAGCCGACCGAGCTCGGATCCAGTCGCTGCTCGATGACGTCCATCAGCGGAACCGGGAACCCGGCCCCCGGGGCCGCGGGCGGGACGAGCACGCAGTCCGCCTCGGGCGGCAGCTTCACCGGCTCAAGCCCCGACCACCACGCGTCGTCCTCGGTCAGCCGGCCCTGGCTGATCAGCGCCTCCATCCGCAGCGCGCCCTGCTGGATCAGTTGCGCGCGTAGTTGCGTGACGCCGCGCCCGGCCCGCAGCACCTCCACCGCGACCTGCGCCTGAGCGGGCTCCGGCGGGGTCAGGAACGTGCCGGTGATCGAGGTGAGGTGCGGATGCTCGTCCGGAGCGGCCAGCCCGGCCGCCCGCCCGAGCACCGCCAGCAGGTAACCGCCGTGCAGCCGGGACCCGACCGACCACTGCGGATCGAGCTCCGCCTCGAAGCGCGCGTCGCCGCGTGACTCGACCGCGGTCGCGGTCAGAAAATTCGCCATCCGAGTCCCTTCGCTCCCTCCATAACAACCAAGGCAAAGAGCTTTATCCCGAACGGACCCCGGTTTACCCTGCCCCGTCCACTGCTTCCTGGCACGCCGGAGCTATTCGTTCATTTTTCACCATACAGGCTACTTTAAACGTCTAATTCGCACTAAAAACTCGTGGAATTCAAGCCTTGGCTGACATAAAGTTCCCCATGTCCGAACACGAAATGAGAGGAATGCCTATAATGAGGCGATTGCTACGATCGTGTGTAGTGGGAGCAGCGCTGATTGCCGCGGTCGGGGGTGGCTCCGCGGCGGCCGGCGCGTCGGTCAGCGCCGGAAGCGGAGCGGCTCGGTCGGCGAGCCCGGCGCTGGAGGTCTGCGGCGTGGGGCCGACCGTCAGCCGGCCGGCCACCGTGATCCTCGCCTGCGCCGACCATGGCGAGCTGGCCGAGCACCTGACCTGGTCGAGCTGGTCGGCGACCCGCGCCACCGCCAGCGGGATCGTCACCTGGCACGAGTACTCGACCGCGCGGTCGGGCGACGGGACATGGGGCAAGGCCAAGGCGGACATCATCCTGCTCGATCCGGTGGCCGAGCCCGGGCACGGGCTCCTGTTCACCACGCTTGAGTTGCGGGTGACCGGGCCCACGCCCAAGTTTTTCAAGCGCGACCTGACGTTCAATGAGGCGCCGATGGCGCCGATCGCGCCCGCTCCGTCGCTGCCCGCCGTCCGATCCTCTTCCCCGGCGGCCGGCCCTCGGGCAGGCGCGGCCCCGCAGGTGGCGAGCGGGCAGCTGAGCTACGCGGACATCGAGGGGTTCTGGATCGACGCCGGGGGCTCGAGCGCGTCGGACGGCACCTACAACAACGCCCAGATCGCGGCCGCCATCACGCACTCCGAGAGTACCCTTCAGCCGGGCATCATCCAGGCTGGCAACGACTACGCCAACACCGGCTGGGGCCTGTGGCAGATCACCCCCGGGGACGAGCTCGGCGTAACCTACGGCGTCTCCGAGTACGGGAGCGACTACCAGCTCCTCGACCCCTGGAACAATGCCGAGTCGGCCGTCTACCTGTACGACGGCCGGGGTTTCGAGCCGTGGACGACCTATGACAACGGCGCCTACGAGCAGTGGCTGCAGACCACCGCGGCCGCCACCGGCCTGACCGATCCCGGCGAGTACGAGCAGATCAACACGGCCCCGTCCGACACCCCGGCGTCGCCCGCGGCCGACCCGGGAAGCACCTACGGCCCGACGATCCCGGGCAGTGCGCCGGCGACCCCCACGTACGGGGTCGCCTTCGAGTCCAACACCGACCTCCTCTACACCTACAACCCGCAGACCAACACCCACGACGACGTCGACCTCGGCATGGCCGCCGGCACCAGCGCGGCGATCGCCGCCTCGCCGTCGGGCGGCTACGAGGTGGCGTTCCAGGCCAACACCGGCGACCTGTACATGTACAACCCGCAGACCAACACCAACACCAACACCAACCTCGGGATGGCGGCCGGGACCAGCCCCGCGATCGCCGCCTCGCCATCGGGCGGCTACGAGGTCGCGTTCCAGGCCAACACCGGCCATCTGTTCATCTACAACCCAGCGACCAACGGCCACACCGACGCCAACCTGGGGATGGCGTCTGGGACCAGCCCCTCGATCGGGGCCGCGTCGTCGGGCGGCTACGAAGTCGCGCTTCAGGCGTCCACCGGCCATCTGTTCATCTACAATCCGCAGACCGACGGCCACACCGACGCCAACCTGGGGATGGCCACCGGCACCAGCCCGTCCATTACCGGCGATGGCACCGGCTACGACGTGGCGATCCAGGCCAGCACCGGGCACCTGTTCACCTACAACCCGGCCACCGACGGCCACGTCGACTCCGGTCTGGGCATGATGGCGGGGACCAGCCCGTCGGTCGCGCCCGGGTTCGAGGTGGCGTTCCAGGCCAGCACCGGGCACCTGTTCACCTACGACGAGGCGACCAACGGCCACGTCGACGCCGACCTCGGCATGGAGTCCGCCACCAGCCCCTCGATCGCCGGGTCAGCCTCGGGCGGCTACCAGGTGGCGTTCCAGGCCAACACCGATCACCTGTACATCTACATCCCGTCGACCAACGCGAGCACCGACGTCAACCTTGGCCTGCACTCCGGGTCAAGTCCGAGCATCGCCGTGAGCTGACGGGCAGTCGGTGCTTTCTTGCCGCCGTACCCGTCCGCTGGCCCGTCTCCGCGCTGACCGCGGCGGAGACGGGCCAGCGGTGCGTCCGTCGGTTGATCACGTAGTGGCCGAACCCGCGAGAATCACCGGCCACGTTACCCGTCAGGCGTCGCGGAGGCGGAGCGCGAGCGCGCCCGCCGTCAGTGCGGCGGCCGCCCAGAGGGCGAGGACGCCGAGGCCCTGCCAGGGGGTGAGCGGGAGGGCGCGCAGGCCGGCGGTGGCCTGGATCGTGAGGCCGGCGCTCATCGGGCCGATCTGCTGCAGGTGCCGGGACCAGTTCGGGCCGAGGGCGCTGGCGATGACGGGGAACAGGTAGAGCAGGCCGAGGGTCAGGCCGATCGACACCGCTGAGTCGCGCACGGCGGTCGCTAGTCCGAGCGCGAGCAGCGCGACCAGCGCCAGGTAGAGGACCGAGCCGCAGACGGCGCGGAGGTCGGACCCGTCGGTGAGCGACAGCGCCGGGTATCCGCGGGCGGCGGTGAAGCCGCGGCCGGGCAGCAGCAGCCGCCCGGCCAGCATCGAGGCGAGGACCCCGGCCGCCCCCGCCGCCAGGACCAGGCCGGCCAGCGTGACGGCCTTGGCCGCCAGCACGGTCAGCCGGCGCGGCATCGCGGCGAGCGTCACCCGGATCATGCCGGTGCTGTACTCGCCGCTGATCGCGAGCACCGCCAGGATCGCGACCACGGCCTGGCTCAGGTCGACGCCGGACAGCGCGAGCTTGGCCGGGTCCTGGCCGCAGCCCGCGGCCGGGCAGGCCGCCGCGCTGGAGACGCCGGCCCCGACCGCGGCGGTCAGCACGACGACCGCGGCCAGCAGCCACCAGGTTCCGGCCAGCGTGCGCACCTTGACCCACTCCGCCTGCAGTGCGGTCGCTAGCTGTCCCGGCCCGGTGTAAGCGCTTACAGGGATGCCGATGTCGCTCATGCGTCTCTCCGGTTGAGCAGGTAGGCGGCGAGGGCCAGGGCGGCGGCGGCCCACGCGCACAGCACCGCGAACCCGGCCCACGGGGGGAGCGGGTAATACCCCGACGCGGGGGCGTAGACGTTGGCGACCTGCGGGTACTGGACCAGTGTCTGCTGGACGGCGATCGCGGCGGCCGGGGTGACCCGGGCCAGCCAGTTGGTCGTGCCCGGCGGGAGCAGCGGCGTCGTCACCGTGAGCAGGTACGGCAGCACGATGACGACGATCACGAACGCGACCGCGGCCGCCCCGCGGCGGGCGATGGCGCCGATCGCGAGCGCGATGACGGCGGCGACGGCGAGCATCGCGGCCGAGCCGACGATGACCCGCGCCTCGGTCAGCCCGGAGGCCGGCCACACGTAGACCCCGTGCTCGCGCAGCACCCGCTGGCCCATGGTGACGACCACGGCCGAACTCACCAGGCCGACCGCGAACGCCACCGCGGCCAGCACCACCGCCTTGGCCGCGAGCACCTGCCACCGCCGCGGCGTCGCGGCCAGGGTGACCCGGATCAGGCCGCGCCGGTACTCGGCGGTCATGAACATCGCCCCGATCACGGCGACCGCGATCAGCCCGGCGAACAGCCCGATCAGCGTCTGCGCGATCGTCACCCCGATCCCGGCCGCCCCCGCCACCGACGGCGCGATGTCGCCGGTCCCGGTCACCGTGATCCGTCCCCCGGCCGCGGTGACGTTCCCGGCCGGGCCGGCCGCGGGGCCGCCCTGGGCGCCGACCGCGGTGCCCGCCCACCCGTTGCCGTGCCAGCCGCCCGCCACGCTGACCTGGTCGAAGGTTCCGGTCGCGGAGCTGTTGGCGCTGTTCAGGTCGAGCTGGCCGGCCGAGAGCTGAGTGTACGGGGGAGAGGTGGCGAACAGCCCGCCGCGCACGGTCGTGGGCAGGCCGGCCAGGGTGACGGTCGCGACCTTGGTCCAGTGCCGCCCGTCGGCCGAGTCGTACCCGGTCACGCTGGAGCCGGCCCGGACCAGGCGCAGCCACCGCGGCGAGGTATCGGAAACCGAGGCGGCGGAACCCGACGCCACAGAACCCGGGGCGGCCACGTCGCCGGTGTAGTCCCACTGCATCCGCACGCCGTGGTCGCCGGTCACCATCATCGCCGCGTAGGCCGACCCCGGGGCCAGGCTCGCCTTGATGATGATCCCGGCCTTGGCCCACGGCACCAGCCCGCTCTGCGTCTTCGGCGGGCCGTCGGGGTCGCCGGTGTCGGAGAAGTCGGGGATCTGCCCGGTCAGCGACGTCACCCGGGCGGTGATCGCGCCGTTGCCGTCGAGGGTCCGCCCGGCCAGGTAGAAGCTGTCGGTGACGGCCTCGCCGCCAGGGCCGAGGGTCTGGGTGCAGGCGGACGGCCCGCTCGCGCCGCACGACCCCTGGTCGCTCGGCCCGAGCCCGAGCGCGATGATGGCCAGGCCGGCCACCAGCATCCCGATCACCCAGCCGCGGACCGTGCGGAACTTCACCCACTCCGACCGCAGTACCGCGGTCACGACGCCCTCGCGCTGAACTCGACCGCGTCCTTAGTCAGCCGCAGGTACGCGTCCTCGAGGGTCGCCCGGTGGGCGCTGACCTCGCTGAAGGGGACACCGTGAGTGGTGAGAGCCGCCACGGTCCGTTCGGGCGAAAGATTGTCGATCAGCAGCGCGTCGGGCGCGGTCACAGCGACCTCAGCCCCCGCCTCGGCCAGGATCTTGGCCGCCTCGGCCGGGGCCGGAGTCCGGAGCCTGACCCGGTGCCCCGACGCCGCCGCGATCAGGCTGGCGACGCTGGCGTCGGCGATGACCCGGCCCCGGCCGGCGACGACCAGGTGATCGGCGGTGTCCTCGAGCTCGCCCATCAGGTGGCTGGAGACCAGCACCGCCCGGCCCTCGGCCGCCAGCGCCCGCAGGAACCCGCGCAGCCAGCTGATCCCCTCCGGGTCCATCCCGTTGAACGGCTCGTCCAGCATCAGCGCGGGCGGGTCGCCGAGCAGCGCGGCGGCGATGCCGAGCCGCTGGCGCATGCCGAGCGAGTAGCCGCCGGCCCGCCGCCTGATCACCGAGCGCAGGCCGGCCTGGTCGACGACCTCGTCGACCCGGCGGGCGGGCAGTCCCTGCGAGCACGCCAGCCACCGCAGGTGGTTGCGGGCGGACCGGCTCGGCTGCAGCGCGGCCGCGTCGAGCATCGCCCCAACCTGGGTCAGCGGGCGGCGCAGGGCGCGGTAGGGCCGGCCGGCGATCAGCGCCGTGCCGGCGTCGGCCGCGTCGAGGCCGAGGATGATCCGCATCGTGGTGGACTTGCCCGCGCCGTTCGGGCCGACGAACCCGGTGACCTGACCGGGCCGGACGCGGAAGGTCATCCCGTCCAGGGAGGTGACCGCGCCGTAGCGTTTGCGAAGGTCGGTGACTTCGATCATGACCGCCGTTCTACGCGGGAGCCGGTGTCAGGCCGGTGCCCGCCGCTGACACCCGGCTGACACCGCGCCGCCTGGCATCCTGGGTTCCATGAGAGTGCTGGTAGCGGAGGATTTCGAGGTGCTCGCCCGGTCGATCGGGACCGGCCTGCGGCGCGAGGGGATGGCGGTCGACGTCGTCCTCGACGGCGACGACGCGCTCGAGCATCTGGCCGTGACCAGGTACGACGTGGTCGTGCTCGACCGGGACCTGCCCGGCGTGCACGGCGACGAGGTCTGCCGGCGGATCGCCGCGGGCGGCGCAGGCAGCCGGGTGCTGATGCTGACCGCCGCCAGCACCGTCCGCGACCGGGTCGAGGGCCTCGGCCTCGGCGCCGACGACTACCTGCCCAAGCCGTTCGACTTCGCTGAGCTGGTCGCCCGGGTCCGCGCGCTCGCCCGCCGGTCGGCCCCGGCCGTGCCGCCGGTGCTGGCTTCGGGCGACCTGCGGCTCGACCCGGCCCGCCGGGTGGCCGAGCGCGGCGGGCGGCGGCTCGACCTCAGCCCGCGCGAGTTCGCGGTGCTCGAGTGCCTGCTGGCCGCGAACGGCCGGGTGGTCTCGGCCGAGGAACTGCTCGAGCGGGTGTGGGACGAGATGGCCGACCCGTTCACCACCGCGGTCAAGACCACGATCAGGCGGCTGCGGGCCAAGCTCGGCGACCCCCCGATCGTGGCGACGGTCCGCGAGGGCGGCTACCGGATCGGGGACGCGTGATGTTCTCCGGTTCGCTCCGCACCCGGCTGGCGCTGCTGTACGGGGGCGTGTTCCTGGTCCTGGCGCTGGTCGTGGTGTCGTTCCCGTTCCTCGCGGTGAGCGAGACCCAGCACGTCGGGTCCACCGCCCCGCCGGTCGTCCGCTACCCCGGCCGCGGTCTGCTCCCCGACGTCACGATCGCGCTGATCACGCTCGCGATCGCGGTCGTGCTGTCGCTCGGGCTGGGCTGGCTGCTGGCCGGGCGGCTGCTGCGGCCGCTGCGGGCGATCATCGTCACCGCCCGCGAGATCTCCGCCACCAACCTCAGCAGGCGGCTGCGGACCTCCGGCCGCGGCGACGAGTTCAGCCGGCTCGGGCAGACGCTGAACGACCTGTTCACCCGGCTCGAGGCGTCGTTCGAGTCGCAGCGGCGGTTCGTCGCCAACGCCGCCCACGAGCTGCGCACCCCGCTCACGGCCGAGCGGACCGTGCTCCAGGTCGCGCTGCGCGACCCCGACGCCAGCGCGGACTCGCTCCGGGCCGCCTGCGAGGAGGTGCTGCGGCTCGGCCGCCAGCAGGAGGAGCTGATCGACGCGCTGCTCACGCTGGCCGGGAGCGAGCGGGGGATC
>Ga0335075_10013831_pt1 | contig 12142 bp, 11 predicted proteins | sample Lox_Sample_24_FD_206723 | JGI IMG/M metagenome (GOLD analysis project Ga0335075, IMG submission 206723) | Soil microbial communities from Loxahatchee National Wildlife Refuge, Florida, United States - Lox_Sample_2.4 | ecosystem: Environmental > Terrestrial > Soil > Wetlands | place: USA... | reverse complement strand
AACGGTCACGCTATACCTGGCCACCCGGATCGCCCGGCGTCGCCTAGGCTGCCGGAATGCCGACTCCGCGGTTCACGCTGGCCGCTCTACGGGCGGCGTCCTCCCGGCGCTGGCAGCATGCCCAGCTCGATAGCTGTGGTTACGGCTGCGGTCCGGTCGGACACGCCGAGCTTGCCGAACGCCCGCAGCAAGTGCGTCTTCACCGTCGCCTCGCTGATGTACAGCGCGCGACCGATTTCCGCGTTGGTGCTGCCGCGGGCGACCAGGGTGAGCACTTCCGTCTCGCGTGCTGACAACGGCTCGGCGGCCGGGCGGCGCAACTGTGAGACCAGCCGGCCCGCAACGGCCGGCGCAAGCACAGTCTCGCCGCGCGCAGCGGCCCTGATCGCCGCGACCAGGTCTTGCCGCGGCGTGTCCTTCAGCAGGTAGCCCGCTGCTCCGGCTTCGACCGCCCGCACGATATCGGCGTCGGTGTCATACGTGGTAAGCACCACCACCCGGGTTCCGGGCGCGGTCGCGAGGATGCCCGACGTCGCCTGAACGCCGTCGCCTCCGGGCATCCGCAGGTCCATCAGCACCACGTCAGGCCGGTGCACCCTGGCCATGACGACAGCCTCCTCGCCAGACCCCGCCTCGCCAACGACACTCAAACCAGGCTCGGCCGCGAGCATGCCGCGCAGGCCTTCCCGGACAACCGGATGGTCATCGGCGATCAGCACTGTGACCGGGGCAAGCGGCTGAGGCGCGGCTAGCTCGTTCCCGCCTGGATTGTGGTCTTGACGCTGATCGTGGTCGTCGCTCATGCCGGTACCTCAACGTGCACGGACGTGCCCTCGGCGGGCGCGCTGCGCACGGCGATCGTGCCGCCAGCCTCGTCGACGCGGGCGCGCATTCCGCGCAGTCCGTATCCGCCGTTGACCAGCGCCGGGTCGAAGCCAGCGCCGTCGTCGGTGACCTCGAGCCGGACGCGGTCGCCCGCGTAGCAGAGCCGGACCGCGACGTTGCGCGCTGCCGCGTGCTTTCGCACGTTGGCCAGCGCCTCCTGCCCGGTGCGCAGGAGCACCACCTCCGTGGCGGCGGGCAGCCTGCGGCTGGTCCCCTCGGTCGCGAAGCTGGCGTGCAGGCCGACCTCCGCGCTCGTGCGCTCGGTGATCCGGCGGAGCGCGTCATCCAGGGTCCCGGCCTGAAGCTGCGCTGAGGCGAGGCCGCCGACGAGAGTGCGCGCCTCAGCGAGGTTCTCCCGAGCGGTCTGCGCGGCCAGGCCAAGCTGCCTGCGCGCGGTCGCCGGCGACAGGTCCAGCTGCGCCTCGGCCGCCTGGACCAGCATCAGGATGCTGGAGAAGCCCTGCGCCAGGGTGTCGTGGATCTCCCCAGCCAGGCGCTGGCGTTCGGCCATAATGCCAGCCTCCCGGCTGACGTCCGCCAGCTCCGCACGGGTGGTTTCGAGCTGCGCGATCAAGCTGGCGCGTTCGTCGCTCTGGGTGATGATCCGGCCGATGTAACTGCCAAACGCGACGGTGAACGCGGAGACCCCGATCCCCAGCCCGGCCGCGGTCTCGGCGCCCGCCAGCGTGCCCGCCCAGTACGCTACCGAGGCGGCGCCGATGGCGTTCATCGCCAGCGCGGGAATCAGTGCCACCCGCTCCGGGAGCACCTGGTAGCAGAGCGGCAGCAGCGCCAGGCACAGGGTCCAGGCATTAGGCACCTGCAGGTCAGCGACCGCGAACAGCACGACGACGCCCGCCATGAAGATCACCGCGCGGCGGGTAAGCTGGTCTTCCGCGGTGACCAGATGCGGACGCCCCGCCAGCAGGTACCAGGGAACCATCGCAGCCAGGGCGGTGAGTGCGAGCACCCGGCGGTCACTGGCGGTGGAGGATGCCACCACCAGGATGTTCGCGAGGAGGACCAGGCCGTAGAACAGATCCCAGCGGCGCAGGGTGGTTTCCCACGCGTTCCCGGTGGTACGGCTGTTCCCGGTCCGGCCGGCGGTTGGTCGCTCCGGCGTGGCGACCGTGGCGACCGTGGAGGCCGTCGCTTCGGACGCGACCGGCTCGGCCGACGCCGTGCTCTGTGCGCTTGCGCAAGGTGACATGCTCAGCCGTCCCCGCGCGGCCGCCAGCGGAAGGTCGTCAGGCACAGTACCAATCCTCCGACAATCCATGCCGCGAGCACTAGCGCAGTCTGGCCGTGCTGCCAGGCATGGCCGGGCTCGAGTGTGGCCGCCTGGGCAGGCAGGAAGGCTGAGCGCAGGCCCTGGCTCATCCACTTCAGCGGGAAGACCGCCGCGATGTGCTGCAGCCACGGCGGCACGTTATAGAACGGCACGTATACGCCGGAGATGAATTGCAGCACCAGGAACGGCAGCGAGATCACCGGGAAGGAGTTCGTCGCGGAACTCGGCAGGCTGCTAATGCCGATGCCGATCAATGAGCAGGCGACCGTGCCGAGGACGAAAACCCAGGCCAGTGTCCACCACTTTGCCGCAGACGTCGGCAAGTGCAGGTGGTAGAAGGCCACTCCCACCACAATCAGCACGACGACCTCGGCGATCGTACAGACAAAGACCTGAATGACCTTGCCGATGAAGTAGGCGGCCGGCGCCAGTGGCGTGCCGCGCAGTCGCTTCAGCGTGCCCCGCTCACGCTCAGCGGCGATGGTCAGGCCGAGGTTCTGGAAGCTCGTCGCGCCGATGCCGCCAGCGATCATGCCAGCCGTGAACAGCTGGACCACGGTGACGCCATTCGCGGCGCGGTCGTGCCCGTAAATCGAGCCGAGCAGGACCAGCACGATAGCAGGCAGCGCGAAGACGAATACGACTGTCTGCCGCTCGCGGAAGAACGCACGCACCTCCAGCTGTCCCCTGACCAGCCCGGTCCGCCATGCACCGGGGAGGCGCGGCAGGGCTGCGTCGGCGGATGGCGTGCCGGAGCGGCTTACTGAGGTCGCGGTCACCGGTCTGCTCCGATCAGCTCTAGGTACACGTCTTCCAGACTCGGCCGGGTGACCGCAAGGCCAGGCACTTCCCCGCCGAACTGGCGTGATAGCTCGGCCACCACCTTGGTCGGGGTCGCGGTCTGCAGCGTTCGCCGTCCATCCGGCGCTTCCCAGCTGACCTGCGCGTCCTGCGTCACCCGTCCGCCGAGGGTGGCTGGCGCGCCGAGCGCCACGACTTGGCCGCTGGCCAGGACCGCTACCCGGTCGGCCAGCGCCTCCGCCTCGGGGAGGTAGTGCGTGGTCAGCAGTATCGTCGTGCCCTCGCTTGCAAGATGCCCGATCAGCTCCCAGAACTGACGGCGCGCTTCCGGGTCGAATCCAGTCGTTGGCTCGTCGAGGAAGAGCAGTTCAGGGCGACCGACGATGCCGAGCGCGACGTCAAGCCGCCGCCGCTGGCCGCCAGAAAGCTGATTACCCCGCCGGGCATTGAGCCCGCTAAGGCCAGCAAGCTCGATCACTTCGCCCGGATCCCGCGGTCTCGGGTAAAACCCGGCGAACATGCTGACCATCTCGCCCACGGTGAGTTCCGGCTCCGCGGTGAGCTGCAGGACGATGCCGATCCTGGCCCGCCAGTTCCGGCCCGCGTTCGCAGGATCCTGCCCGAGCACCGCCACCGTGCCACCGTCCCGGTGGCGATAGCCCTCAAGGATCTCAACGGTTGTGGTCTTGCCGGCCCCGTTCGGCCCCAGCAGAGCGAACACTTCGCCGCCGTTGATGTCCAGGTCAATGCCATCGACGGCGAGCGTCTCGCCGTAACTCTTGCGTAGCCCGCGCACCTGGATCGCGGTTTGACTGCTCATGCCACCTAGCGTGGCGGCTGGCGGCGCCCGCGCGCGCCGGTCAACCGGCTGCATCCGGTGTCCACCATCTGGTGGACACCAGGTTCACTCCGCAGGCGCGTGGCACTCGCAGGGCTTTGGAGCTCGCTGGCGGAGGCCGGTCATCACCACGCCAAGGATCGACTCGAAAATGTCGTCGTCGCGAACCTCGGGCAGCTCGGTCCGGACCCGCCAGATGTTCGGATGCTCGTCGCGGCTGACCGATAGATAAGCCTGCGTCCATGCGGCGCGATCATGCTGCTGGGCCGGCTTGTCCAGGGCAAGGAACGCCGCCTCACCGCCAGCCCACGCTAGCGAGAAGTCACCGATGGCCCGGTACATCCTGGCCGCCTCTGCACCCTCGAAGCCGGCCTCAAGGATCGCGCCGATAATGATGTCGACCGCGCGGATCTCGGCCGGGCCCTGGGTGGTGCGGTATGCAGACATCGATGCCGCGGCAGGATGGGCGAGATAAGTCAGCCGCAGTCTTCGGCACATCTCGGTCAGCGTGTCGACCCAGCAGTCGCGCGGCTGCAGGCCTTCCATCGCCTCGGCGATGAGGCGGTCGGCAATCGCCAGCACCAGGTCGTCCTTACTAGCGAAGTGGCGGTACACCGCTGTCTGGTCTGCGCCGAGCGCCCGCCCGAGCTTCGGGAGGCTGAATCCGTCGGTGCCACCTTCATCGAGCAGTCGGAGGCTCTCGCTGACGATGATCTCCTTGGTGAGGCTCCCGCGCCGCAGACCTCGCCGTTGTTTAGGCAACTCCGCGCGCACGTTCGGCGCAGCGGTCATTCGGCCCCCTCGCTCACCTGGGCATAGTGCAAACAGCCGCAGCTTATCAATGTTTCGGGTTTGTCAAAACCATTGACAACAGCTCTGACAAGTGCTTGAGTTCCGGGCAATCCGGCACGCAAGGGAGGCCCGGTGCCAGCGGATACGGAGCTGCTCTTCTGCAACGGCACGGTCTTTGACGGCTACCGATTCCTGCCGCCAGGGAGCGCCGTCCGGGTCCGCGGCGGCCGGATCGCCGGCGTCGCAGCCGAGCCTGGGCGAGCGGCGAATCATGCTGGCGATGGCCAGCTCGCCGCCGCAGCCAAGGCGGGCCGGGCCACCATTGTCGACCTCGGTGGCGGCACGCTGCTGCCGGGCTTCATCGACGCGCATGTCCATCCGGTCTTCGCCGGCGACCAGCTCCGCCGCTGCGATCTCAGCGGAGCCCTGACACAGGCCGAGTACATCGACATCATCGCCCGCTTCGCGCGCGAGCATCCCGATGCGGAGTGGATCACCGGCGGCGGCTGGTCGATGGAGGCGTTTCCCCGCGGCGTGCCGACGGCCCCGCCGCTCGACGCCGTCGTCAGGGACCGTCCGGTGTGCCTGCGGAACCGCGACGGCCATGGCACCTGGGTCAACACCAAGGCGCTCCAGCTTGCGGGCATCGACAAGACAACCCCGGACCCGGGAGACGGACGGATCGAGCGAGACGAGCGCGGCAACCCGGCCGGGATGCTCCAGGAGGGGGCGGCCGGGCTGGTCGCGCGCTTGATCCCGGCAGCGACCGAGGACGACTGGGACGCGGCTTTGCTGGCGGCACAGGCGTATTTGCTCGGCCTCGGTATCACCGGCTGGCAGGACGCGATCATCGGGGAGCGGCCCGGCGCAGGCGACCCGATGGCGGCGTACGTCCGCGCCGCCCGGGCCGGCGCCCTCAAGGCGACCGTGGTAGGCGCCCTCTGGTGGAGGAGGGAACGTGGTCTGGATCAGCTGGCGGATCTCGTCGAACGGCGCAGCCAAGCGCAGCGCGAAAGCCCCGATCGTTTCCGGGCCACCACCGTCAAGATGATGCTCGACGGGGTCGCGGAAAATCACACTGCCGCGATGCTCGAGCCCTACCTGGACGGTCATGGGTGCCCGACCGATGTCAGCGGACTGGACTTCATCGACCCCGAACAACTGCCGGACTACGTCACCAACCTTGACCGCGCGGGCTTCCAGGTTCACTTCCATGCACTCGGAGACCGGGCCGTGCGGAACGCGCTCGACGCGGTCGAGGCTGCGCGGCAAGCGATCGGCAGCACCGGCCAGCGTCACCACTTGGCACACCTGCAGGTCGTGCATCCAGACGACATCAGCCGGTTCGCCGAGATCCAGGCGGCCGCGAACATACAGGCTCTCTGGGCGGCCCACGAACCGCAGCTGGATGAGCTCACGATCCCGTTCCTGGGCGAGCGCCGCTCGGGCTGGCAGTACCCGTTCCGCTCCCTGGCTGACGCGGGCGCGAGCCTCTGCGCGGGAAGCGACTGGCCGGTCAGCAGCCCCAACCCCCTGTGGGCAGCGCACGTCGCGGTCAACCGCGTAGTGCCGCCCGGGGCACGCCGGGAACTGCCCGGCAGCGGCACCGACGGCCACGACCCGTTCTTGCCTGCGGAGCGGCTCGACCTGCGCACCTTCCTAGCCGCGTACACATCCGGCAGCGCCCGCATCAATGGCGTCGAGGCGTCCGCCGGTGCCGTCCGGCCAGGACTGGACGCCGACTTCGCGGTCGTCGATGCCGACCTGCGTCACATCGGGAGCCATGAGATCGGACAGGCAACCGTCACTCAAACCTGGATCCGGGGCGAACTCGCCTACCAGCAAGGCCAGTAGCCAGCGGAGTTAGCCAGCCAGCCGACCACGACAGACCGACGACAACCACACCGCCCGCGCCCAGACCTGCGGTCGGAGCGCAGCTTCTAGGAGGACAGATGGGCCCACGACTGCGAACGTCAGCGGCTGCGGCCACGCTGGCAGCCTGCGCGCTCCTCACCGTGGCGTGCGGGAGATCGGCAGGCAGCAGCAACTCCAGCGCTGACCTGGTCTCGCCTACGCACGGACTTGTCATAACCACGCCGGCAGGCACAAAGCCGGTGTCGTCGGTCACCTGGGCGGTGTACCGGCCGGTGAACTCGCTCGACCCGATCTTCGCCTTCGACTACCCCGAGAACACCGCCATCTCGCTGATGTGCGAGTCGCTTCTGCACCAGGCTCCAAACGGAAGCGTCGGGCCCGGGCTGGCCACCGTCTCGACCCCGAACCCGACCACGATGGTGTTCACGCTCCGGCCCGGAGTGAAGTTCTGGGACGGCGACGCGGTCACTCCAGCCGATGTCGTTTACAGCCTGGACCGGCAGATGCTGCCCTCCTACGGAGGCTTCTACGGCCAGGTCTTCAACCGGGTCAGGTCGATCGCCGCCACCGGCGCGAACCAGGTCACGATCACTCTCAAGCAGCCGGACTACTGGCTTGAGGGCGAGATGTCGTCGATGCCCGGCATCATCATTCAGAAGAGCTACGCGCTCAAAGAAGGCAAGAACTACGGCACGCCGGCTGGCGGGATTATGTGTACCGGCCCGTATGAGTACAAGTCCTGGACCGCGGGCGGGGGCGTCACCGCAGTGGCGAACCCGCACTACTGGGACGCCGCAGTCAAGCCAAAGGTCGGCCAGATCGTGATCAAGGGCGTGCCGTCCGCGGCGTCGTTTACCTCCGGCATGCTGACCGGCGCGATCCAGGGCTCGTACTACTTCGGCCTGTCCAACTTGAAGCAGCTTGAGGACAGCAGCACCGTCCGCGTCTACCAGGGGCCCGGCCAGTCGACGGACGCCTTCATTATTTCCACGACGACCGGGCCGCTCGCCAACGTCAAGGTGCGGGAGGCGATCTCCCTGGCGCTGGACCGGCAGGCGATCATCAACCAGGTGTACGACGGCGCGGCGCTAATGCCCCGCTGGCTGGCCAACCCCGGCACGTTCGGCTACGGACAGTCGGTGTTCACTGCCGATTACGACCACTCGCCGCTGCTCACCCAGAATCTGGCCGAGGCCCGCAAGCTTGCTAAGCAAGCCGGCGTAGCCGGGCAGACGATCACGATCGGGACCAGCAGTGAGCTCGCCAGCATCTCCGCAGAGACCGGCGCTTACCAGCAGGCAGCTGAGGCGATCGGGCTCAAGGTCGTGCTGAAGTCGGTGTCCGCGGCCGACTACATCAACTTCTTCACCAGCGCGCAGGCCCGCAAAGGCGTCGACGGGTTCATCACGGTTAACTACGGCGACTACGCCGACCCCGCCGCGCTGCTCGCCACGCTGGCTGTCCCTGGCGGCGATCAGAACTACGACAATTTCAGCAACCCGCAGATGACCGCCCTGATGAACAAGGCCGAAGGCACCGCGAACCCGGATCAGCGCGCGGCCCTCGTGGCCAAGGCCGAGGAACTCGCGGCCAAGCTGCTGCCCTGGATCCCCAACGTCCAGCCGACCAACGTGCTCATGCTCAGCAAGGGCCTGACGGGGGCGGTGGCCTCGTTCTCCTACATGTTCTCGCCCTGGGCCGACAACCTCGGAGGAACGTGACCGATGCGCTGGCGGTTCCTTGCCCGCAGGCTGCTGATGCTCATAGCAAGCCTGCTCATCGCGAGCTTCGTCATCTTCGGAGCGCTCTACCTGGCTCCGGGCAACCCGATCAGCGCGCTGTCAGGCGGCCGCGCGCTGCCGTCGGCCAGCCTGCGCGTGCTCGAGGCGCGATATCACCTGAACCAGCCGTTCTTCGCCCAGTACTGGTACTGGCTGGAGAACGCGCTGCACGGCAACCTCGGCATCTCGATCACGCTGCAGGAGAACGTGTCCTCGGTGATCGCGGCGCGGATGTGGACGACGGGGGGCCTGGTCCTATATGCCTCGCTGATCATTCTCGTCTTCGGGATCGGCAGCGGCGTCATCGCCGCCCTCCGGCCGGGAGTCGCTGACACCAGCGTGCTGGTGTCCACCTCGATCTCGGCCGCATTGCCGTCGTTCGTCGCAGCAATCGTGCTGATCACCGTGTTCTCGGTGAAGCTTGGCTGGTTCCCGGCGCTGGGCAACGGCACCGGCTTCTGGTCGAGTGTGCGGCATTTCACGCTTCCCGCCATCGCGCTGGCGATCTCCTCGCTGGCCATCGTCGCGCGAGTGACAAGGGCCGCAGTCCGCGAGGAAGCCGACCGCGAGCACGTGCAGACGGCGATCAGCCGCGGTATCCCGATGCGCCAGGTCGTGCGCCGGCACATTCTCCGGAACGCGGCGATCCCGATTACCACGGTGTCCGGCATCACGATCGCGTCGCTGATCGCCGTGGCCGCCGTGGTCGAGACCGCATTCAGCCTGAACGGCCTCGGCGCCTACCTGGTTCAGGCGGCCGAGTCCAAGGACCTCGCTGTCGTCCAAGGAATCTCGCTCGTCCTTGTCACGGCGTTCGTGCTGATCAACGCCGTGGTCGACGTGCTCTACGCGGTACTGGACCCGCGGGTCGCGCTCGGAAGCCGAGCCCAGTGAGGAGAAAAGAGTGAGCACCGCAATCGGCATGGCGTCCCGCCGTGTACAGGCACGAACCCGCGGTGGCTCACTCGGCCTGCTCCGCTCGACCGGAATCGCCGGCCTGGTGTCCGCCGCCGTCATCGCCGTTGCCACAGTGCTCGCCGTGTTCGGGCCACTCGTCGCCCCCTACAACCCGGACCTGCCAAGCCTTGGCCAGGCATTCATCGGCCCGACTGGCGCCCACATTCTCGGCTTCGACTTCGAGGGTCGGGACGTGCTGTCGCGGTTGCTGGCCGGAGCGCAGTCTTCGATGATCGGCCCGCTCGCAGTAGTCGCCGGTGCGATGGCGCTCGGCACCCTGATCGCGGTCGTCACCGCCTGGCGTCAGGGTCCGGTCGATACCGTTGTCTCGTCAGGCCTGGACATCCTGTTCGCCTTCCCGGGCATCCTGCTTGCCGTCCTGGCCGCCGCGATATTCGGCGCCGGGCTCACGGCCGCCTCGGTCGCACTCGCGATCGCCTACATGCCGTACGTCGCCAGGGTGCTGCGCGGTGCCGCGCTGCGGGAGCGCGGCCAGCCGTACGTCGCGGCACTTGAAGTGCAGGGCGCGTCCGGGACGTCAATCTGCCTGCGGCACATCATCCCGAACATGCTGCCGCTGATCGTTGCGCAGGCCACGATCATGTTCGGCTGGGCGATGGTCGACCTCGCCGCGATCTCGTTCCTGGGCCTGGGCGTCCAGCCGCCGACGCCCAACTGGGGAGTGATGATCTCCGAGAACGAGCCGGGGATCTTGCAGGGTTACCCGCTGCCGGCGCTCGCGGCCGGCCTCTGCATTGTCGGCGTTGTCATCGCGTTCAATGTGCTGGGCGAGCGGTTGTTCGAGCAGGCGCAGGCGGCCAGCCGGTGAGCGGCGGATCGCGTCTGAATAGCTTGCCGGACCGCGGCGCGCCGAGCGAAGGCCAGGCGGTAACCGTCCCCGCGGGCGGCGAGCCGTTGCTGTCCGTCAAGAACCTGACCGTGCTGCTCCCCGTCGAAACCCGGGAGCGCGCCGTACTCCGCGACGTGTGTCTGGACATCAGCGCGGGCGAGGCGGTCGGTCTGGTCGGCGAATCCGGTTCGGGCAAGTCGATGACCGCGCGGGCTATCGACCGGCTGCTGCCGAAGGGCGCGCAGGTCCAGGGTCAGATCCGGTTCGCCGGAAGCGACGTGACCGGGCTGGCGGGCAGCCAGTTGCGTGCCTACCGGAACCGGGTCGCGATGATCTTCCAGGATCCGCGTGCCCACGTGAACCCGGTCCGCCGGATCGGAGACTTCATGACCGAAGCGCTTCGCACCAACCTCGGCGTTTCCGGCACCGACGCGTCGCGCCAGGCCGCGGACATGCTCTCCCAGGTCGGCATCGAGGATGCGCAGCGGCGGCTGCATCAGTACCCGCACGAGCTGTCGGGCGGCATGCTGCAGCGCGTCATGATCGCCGCCGCTCTGCTGACCGAGCCCGCGCTGCTGCTGGCCGACGAGCCGACCACCGCACTGGACGTGACCACGCAGGCCGAAGTCATGGCCATTCTCGATGAACTGCGGGGCCGGTACGGCCTGGCGATGCTCTTCATTACGCACGACCTAGAGCTCGCAGCGGCGATCTGCGACCGGACTATCGTCATGTACGCCGGGCAGGTCGTCGAGGTGCGCCGGTCAGAACTACTGCACAGTGATCCGCTGCACCCCTACACAGCAGCCCTCGCGGCCGCGCGGCCCGACATCGGGCAGAAAGCCGCGCGGCTGCGCGCCATCCCCGGCCGGCCGCTGTCGGCGTTCGAGGCGCCAGCCACGGAGTGCGCGTTCGCGCCACGCTGCCGCTTCGCGGAAGATGCATGCCACGAGGCAGTGCCGCCGCTGACCGAGCTAGACGGTGGCCTGTCTCGCTGCGTCCGCGTTACCGAACTGCGCGGCCAGCTGGAGGCAGCGCATGCCTAGCGACAACATCGTGCTGGAGGTGTCGGGCCTCCGGAAGGAGTTCGGCAGCCTGGTCGCCGTCGACGATGTCACGTTCGCCATCCCGTCCGGCGGATCGCTGGCCATCGTCGGGGAGTCAGGCTCGGGGAAGACCACGATCGCGCGCATGATCGTGGGCCTGGAGAGGGCAACTCGCGGCACTATCACCGCGTGCGGCCGGGACAGATCCAGGCCAGCCAGGTCCGCACGGGACCGGCGGCACCGCGGACGCGAGGTCCAGATCGTCTTCCAGGACCCGTACACCAGCCTCGATCCGCGCCAGACGGCCGAGCGCGCGATCGACGAAATCCTCCGCCTGCACCACGGCTTCGACGCAGACCGCCGCCAGGCCAGGATAGAGCAGCTGACCGACCTCGTCGGGCTGGACTCCCGGCAGGCCAGGGCACTGCCGCGGGCGCTGTCCGGCGGGCAGCGACAGCGCGTCGCGATCGCCAGGGCACTCGCTGCCGAGCCGCAGATCCTCATCCTGGACGAGTCAGTGGCAGCGCTCGATGTTTCGATTCAGGCCCAGGTGCTTAACCTGCTGGCCGACATCAGGGACGAGACGTCGGTTTCCTACATCCTGATCAGCCACGACCTTGCGGTCGTCCGGCAGCTCACCGACGAAGCGATCGTTATGTACCGGGGCCAGCTAGTCGAGCAAGGACCGACGGCGCAAGTCCTCGATGACCCGCAGCATCCGTACACCCAGCGGCTGCGCGCGAGCGTGCCGCGGCCTGGCTGGAAACCTACCCGGCGTCCCCAGGAATCTCCCCGCGCAGAACAGAAGGGCGGACCCCATGGCTGATGTGAGCACTGCGGCTGATATGAGCGCCGCCGCTGACCTGTGCTACCTGCCGGCAACCGAAGCGCTGCGGCTCTTTCGCGCCGGGGAGCTGTCTCCGGTGGAAGTGACTGAAGCAGTGATCGCCCGGGCCGAGAGCGTAGAGCCTCGCATCAACGTCTTCGCCGAGACGTTCTACGAGCAGGCGCTGAATCAGGCCAAGG
>Ga0335075_10013830_pt1 | contig 12144 bp, 7 predicted proteins | sample Lox_Sample_24_FD_206723 | JGI IMG/M metagenome (GOLD analysis project Ga0335075, IMG submission 206723) | Soil microbial communities from Loxahatchee National Wildlife Refuge, Florida, United States - Lox_Sample_2.4 | ecosystem: Environmental > Terrestrial > Soil > Wetlands | place: USA: Florida... | reverse complement strand
CCAGCGCTGCCGGTTAGGCCTTGGCGCGGCTCGTCCGGGCCATCTTCTGGGCCATGTACAGAAGAATCCTCTGGTTCTTCTCATCCGTCTTTCCAAGGAGCCTGCGGAACTGCCCCAGCAGCCTCGCATCCTTGCCCGAGTTTCCCCACGCGATGTCGTCCGCCGTCTTACGCTTTGGAAGGTTCGGGACCTTGGGCGGTTCTTCGCCATCGTAGAAGAGTTGATAGAGCGGAACTTCCATGGCTCGCGCGAGCTTCTCGAGTGTCTCGATCGCCGGCACCGTGTGCCCGTTTTCGACGCGCGAGATGTAGCAGCGGAGCAGCCCGGTGCGTTTCTCGATGTCCCCTTGTGACAATTTCTTCTCCTCCCGCAACTCTCGCAACCTGTCGCCAATGATCATGTCCGATTCTCCTCGCCCAGCAGTATAACCGAGACAACACGACACGGGCAGATTATCTGGGGACTCTCGCGAGGCCGGATCAGAAGCTACCGAAACAGTTCTTCCACTGTGCCCATCGGCAGGAAGAACCTTCGCTCGACTTTCGGCAGCTCAAGAAATCCGTATTTCCCATAAAAGGCAGCGGCCGCGGGATCCTTTGCGTCGACGATCACTCCAGCCGACGCTATCTCCCGACTATAGCTAAGACTGCGGTGGAGAGCGTCCATCAAGAGTGTTGCACCGTGGCCCTGTCCGCGAAATGCAATGCTGACGGCGAGACGCCCGAGTAGCGTGGTCGGCACCATCGGATATTTGGGGAGCTTCTTCGCGACTTCCGGGGGAATGACGTCGAGGTGCACCGCATATTGAGACAAAGTGTAGTACCCGGCGATCGTGACTCCGTCAGAGGTGAGCACAAACGGAACGGCTACGTGCTTCCTGAGATCCTGTATCGCCTGTTTGTGAAGATAATCATCCAGAATCTGAACACCACATGAAAAACTCGCCCGGTCGTGTTTCGGACCGAGCGGCTCTATCACGAATCGACGTTGTTCAGGATCACTGGACAATCAGAGCCCCATCTGTTGCCTATACCGCCGGGCAGCCTTACGTGCGGCTTGGTTCGGCGCCGGGGGATTCAAAACTGCATTCACAAAGACTTCGCGGGCTTCGCCATGCAAGGTCAAGAGCTCGTAGTCCTTGATTGCCGCGGTCGCAGCCTCCTGGGCGCTCGCGACGACAAACTCCGTTACCGACGTGCCGCGCAGAGCTGCCGCTTGGGCGATTAACTTCTTCTGTTCCGGCGTTACTCGAGCTTCCAGACGTTCCTCTTTCAGGGACCGGCGACCGAATGTCGCAGCTCGCTTCATAGCATGCCTCCACTCTCTAGGCAATTGTACGGCGAATCGCCGTACGTGTCAATGGCATACGAATTACCGAACGTCACTACACCTGGATATTCTCACTGCCCAAGTTTTGAGTGACCGCTGAGGCCTTTATGAGAATCCCTTTCTCTGTCCACTTCTTCGCCCAACTACGATAGGGTGGAACTGGCTTCCGAGGCGACATCGCGCCCTGGTTGCTCAGAGTCGTTGTATGTTATCGACCGAGAATACGGGCAACAATTTCGGGTTGCGAGCTCTGGTAGCTTGCACAAAGTGCGGCCATGCAGATGATGAACTGCCCAAACTGCCGGAAGCCGACTGGATTTAAGAGGTCGCTGGGATTCGGCACGTCTTTTGTGGTGCTCACGTTCGGCTTTTGGCTGCTGGCCATCCCTTTCTATGCGTCGCGAAGTGGTGCCCAAACCATCGGCCAGACAACCATAGACAAGCCAATCCACGACGCGTTTGAAGCTACTAAGATAATCCCCGTATCTTGCGAAGTTGAAGACGGCATGGTGAGTGCGGACGTTTGCAGATTCTTCATCAATGCCCTATACGTGAAACTGGGCAAGCATATAACCGTTCAGGCATTCGATGATCCTGACGAAGATGCGGCTAGGAAAGGCGTGCTTGGCGCGTTTGGCTCGTCTGGCAAGATTAGCTTTTTCATGTCGCAGCGTCTGGGCACCTATGTGGTATTGCGGTTAGTGGAAACTGGCAGCCCTGATGCCACTCGCTTGTACGTTGGCGGGACTGCCTATGATCCGAGTGGCCCAACGATACGGCAGCAGTCCGCCATACAAGCCATGCAAAATTTATGCGCCAGCGAGGGCGGCACAGGTCCAGCGTGTGATGCAGTTAAGCAGGAAGAATCGAAAGTCAGGCAGCAGCCGAATCACCAGCTTCCTGTGTGGTCTGCCAAAGAGGGGATTGGACGCGACACCGGACCCACCGAAGCAGAGAAAGCAGCGGCAGCAAGCCAGCTGGCCGGAGACTTTGCGGCTTATTGGTTCAAAGTTCTCAAGACAGACTCCCAGGGGCCAACGGCGGCGGTCACCGCGACCCATACCTCCGCCGAAGAAGGCAATGCCAATGCACAATATAATTTGGGTGTCTTCTATGAACGCGGCCAAGGCATTCCCCAAAACTACACGCAAGCCGTCTACTGGTACCAAAAAGCCGCACAACAAAGATACGCGGCCGCCGAGAACAACCTTGCGGGGATGTATCTAGATGGTCGCGGTCTGCCCCAGGACTACACGCAAGCACTGTACTGGTATCAGAAAGCCGCCGACCAAGGTCTCGCAACAGCGCAAGAAAATCTCGGCGACCTCTATTTCCTAGGTAAAGGGGTTCCACAGGATTATTCGAAAGCTGTCTATTGGTATTTAAAGGCCGCTGAGCAAGGCTATGGGAAGGCACAGTACAATCTCGGAAACATGTACTGCTATGGTCGAGGCGTGACCCAGAACTATGCGGAGGATTACTTCTGGACATCGCTTGCGGCATCAGCAACAGACCACAGCGGCGATCTTAGGCCGGAGGACGTTCAAAAATGGCAAGACGAAGCCGCATCTCACCTCACTCCTGCAGAGTTGTCTCAGGTGCAGGAACGTGTCCGGAAGTGGCTTAAAGATCATCCGTCCAAAGCGCCGTAGGTGGCGATTTCACACTGCGCGGTCGTTGCCTGCGCCTGTTTTGCGCACTTAGCCTGAAGGTCAAGCCTGGCCGCGCTCGACGCGGACTCTAACCTTGCAGTTGACTCCCGAACCTGCCGTCGTTCCTGATAAAGAATCACACTTTGCCAGCAAGCGCGAATACCCCGAAGATTTTGACAGCGATTGCAAGCAGAGTGGCGGGGCGATTTTTCATCAGATTTTACCACGCGCCCGTGCGGATTTCCGTCACTCGTATGGAGATAAACTGTTAGTAACTCACTGGCGACCGCGTTTTTCTCAAGCACCTTCGCATCAAGTTATCGCTTCGGAATGTCCAACATCTGCCAGAATTGCCATTGGTGACCAATGGCAGTCAGCATTCAAACGAGCAATATCGTGCGTGCTCTTGTCGCGGCTGGCACGATCTGTCTCTTTCCTTCACTCGCCTTCGGACAGCAGTCGCCTCCAGAAGAGTCAAATCTCCCCGCAGAGTTGCAGGCCATAAATCCCGACGTTCGAGCCAAACTTGCCGCTGCCCGCGCCGACAGCGACACTGGAAAATACAGCGAGGCTTTCGAAGAGGACCAACAAGCGTTAGATGTCGCCAAGAAAGCAGGCTTTTCGGGAGATATTGCGCTCGCGGAAGACGCGACGGCGTCGGCAGAATTTATTTCGGGGAAGGTTCAAACTGGCTGGGAACTAGACCGTGATGCACTACAGAACGCTATCCAGTCTTCCAACTTCGTCCTTCAAGCTGACATCCTGACAAGCCTTTCCTCTTATTCCCAAATTGATGGGAATGTTAAGGGAGCGGTCTCTCTTCTTGCACAAGCTCTCGACGCAGCAGAAAAGAGCAAGAACCTGTACATTAAATCTAGAGTGTTGGGCGAGATGGGGCGCCTACAACTCGTCGTCGGCGAAAAAGAAGATGCCAGGAAATCTCTAGATGAGGCGCTAAGAATAGATTCCCTCAATAGCTATCGCTTTCATTCTCTCCATTTGGTTTACCATGCCTACCTTCTGCTCTCAGACGATCAAACCGTGAAGCAGGGCGCTCAGGAGCTCGAAAAGGCACGCGATGCCGCCGTCTCCGACCGAGATTATCTCGCCTTGGTGTTGGCCGAAACCGCTCTGGGAGCTTCCGACGTTCACATCGGCGACGTGCAGCACGGAATTGATATTTTGCAATCGATGAATTCAGGGAACGTCAAGGTCGGCAGCGGAACGCAAGGGGCAGATCCGCAGCTTCGCGCTGTGCTCGAACTGCCGTATATCCGTGCGTTATCGCTGGAAGCGTTGGGCAATGCCTATGAAGCCGCGAAGCGGACTTCCGACGCAATCGCGGCGTGGTCGCAACTATATTCATTCTCAGGCAGCGGTATGGCGCAGGCCAATGCGGAAGCGGCCCAGCATTTGGGGAAATTATATGCTGCGCAAGGAGACAATGAGAATGCGGCGAAGTACTTCCAAATTGCGGCAGCGCAGTGGCAAACCAGCGGCAACAACGTACTGCTAATTCAATCGTTGGCGGGTGCAGCAGTATCACTTGCGAAGACCGGCCAATCGGACAAAGCAATCTTCGCCGAAAATGAGCTTGCCCAAATCGCAATCCGGTTGAACGCCCGGCAAGCGGAATTCCTAGCGTACCTAGGCATGGCGGAGATTTACCAGCCTGAGAATCAGATAAACGAAGCAAAATCGGCCCTCGAAAAAGCGCAGGCGCTCATTGAACCAGGGCCAGGCGATCCTACCCTGGGTATCGACGCTGTAAGCGAAACGTACATGCGCTTGAGCGCGGTTTACGAAAAGCTGGGCGATCAGGAGAGCGAGCTTGCGGCGCTCGAAAAGACTGTCGCTGTCTATATCGCTGCGAAGGACCAACCCCAGATAAACACATTAGTCGCTGAGTTACGGCAGAAATTTGATGCCATTCACCCAGAAGAGCTGATTTCAAGCCTTTATAAGAGTAACCGGTTTGGAGATGCCCTCATCTACGCCCAACTTCTGCAGTATTTCAGCGGAGCTCCCACCGGCGAGAAATCTAGTCTGTTCTGGCAAATAATCTTTAACAGTCCATTTCAGATTGTCGCTCAAAAAGGCGGAAGCCATCAGCTAGAACAGGACTTGCAGCTCATGGGCCCGCTGCTTTTGCCGGGAGAAAAACTGCCCATTTTGCAAGCGCTCGCGCAATATCACACGATGCCCTTTATAAGTGGAGACAACCCGAACGCAGGCCGAGAATATTCTCTCCAAGCGATAGCGCTCATCGATGGCAGCAAACCCTCTCTTGAGACACTGAGGCTCCGTTCCGTTTGCACTCTCGCTGTGGCTTACGCACGCACGGGCAGTCCTATTTTAGCCACGCAGACGATCCAGAGCTGCATGGAGTTGGAGAAACAGTCAACGGATGGGTACGAGAAACAATGGGCTAATGTGGCGAACCTCTTTGTTCATGCACTCGAAAATGACATTGGGAGCGCGCAATCGTCCCTTGAGTTTCTGAGGCAAAACGCAGGGGACGATCCAGGTCGCCATGAAGAATTGGCGCAGGTGCTTGGCGAGGGAGGGCACATCGCTGACGCGATGTCTGAATTTACCGCTGCGGTGCGCGGATACCAGAATCGAAACGATTTGTCGTCATCTGCAAGGTGCTATAAGGAAATGGCATCCGTGTTAGAGTCATCGACTTTGCCTGATTCCAAAAAGCGTGAGCTACAATTTCTCAACGAAGCTGTGGGCCTTTATCAACGCGCCGGTGACGCTTTTCAGGAGAGCGGCACAGACTTTGCGATAGCGCAATACTTCGCGAAGCTCGGTAACACCCACGCTGCTGAGCAATACTTCCAGCAGGGTTTGCAGTCGGCCGAGCGATCTGAGAATCAAGTTGCAGTCGGCTGGGCGTATCTGCTACTCGCCAACCTGGATGCAGCTAATCGTCAACGCGAGAAAGCTATCCCGCTTTACGCCGATGCTGCCTCAGCGTTCAATGCCGGCAAAGATCAGCGCGACGAAGCCAATACACTCATCGCGGATGGGCTAAACACGCAGTCGATGGGCCAGCTTGACCACGCATTAGCTTCGTTTCTAAAAGCCCAGACTCTCGCGCAAGAATCTGGCCAATCATTGGCTCAGTACCAGGCGCAAATACAAATTGGGTTCGTTTACGAGGCAAAGGGTCAAATGGAGCTGGCCCGAGCAGCCTTTCTGAAGGCGGTCCAAATAAGTGAGGACGATCAAAACGTCGGTAACCTGGCACGATGCGATCTGGACCTTTCTGGACTCGATTCCCTCCAGGGAGACTGGCAGGCGGCGCTCGACGATACCACGAAGGCGCTCAACCTCTTTCAACAGGCCGGTGATCGCGACGGAGAGTCTGACGCAGACGAGGAGCTTGCCAGTATCTACAGCGACAGAACTTCGACTGTTCAGGACTTCGAACTAGCTCGCAAATACTTCGCCAACGCACAGAAGCTCCACTACAGCAAGTTTGCCGAATTGGATGAGATCGAAATCGACATTCAGACCAAGCAATTCGTCAACGCGGTCGCGAATGCGAAGAATGTTCTTTCTACTTGCCGCCAGAATAGAAGGGTAACGTGGGATAGCGGCGATTCCTGTGCGGCGAACGCGCTGATTAGTCTGGCGGAGGCAGAGCGCCTGTCAGGCGACCTGAAAGCGTCAGCAGAGGCATTGAAGCAAGCTAAATCCCTGATTGCGAAGATCGATGATATTTACCTGCGCGGTCGGCTCCTCTACGGAGAAGCAAATCAGGAACGGTCTGCAGGGCATTTTCAACAATCCGCAGCATTCTACCGACAGACTATTCAGCTCATCGAAGCAGTCAAGGGAAACACAGATCAAGAATCTCAGCTTTCGTTGTCTGACACCTACGACTTCGTATACGACGAAATGGTTGATTGCCTCTACTCGCTTAGCGAGCAAGAAAAAGGGCCGGAGCGCGTTGGGACAGCGATTGAGGCGCTAGGCTATGCGGAGAAAAACAAAGCTCGTCAATTCGAAAAGTCGTGGGGTCAGAGCTTTGTAAGTGAACTCAGAAAAAAATTGCCACTAGAGGTGATCGAGCAGGAAGACGCTCTAACGGAACGCCGCGATGAACTTGCTGCGCAATTGCATGCTCGGGTTTCGGGGACGGACGGTTCCGCGGTAACTGTCGCTGACATACAGAAACAATTGGCGAACTCCGAAGCAGATCTTGATAACTTTGGCCGGACGTTGGACCGTAAATACCCTGATTATGCCGCGCTTGAATACCCACGGCCCGTGACGCTCGACAGTATTCCGCTCCGTAACGGAGAAACGCTCGTGGAATTCAAGATGACGGACACCGCAACGTTCGTTTGGATTCTTCGTTGCGATGCGACAAAAGGAAACACACTGGTTTCTTTTTACAAGGTGCCGGAGCCCCGAGCATGGTTCCTCAGTGAAGTTTCCAAAATACGCGATGCGTTTAATAGCGGAGAGCCTGAGGGCTATGACCCCGAGGTGTCGGAACAGCTCTTTGCCAAACTCTTCCCTGGAAACCAAGGGGCAGAGATTCTTGAGTCTCGCCATCTCATATTTGTTCCCGATGGTGTACTTTATTTGCTTCCATTCGAAATGTTGTCTCCGCAGGCCGCTCAGGGTAAATATGTTCTTCTCGGCGTTCCTACGGCTTATTTCCCGTCTGCAGAGTCTCTTCGGATAACCAGAACCGCCCAGCGGTCCGAACAGTGGAGGGAGGCCTTCTTGGGAGTCGGTGATCCAATAACTTCTCCCAATGACCCCAGGTATCCCTTAGTCGTGGCACTGTCGCTAGGCGAGCATAGCCCACCTCCACAGCCAACCGCCGGATCGCAGAACCAAACCGCTGAAGTGGAGACGCTGAAGACAAGGGGGTTCGAGTTTGACCGGATTCCTGGAACGGCAAAAGAGATTCAGAGTATCGCGGGGCTTTTTTCCGAAAAACACGAGAGTACCGACGTCCTGCTTGGAGTCAACGCGACAAGAAAAGACCTTTTGGACCTTGATCTCTCTAAGTTCCGGTATATACACTTTGCGACCCACGGCATATTGCCTGTAGATGCCGGAGTTCGGGAACCATCGCTGATTCTTTCGTACGACGGGACCACCTCCGACGAAATGCTTCTTCCTATTTCTACAATCATGCGGTTGAACATAGATGCTGACGATGTAGTGCTTTCCGCCTGCAACACAGGCTCGGGTCAAGTAACCCGCGCCGAAGGAGTGATGAGCTTGGGCCGTGCGTTCATGGCCGCTGGGGCTTCCAGTGTCACCGTCAGCCTATGGGAGGTTTCTGACGAGTCGACTGCTCTTCTCATGAAGCAGTATTATCAAAATCTCTTAGCGGGTAAACCTAAAGAAGAAGCGCTGGCCGACGCACGCACGTGGCTATTTCAAAACGGCTATCGCCAGCCCTACTTTTGGGCTCCATTCGTCCTGATCGGCGAATAGGAGTCTGAAGGCGTCCAGGGAAATTCAGCGCTGTGCGCTGGCCATTGCCTGAGATGTGAAAGTGCGAATCACATCTATGGCGATAGCGAAGTCGAGATTTTGGGCTCCTTGTGTGCTCATCGCCACCAAGCCAAGTAATTTTCCGTTATCATCGAGTACGGGGCCGCCAGAGTTACCTGGGTTTATTGCCGTTTGCATTTGAAGTACGTCGGCCTCGTGTTTCGAGCCATCTTCATAAGACCACTCATTATCCCTGCTGATTTGGCTGATAACGCCTGTGCTGTATGACCACGGCACTCCTCCAGCGGGATGCCCTATGATGTTGATCGTCTCCGCGATCTGGACGTCCGACATACTACCAAGCGGGATCACGTGCAGGTCGGTTGGGGGATTTTGAAGTCTGATCAGCGCCAAATCGACGACTGAGTTCTCGGACACCACCTCTCCCACATACGTGCGTGGGTTTTCACTCCGAAATACGTCAGTGAGGCGCTTAGCTAGATTGCGTATACGGTCTTCATAGTAAGAAGGATGGGGAGCGGCGCCGACACGGCTCTCTCCGCGGCCCGGTATGCCGAGTGCCTGAACGCAGAAATCCATAAAATCCTTGGCGGCGTTCGGGACTTGGTTTCCAGTGAGGAGCCGGTTTACGTCGTTCACCGTATCGAAGCGCATCGCCCTCGATTTGTCGTCTGCTTCGACAAAAAGCTCCTGCTCGATCCATCCCGTCAACCAGGCTTGGAACAGACTAGTCAGAACGCGGTCGTGTGCACTTGCGGCCCATCTCGTTATGGCCGGGGGAGCGATCATCCGCTCGAGAAATCGGTGAAAGACATCGTGAGTTTCGATGATGTAGCGGTCGCGCCGGGCGTGCGGCGTCGGAATCAGCAAGCTGAAACCGACATGGGCGCGGCCGATGCGTGAAGAAGCCTGGATAAATTCTGCGATGTCGTTCGGCATCCCGGCGAAGAACATCGCGTTGAATTTATCGACATCGACGCCATGAGAGATTGCGGAGGTCGCAACGATGTTCCGCAGCGCTTGGCCTAGGTCAACAAAATCGTCGCCCGCAACAGCGCCACCATCGGCCTGCCGCATGATGTCCTGAATTTCGGCGACATCGATGCCTCCTGAAATCAGGCGCGTCAGAAACTGCTCGATGTGCCGCCCATGACGTTTATGGACCTTAGCAACTTCGTCAGTAAAGGCGTCGATCACTTGATCGCCGCCCTTTTTGTTGGTGACGTATGTTAGGGAAATTCTCATCAGATCTAGCAAAGTCAGCAGCAGTTCCGGCCCTCGTTCGGCGCAATGTGAAACGGCTTCCGCGTGAAACTCCCGAAGGGGGCTGGTCGGCGTGAGCGAAGCCACAATGCGTTGGGTGACCCGCTCGGTGCGTTCTCCGGTCAGCAAGTCTTCCCAGAGTTCGGTGACTGCAAGGTGGTAAGCCGCTAGGACCGCGACCGTGGTGACAGTGTGATTCCGGCCGTTGGTCATGATCGAGGCGTAGACCCGCATCCACGGCGCTTCTATTTCCGGGGATCGCGGAACGTCACCAGCAATGCCGCGTCTGGCCATGTTTGAGGGCAGGGCAGGCGTCGCATAGAACGATCGGTAGATCGATGTCCCCGGATACGGAAAATGCATGTGCTTGCGTTGGTACAAGGACCCGAATTGATGCTGCGGAACGCTGACCGTCGCTGTTGCCGCGATGACTTTCGGAAGCCGGGGGGCTTTGGCGTCGAGAGGGCTGCGCGCTACGCGAGAGCCAAGAAGTGCGGCTCCGCGAACGAATAACTGTTCGAGCATGGTCTCAAAGAGTCCAGCAAAAGTCCCAAGGCTCTCTTCAAGGAGATGGGCCTCATCCTGGATGATGAGCGAAGGAAAAGGATCGTGGAACACTTCGGCGCCGTCACGATAGGCAGGCGCAACCGCCTCGCAGTGGTTGGCGGCGGGTCCGTCTCTGAGTTGCTGCCGCGATGGCGTGACAAGCCGACCCGTCGATGTCTCCATCCACCTGGCAAATCCGAACATTCCCATGACCCGGCCGATGGTTGCGGTGTGCTGGCCGATTAGCGCGAGCTTATCGATGACGCCGAGCAGAACAGCGGGCGCATGGCGGTAGATGTCGCGGTCGGTTATCAGGAATGGAAGTGGTGAGCCGCCTGTTTCGACATTCCACCGACACTCGGGATTGAAGCAATAAATTCCGATCTCAGGGTCCGTGCCTGTCCGAATGCGTCGCAGGCCCGTGCTTTGGGAACAAATCGGGCAGCGAGGGATTTTATTGAAACTGTTATTGGCTTCGGTGTAATCGCGACCAAGATTGTCGTCGTCCGGATGTGAAGCGTCGTTTGCGTCCGGAACGGAGTCAAAGCGGGGATCGTCGGATTTGTTCGGAGTATTCGCGTTACCGACCCAGAAGCCTATTTCGAGTGGTGCTCCGGGTACTGACATTTTCTTTCTGAGCAGTTCGGCGCGCATGAGAATAGATAAAAGCCTTTGTGCTTGTTGCAAGGTCAGCAGTCGCAGTGGGTACCTGATGAGGGCAGTGACGCCAACAAGTTTGCCTCGAAGCCGGTCGAGGAAAAGATTGAAGATCAGCAGGCCGAAAAACGCTTCGGATTTGCCGCCGCCGGTCGGAAAGTAGAGAAGGGTGGCAGTGTCTTCGTCAAAATCATGGTCGTACCACGGCGCTTTCGCGTACTCGGGCATCCTCGAAGCGAGCGTCGGAAGGTGCGCAAGGATGAACGTGAGCTGGAACAGTCGCCAGTTGATCACGCCGCGGGTTTGTCCCGCCTCTTGAAATGTGCGGTTTAGCAGCTGCCATGCGCGGTAAGGCAACGCCTCTCGGCAGCCGGGCTCCTCCCGGAAGCGCTCAAACGCGTGTTCCAAAAGCTTCAGACCAAGCCCAATCCTGTCGGCTTCGCGCGTATAGCTCGCGATATCCTGGCTGAACCGTTTTTTCTCTCTCTCGGCATGATCTTCGTCCTCAACGCCCTCGGCAGGGTCAAGGTTGTTTTTCTCGTGATCTATCCAATGCCAGTAGGCATCGACGAGAGGACGCAAGACGGCGGGATTGAAACCATCCGCGCCCAGGCTCAGAAAATCTGTTGGCACGTCCTTGACAACCGTGGGAACTATACGAGGCTGCGTATAACGCGGCATCCACGTTGTCATCAGCTCCAGGCGGTCGCGCTCGCGACTCTCCTCCACGCCGCAATTTATGCCGATGGCCGGATAGGTAAGGAAGTCGCGAAAGCGATAGGATGGCTCGACGCGGTCTAGCTTCAGCGCAAGATGCGCGCGCGCCGGAAGTGACCCTCGCCAATGGCAACCTTGATCGCCACCGGAAGTTTCTCGAGGGCCACGCCCTTTTCATCATGTGTTAGTCCGAGAATCCCCATAGCATCTCTCCTTCTCCTGTTACGTGTGGCTCAAAACAGCGCGAGCTGGTCGTTTGGCATTCCCAAGGCCGACCGCCGGGAACTTTTCCGACCCGGCGATTCCGTTGCCGATTTGGGTAGTGACAATTCGACGGGAGCCGAAGTCGTTCCGATCAACGGCATCTCCGGTACGCTTCCGTCGGCCCCCGCTTCCAAATCCTCGGCCACTCGCGCAGGAAGCATCTCCTCTTGCCTCTTCTGAAGTGTTGCCCACACCGCGTCGGCCCGCTCGCCGATCCCTTTCT
>Ga0335075_10013829_pt1 | contig 12145 bp, 11 predicted proteins | sample Lox_Sample_24_FD_206723 | JGI IMG/M metagenome (GOLD analysis project Ga0335075, IMG submission 206723) | Soil microbial communities from Loxahatchee National Wildlife Refuge, Florida, United States - Lox_Sample_2.4 | ecosystem: Environmental > Terrestrial > Soil > Wetlands | place: USA... | reverse complement strand
GGCTCGCCGGCGACGAGTTCGTCGTCCTGCTCGAGGCCAGCACGTTGGACGCCGGCCCCGAGCTGGTGGCCGAGCGCGTCCTCGACGTCTTGCGCGAGCCGTATGACCTGACCGACGAGATCGGCCGCGAACTCTCGGTGACGGCCAGCATCGGCGTCGCCTACGGCTGCCACGAGACGGCCGAGGAGCTCCTCGCCGACGCGGACGTCGCGCTGTACGCGGCCAAGGAGGCCGGTCGCAACCAGTACGTCGCCTACGAGTCCGGGATGCAGACCGCCGCCCAGGACCGGATCACCCTGGAGATGGACCTGGCCGACGCCGTGGCGTCCGAGGAGCTGTTCCTCGTCTATCAGCCGACCTTTGACCTCAAGACCGAGCGCACCACCGGGGTGGAGGCGCTGCTGCGCTGGCGCCATGCCGAGCGTGGCGTCATCGCTCCCGACGTGTTCATCCCCATCGCCGAGCGCAGCGGCCTGATCCTGGCCATCGGGCGCTGGGTCCTGGACACCGCCACCCGCCAGGCGGCGGCCTGGCGCGCCGCCGGCTACGACCTGGCCATCAGCGTCAACGTGTCCGGCCGACAGCTCGATCACGACCAGCTCGTCGACGACGTGCGCAGTGCGCTGCAGGACTCCGGGCTGCAGGCGTCGGCGCTGACGGTGGAGATCACCGAGACCGCGCTGATGAAAGATCCCGAGGCGACCGCGGGCCGGCTCGCCGCGATCAAGGAGCTCGGGGTTCGGGTCGCCGTCGACGACTTCGGCACCGGCTATAGCTCGCTCGCCTACCTGCGCCAGTTTCCGGTCGACACCCTCAAGATCGACCGCGCCTTCGTTCAGGGCATCGCATCCTCCAAGGAGTCGGCTGCGCTCATCCAGACCCTCATCGACCTGGGCCGGTCGCTCGACCTCGAGACCCTCGGTGAGGGCATCGAGGACCCGGCCCAGCTTCAGCACCTCCAGCGCGCTCAGTGCGACTCGGGCCAGGGCTTCCTCTACGCCCGTCCGCTGGAGGCCGACGCCCTGACGGAGTTCCTCAGCTCGCGTCCGGCCGATCAGCTTCCGGCGGGCGCGGACCTCTAGCCGCTCCAGCCCGGACCGGCGCCGGGGCCGCTGCCGGGTCGGGCGCCAGCGCCAGATCGCGGGCTTCCTCGCCCGGCCGGCCGGAGGGTGACGGGGCGACCTTGAGCCGCGGCAGCTCGAGCTCGAGCCGGGCGCCCCGGGGCCACCCGCCCGTCGTGCCCACGGCGCGCGCCTCACCGTCATGAGCGCGCGCGATCGCCCGCACGATGGCCAGTCCCAGGCCCGCGCCGCCGGTCTTGCGGCTGCGGTCATCGTCGGTGCGATGGAAGCGTTCGAACACCTGCTCGAGCTCGTCATCGTCGATCCCGGGGCCGTCGTCGAGCACCACGAAGCGCACGATCCCGCCCGGCCGCGCGGTCACCTCGAGCCGCACCAGGCCGTCGGGGGCGCGGGTGTGCTCCACCGCGTTGCGGACGAGGTTGCGCAGCGCCTGGGCCAGGCGGTCGGGATCGGCCGTGAGGACCGCGTCGGGAACGGGCCCGAGCTCGAAGTGGCGCTCTGAGCCGATGCGGGCGCCCAGCCACAGCTCGGCGACGAAGGGCTCCAGCTCGAACTCGCGGTACTGCAGGAAGTCGCGGCGCTCCGAGCGCGCCAGGAGCAGCATCTCATCCACCAGCCGCGACGTCCGGGCGATCTCCGCCGAGACCAGGCGCTCGACGCGGCGCACCTCCTCGGGGGCGGGATGCTCCTGGGCGGCCAGGACCTCGAGCTGCCCCGCGATCACCGTCAGCGGCGTCCGCAGCTCGTGCGAGGCGTCGGCGATGAAGTCCCGCTGGGCGGCGAAGGCCTCGGCGAGGCGATCCAGCATGCGATTGAACGACTCGGCGAGCACGCGCAGCTCGTCTCCGGCCAGCTGCGTCGTGTCCATCCGCGGATGCAGGTCGCCGTCGTCGACCTGGGCCGCCACGCGGGCCATGCGCCGCAGGGGCAGCGAGACCGAGGCGCCCGCGAGATAGGAGGCGATGAGCGCCAGGACCACGGCCAGCACCCCAGCGATGACAAAGGAGCGCACGATGCTGCGCTGGGCGCGCCGGACGATGGCCAGCGGCTCGCCGGCCCCCACCCGTACCGAGAAGCGGCCGGCGCGGATGACACGCTCGTCGAGCCTGACCTCGCCGATGTCGGGGGCGTTCTGCGTGGTGATCCGGGTCGGTGCGCGAAGCAGTGCCCGTCCCAGGGCGTTTTCGGCGTCCTGCTCAGCCACCGTCTCGCCGTTGTCGGGCACGGGGCTGCCCAGCAGCGCGGGCGGGCTGCTGGTGGACCCGTGCCCGGGGATGGCGGCAAACAGCAGCGAGGAGGTGGCGTTGAAGGGCTGTCCGCGCAGGTAGACCGCCACCTGCGCCAGCAGCGTTTGCGGCGAGTCGGCGCGGATGCTCTTCACCGCCTGGGCGAGCTGGGAGATGTCCCCTGCGACGTCCTGGTCGACCTCGGCGCGCAGCTCGGTCCCGGTCTGCTCATAGACCACCACGAAGATGACCGCCGTAACGGCCAGCAGCACTCCTGTCACCCACGCCACCAGACGCCACCGGACGCTGGTGCGAGAGATCATTCCGTGTCCTCTTGGAGTCGGTAGCCGCGGGAGCGGACGGTGACGATCGGGACCGGCTCCCCGCTGACGGCCAGCTTGCGCCGCAGGTATCCGATGTAGACATCGACGATGTTGGTGGCCGGATCGTGGCCGTACCCCCACACCGCGCGGAGAATCTGCTGGCGGCCCAGCACCTGGCCCGGGTGGTTCATGAAGTAGGCGAGGAGGTCGAACTCGGTGTTGGTGAGGCGGACGAGCCGCCCGGCCATGTGGACCTCGCGGCCGAGCAGGTCGATCTCCAGCTCTCCGCTGCGCAGGTTGGTGGCGGGCGCCTGGCGCGCCGTGCGCAGCTGGGCACGGATGCGCGCCTCCAGCTCGGCGAGCGCGAACGGCTTGACCAGATAATCGACGGCGCCGGCGTTCAGGCCGCCGACGCGATCCTCGATCTCGCCGCGGGCGGTGAGGACGATGACGGGCAGCTCGGGCCGCTCGGCGGCGAGATCCCGGAGCACCTCCATGCCGCTGCGGCCCGGGAGCATCAGGTCGAGCACCACGAGATCGACCCGGTCGGAGAGGGCGAGCTCCAAACCGCTCTCGCCGTCGAGCGCCGACCGGACCTCGAAACCGTGTGCCCGCAGGCCACGATCGATGAAATCCACAATTCCGGGCTCGTCCTCGATCAGGACGATCTTCGCCACGCGCTCATGATACGAGCGCGGTCCGGGGCCTCCGCGCGGGCCCAAGAGAGTTCTCACAAAGCCTGCGTGGCGAGCTCGCGCAGCGCCGTCACCTGTTCGGGACCGAGCCGGCGAGCGAGCTCGATCGCGGCCAGCGCGGCGTCGATCTGGCTCGGCGTGGTGGCCCCGATCAGGGTGGTCGCGGTGCGGGGGTGCAGCAGGGTGAAGGCGATGGCCAGGGTCGCCGGCGTCGACCCCCATTCGCGCGCCGGTTCGCGCAATGCCGCCCCGAGGGCCAGGTCACGGCCGCGACGCCCGTCGGCCAACTCGGGGGTGAGCCGTCCCGCGGCTCCGTCGGCGTACTTGCCGCTCAGCGCACCGCCGGCCAGCACCGCCGAGGGCACGAGCGACGCCTCGGTCGCGTCAAGCGCCGCCTCCATGGCCGGATCCTCCACGACGTCGAGCCGCGCCAGGCTGTAGGGCAGTTGCGCGGCGCAGGGCTGCGAGATGCCCTGGCGCTCGGCCTCGGTGGCCGCCTGCGCGATGGCCTCCGCGCTCCAGTTGACCACGCTCCAGGCCGCGACCCGCCCGGTGGCGAGCACCGCTGCGATCTGCTCGACCGCCACCGCAACGGGCACCGCCGCGGGCAGGGTGGAGGAGTAGAGAAGGTCCAACCGGTCAAAGCCCATCCGCTCCAGTGAGCCCTCGAGCTCGGACACGGCGTCCTGCTGGGGCCAGAACTCCCACCAGAGCTTGTTGGACACGGTGATGGCCGCGCGGTCGGCGCCGACGGCGCGAAACAGCTCGCCGAACAGCACCTCGGAGTACCCGCTGGCCAGCGGCGCGTGACCGGTCTCGTCGTTGTAGCGGGCGTCGTCGAGGAAGTCGATGCCCGAGCGCAGCGCGTGATCGAGCAACCGCTCGGCGTCGGCGCGGTCCATGCGCTCGAAGGTCCGCCAGGAGCCCAGGGCGATCCGCGACACGCTGAGCGACGAGGTGCCGAGGCGGTGGTGGGGGAGGCTGGCCACTGAGCCGTCAGCCTACCTTTCGCACCGCTTCAGCCGGGCAGCGTCACCCACAGCCGCGGCGCCAGGTCGCTGAGCACCTCCGCGGCCAGACCGGCGACCGTCGCGGCCGCAGCTGCGTCCATGGCCAGGCTGAGCTCTCGCCACGCCTGGGCCACCGGGGCGACGCGAGCGGTGGGGCCCCAGCCGACGGCCGCGCGCAGGTCGTCGGCGTGCCGGCGCGCATCGTCGGCGGTGAGCGAGCCGAAGGGCCGGTTGGCGCCGCCACAGAACACCGGCTGGCTCAGGATGGCCTGAACCGACTGGCGCCGTTCGGTCATCGGGCGCGGAGGGTCGCGGCGGCGACGACCGCCTGGCCGTAGGCGATGCCGCCGTCGTTGACGGGGAGACGCTCCGGAACGAGAACCTCCAGGTCCGCGGCCCAGAGCCCGGCCGAGACCGATTCGAGCAGCCGGCGGTTCTGGAAGACACCGCCGGAGAGCACCACCCGTGGGCAGCCGTGAGTGGCGGCCAGCGCCGTGCATACCTCGACGGTCGCCCGCGCCACGCCGTTGTGAAAGCGCGCCGCCACCACGCCCGTGGAGGTGCCGGCGGCGAGATCGCGCGCGATCGCCGCCACCGTGGGACGCGGGTCGATGATCATCATCTCGCCGCTGCCGGTCACCGGCATCTCGTAGGTGCCGAGCTCGGCTGGATCGCACGCGGCCTCGAGCTCGATGGCCGCGTGGCCCTCATAGGTCACGTCCGCGCGCAGGCCGCACAGAGCGGCGACGGCGTCGCAGAGCCGGCCCATACTCGTCGTGATCGGGGACGCCGTCCGCGTCTGCACGAGCCGGGCCACCTGATCCCAGGCGCGCGGTGCCACGACTCCGGCCAGCGCCGGGGGGAGCCCGGGCGTGCCGTCGCCCGCGGCCGACAGCCACGCGCAGGCCATCCGCCACGGCTGCCGGATGGCCGCCGCGCCGCCGGGCAGCGGCACCGGGACGATCGAGCCCACCCGCCTGAACGTCCGCGCATCACCGAACAGGAACTCGCCGCCCCAGACGGTGCCATCGAGGCCGTACCCGGTTCCGTCGAAGATCGCGCCCACCGCGGGGGCCGCCGCCCCGGACTCGGCGAGGCACGCGGCGAGGTGCGCGTGATGGTGCTGGACCCCGATCAGCTCCACGTCGTCGTATTCCAGCGCGTACTTGGTCGAGAGGTACTCGGGGTGCAGATCGTGGGCGACGACCTGCGGGTCGACCGCGAACAGCCGCCCGAAGTGGGCGATCCCGTCGCGGAAGGAGCGCAGCGTCTCGTAGTTGCCCAGGTCCCCGATGTGGTGGCTGACCCATGCCCGCTCGCCCTTGGCCACGCAGAATGTGCTCTTGAGCTCGGCGCCGCAGGCCAGGAGCGGCTGGGGCGTACCGTCGCCCGGCAGCGCCAGCGCGGCCGGGACGTACCCGCGGGAGCGGCGCAGGACGACCGGCCGCGGCGACGGTGTCGCCGCCACCACCCGCACGACGCTGTCGTCCGTGCGCGTCTCGATCGGTCGGTCGTGGACGAGGAGCAGGTCGGCGATCGCAGACAGGCGCTCGCGGGCGTCGTCGTCGCGGTAGGCGATCGGCTCGTCGGACACGTTGCCGCTGGTCATGACCAGGGCGCTTCCGGCGTCGGCCAGCAGCAGGTGGTGCAGAGGGGAGTAGGGGAGCATGACGCCCAGCTCGCGCGCGCCGGGCGCGACCGCGGTGGCCACGGGTGCGTCGCTCCGGCGGCGGGCCAGCACGATCGGACGCTCGGGCGAGCGCAGAAGCGCGCGTTCGTCGTCGCTCAGCGCCACCAGCCCCTCGGCCCCGTCCACGTCGCCGACCATGAGGGCAAAGGGCTTGTCCTCCCGGTGCTTGCGCGCGCGCAGCGCCGCGACCGTCGTCTCGTCGTCGGCCCGGCAGGAGAGGTGATAGCCGCCGATGCCCTTCACGGCCAGGATCGCGCCGTCGCGGAGAGCGGCGGCGGCCGTGGCCACCGCATCCACCGCCGTGCTGGTGACCGGAACCGGCTCACCGTGGGCGGAGAGCAGGGTGACCTGGGGACCGCAGGTCGGGCAGGCGTTGGGCTGGGCGTGAAAGCGGCGGTCGGTGGGGTCCTCGTACTCGGCGCGGCAGGCAGGGCACATGGCGAAGCCCGCCATCGTCGTCAGCGGCCGGTCATACGGGATTCCGCGCACGATGGTGAACCGCGGCCCGCAGTTGGTGCAGTTGATGAAGGGGTAGCGGAACCGGCGGTCGGTGGGGTCACACAGTTCGTACAGGCAGTCGGCGCACACGGTGCTGTCGGGCGTGATGGGGGCGTCGGGCGTCTGTCCGCGCGGGCTCTCTCGGATGGTGAAGGCCGTCTCGCCCCGCGCCGCCCGTGCCTCTCTGAGCACCCTCTCCACGACGGCCAGCGGTGGCGACTCCGGGCTCAGCCGGGCCACGAACGCCTCGACGGCAGCCGGCGCGCCCTCCACCTCGGCCACCACCCCATGCGCGTCGTTGAAGACGAACCCGCCCAGGCCCAGGTCGCCGGCGAGCCGGTACACGTAGGGCCGGAAGCCGACGCCCTGGACCGTGCCCTCGACGCGGAGGTGCACCCGCGCCCGGCGCCGGCGGTGGGTGCGCGTGGCGCCCGGCGCGTGCGCGCTCATCCCACCAGGGCCCGGAGCGTGTGGTAGGCGCCGGCCTGCGCCTCCTGGATGCGGGGGATGTGCTCGGAGCGGGTGACGACGACGTGATCCGCGAGGCCCTCGGCGGCGACACGCCCTCCGTCGTAGCCGACCATGGCCACCGTGACCAGGCCGCGCCGGCGCGCCTCGGCCAGCGCGGCGATGACGTTGGCGGAGTTGCCGGAGGTCGAGAGCGCGATCAGCGCATCGGCTGGGCCGCCGTGGGCGATCACCTGGCGGCTGAAGATCGCGTCGATCCCGATGTCGTTGGCGATCGCGGTGAGGATCGCCGGGTCCTCGGTGAGGTCGATGGCCGGCCGGCCAGCGCGATGAAAGTCCGCCACGACGTCCATCGCGTCGGTGGCCGATCCGCCATTGCCCAGGGCGAGCAGCTTGCCGCCGCGGTCAAAGCCCGCGCGCAGTGCGTCCGCGGCGGCACGTAGGACCTCGGCGTTGTCGGTCAGTGTCTGGGCACGCAGCTCCTCGATCTCGGCGGCCTTGGCCAGCACCGAGCGGCGCACGTCCTGGAGCACCGGTTCGAGCTGGTCCTCACGCTCGTCGAGGAACGGATAGAGAAAGCTCGACGCGCCGGCGTCGTGGACACGGCGCTCGGTGCGTCCGCGGAGCAGGCCGCGGTGCTCGAAGAACACGTGGACGAGCTCCCACAGCACGTGGTACAGCGTCTCCACGAGTTCCTGGGCGATGTCGGCGTCACCCACGGGGGGAAGGAACTCCCACTCCGCGCCGGCGGTCGCGAAGGCGATGGTCAGACAGCCACGCCGGCGGGCCACCGCGATCGCCTCCGCGCGCTCACCGCCGTCCTCGTCCGCGCCGAAGGCCATGGCGATGTCGTCGGGGCGCGCGAGCAGCTCGACCTGCGCGGCCAGCGGGCCGCCCTCGCCGGCCAGTCCCACCGCCGGCAACGCGCGCTTGCCGACGATCACCGGATGGACGAACTCGACGGCGACGTGGCGCGCGTCGGAGCGCGCGGCGGGAGAGCGGCCGAAGGCGATCAGCTGCCCGTCGCGGGCAAAGCGCTCCGCCATCAGGTGACAGAGGCGCGCCAACCGCTCGGCCTCGGCGGCGAAGAACCGAGCGTTGGCCTCGCTGCGAGCGGCGAGCAGGTCGGCCAGGCGGCCGGGGCCGGCGGCGAGCGGGACGACCCGGCTCATCCGACGGTCATCGCCCCCTCCCGGTGGGCGATGCGCCCCAGCCACTCGCGCCAGGCCTCGACACCCTCGCCGGTCCTGGCGCTGAGGACGATGCGCTCGACGTCGGGGTGGACCTGATCGATGTTGTAGAGCAGGTGATGGAGGTCGACATCGACGTGCGGAAGCAGGTCGATCTTGTTGACGATGATCAGCTCGCAGGCGCGGTACATGAGCGGGTACTTCAGGGGCTTGTCGACCCCTTCGGTGACCGCGCTGACCATGACCCGGACGTCCTCGCCGATCCGGAACTCCGCGGGGCATACGAGGTTGCCGACGTTCTCGACGATGAGCAGGTCGATGTCGTGAAGCGGCAACGACGGGATGGCCGAGCGGACCATGTTGGCGTCGAGATGGCACTCGCCGCCGAACCCCGAGCCGGTGTTGATCTGGGTCACCGGTACGTGGAGACTCGCCAGTCGGTCGGCGTCCATGGAGCCCTGCACGTCACCCTCCAGCACGCCGACGCGCACTCCCGGGAGGGCGGTGACGACGCGTTCGAGCAGGGTGGTCTTGCCGGCGCCTGGCGCGCTCATGAAGTTGACCACGGTGACTCCGGCGCGATCGAAGTCCTCCCGGTTGGCGGCGGCGATCGTGTTGTTGGCGTCCAGCGCCTCCTCGACGACTCTCACCTTGGTGCGATGCATGCGACCTCCTCGACCTCGATGGACTCCACCTCGAACTCGTCGCCCGACGCGATCACGACGTCGCTGCCGGCGCAGGCCGGGCAGCGGAACGCGGGGATCTCGATCGCCCACTCGTGATCACATCCCCGGCAGCGCAGGCGCGCCGGGATCACCTCCTGGACCAGCCGGGCGCCCTCGCAGACGCTGTCGCGGGCCACGAACGCGAAATAGAACTCGAGGGTGTCGGGGATCACCTGGCGCAGGCGGCCGACGCGCAGGTTGACCACCGTCACCCGGCGCCCGTCGGCGTGCTTGGCCACGGTGTTGACGATCGCGCTCGAGAGCGACAGCTCGTGCACGCTCTCACTCCGGCTGCGCGACCAGCGCCGTGGACCGCAGCTCCTGCACTGTGTCCAGGACGAGCGCCACCGCGCGGTCCACCGCGTGCTTGACCCGCGTCGAGAGGCCCCAGCCCATCTCCGACACCTCCTCGGGCTCGCACGCGATCACCACCACCTTGCCGGGCCACGCTCCGACCGACTTGACGAAGCGCAGCACCGTCTGCGGATCCATCGCGTGGGGGTTGATGACGTCCCCGTCCTCGATCGCCCCGGGCACCGCCTCCTCGTCGGGCTCCATCACGTACAGGGTCCCGGGCTCCCCGCCCTGCGGGGAGACATCGACGATGACCAGTGCGTCGTAGCCGCGCATGACCTCGTAGGCAAGATCCAGGCCGCCGGTGCCGGCGTCCATGACCGACACCCCGGCAGGCAGCTCCAGTGCCGACAGGCGGCGGGCCACCTCGCCCCCAAAACCGTCGTCGCGCAACCAGCTGTTGCCGACGCCGGCGATGAGGATGCTGCGCAGTGCGTCCGAGCTCATGGCTCCATCACCTCCAGCTCCGGGGCGAAGAAGTACAGGTAGCGGCCGGTGTCGCGCATCAGCTCCTGTCCCGGGTCGTCGTCGATTGTCAGGCCCAGGTGGGCCCTGCCGTCGTAGTCGGTGAAGATCCGCTCGATCGTCGCCGTCCGCCCGTCCAGCATCCGCGCGTGGACGTCGGCGTCGGGGCCGGGGCGGATCACCACCTTGCCGCCGCGTCGAAACGTCTGGCCATCGACATCGAGCACCGTGTCTCCCGCACGCGGATCGGTCAACCCCGGAGGCTCGGCGGGGGGCTCGCGGGTGACCGGGTCGCGAACCTGCACCCGGCCGTGCAGCGCGATGATGTCATCGGGGCTCGCGCTCGACGCCCGGGCGATCATCTCCCGCACAGCGGGGTCCTGGCGCTCGATCTCCGCGCGCTCGCCGTCGGACAGCGCATGCACGTGCAGGAGCAGCGCCTCCTCGATCTCGGTGGAATCAAACAGCCCGCCCAGGCTTTCTGGGGCCAGCCGCGGGTGCTCGGGCAAGACGATGGCGGCGCCGAGGACGACGTCGTCGGCGTCGGTGGCCAGCACCGGAAAGGTGTTGACCGAGTCGCAGGGGCGCTCCAACGGCGACACGAACCGTCCACCGCTCACCTGGAGCAGCGGATGTGTCGAGAGCAGTGAGCGCCGCAGGGCCCCGGCGCGGTCCAGTCCCGCCGACACGAGGGTGAGGTTGTCCACCCGCAGCGAGACCTCGTATTCGTTCTCGGTCAGCTGAGGCCGGGTCTGGAGCGCCAGGCCGACGGTCAGCCCGCCCACCGAGGCTTCCTTGCGCGCCGGGCGCCCGGCCAGCGCTCCGGCCATCGCCCCGGGCAGCTGCAGGCGATGGGCGATCGCCTGGTGGCGGTCCCCGGAGGCGGCGAGGAACTGCACCTCCGCGCTGAGGACGGCGTCGGCCGGCGCCTGAACGACGCAGCGCAGCTCGAGGTGGTCAAAGGTGCTGGCCAGCGCGGCGGCGTAGACCGGGGGATAGACGATGCCGAACGGTGTGGGGGTGGCGTTCTTGGCGGCGCCGGGGGTGTACGGGTACAGCGCGTAGCCCTCCCACAGCAACGACTCCACGAGCTCCTGCAGGTGATCAGCCATCGTCGTCTCCGAGCAGCGCGGTCACCGTGTCGTCAAGGGTGGCCAGGCCGCGGTCCAGCTTGGCGCGCTGGAGGGCCCGGAGCGTCTCGGCGCGCAGCCCCACCCATGCCGTGCCGGGGTAGTAGTGCTCGATCGTCTCCCGCCACACGCGCACCGGCATCCGGAAGCCGATCGAGTTGGACCAGGGCAGCAGCACGATCTGCAGGCGCCCGTCCTCGCCCGCGTAGTAGACCATGCCGTTGAAGTGCAGCGCCAGCGGCGCCTCGCCGTCGGCGAGCGAGTGCAGATACTTGGCCGCCGCGAGCTCCAGGTCGTAGTGGCAGGCGATCGGCATCGTCACCGTCGTCCGTCCGGTGAACGCGGGGACCACGACGTCCAGCGTGGACCAGACGAGGCTGCGTGTGGTGACCGCCCAGCGCTCGGGAGCGCCGAACAGCTCCACCAGGCGATCGTGCGCGGCTTCGTCGTAGGCCCGGCGGGCCGGCTCGATCATGAGCTGGACGCTCAACGCCAGCATGTACACCGGGCGCCCGCTCGTCTCTGAGACCTCGAGGTCGAGCGCCAGCATCGGCGCGGCCGCATGCTTGACCGGCCGCGCGCCCAGCACGGCGAACTCCACCTCCGGCGGCCCCTCTGGCGCGGGAGCGATCGGGCGCGTCGGCGTCGGCGTGGACGCGGGGTCGGCCGCCATCACACGCCCGCCGCGACGCGGAGGGTGTCGAAGAAGCCGTCGACCGCCACCTCGACTCCCGACCCCCCTGAGATCCCCTCCCACGCCGCCTTGACCGTCCCGGTGAGCTCATAGCAGCGATCGATCGGGGCGATCACGTAGATCGGCGGGTCGCACAGACGGTTGGCGATCAGCCCCTCGATGTCGGGCTCCAGCGTCTCCAGGACCGGGTTGAGCTCTCGCATCCGGTTCCACGACTCGAAATGCAGCTCGCTCTCGGTGGCACCGCCGGGGCTCGGGTACATGGCCACGATGCACCCGGTCACCGTGGACTCCATGAAGAAAGCCAGGCCGATCGGGATCTGAAAGCCCGCCCACAGGTCGGCGGGGACGTCCAGGCCTGAGAGCCATACGGTGCGGTTGCCGGTGGGGCGGTAGTCGCCCTCGCCGGAGCGCATGGCCCAGCACGCCTCACAGGCGCACACGATGCGCCGCTCTCCCAGGTGGAGGAGGTGGCGGTGGTCTGCGGCGATGCCCACACCGCACAGGTCGCAGGCCTCGGCGGCAGGAGCGGTCGCGGGCGGCGGGTCCGCCGCCACCCCGGTGGCCCCGGCCGCCCCGGCGGCCCCCGTGCGTG